>WBZX01001119.1_pt1 | contig 21117 bp, 18 predicted proteins | sample 5204211 | NCBI WGS metagenome assembly WBZX01 (sample SAMN12344362, study PRJNA552823) | activated sludge metagenome | biome: Activated sludge suspended growth; feature: Nitrification reactor; material: Wastewater; isolation source: activated sludge from nitrification reactor of wastewater... | reverse complement strand
TCCGAGGATCCGTCTTTGGTGCCCTCGATGCGCGCGAAAAACCGTCGCCGGGGTGTGGCGCGGGTCACGGCGACATTGGGTCAGCGGGTTGGGAACCATCGTGTCGGCCGTGCGTACCTCACCGACGTGGAACCCGCACGGCTGCGACGAGCCTGGGTGGCAGCGGTGCTTGCGGTTGGCGCGTGTGCGGGCGCGGGCCGGGCCGAGTGGCGGGGCACCGCCGAGCCCGAGGTGGCGAGCGAGCGCGTCGCGTGGGCGCCGCACGAGGTCGCGCCCGCGCCGGTGACCACGCCCGAGGCTGGCGATGGGGAGCGTGCGCGGCACGGCGATGCGGATCCCTGCGCGGGCGAGGTCGAGCCGCAGCTGCGCGCTCTGTGCACGGCCACCAGCCACGACGATCACTGCGTGGGGTTCGATTGCGTGCGCACCGAGCCTCGCACCGCACTCGAGTGCCTGATCGAGCACGGCGAGCCCGATGCCACCTTCGTCGCGTTGTCGCGCGCGGGCAACCCCGCCACGCGCCTGTACGCGCGCGAGGCCTTGCTGCGCCGCGACGCGATGACGCTCGGGTTGGTGGCGGAGGGCCTCACCGACGACGGCGTCGCGACCACCGAGTCGGCTTGCATGAGAAACCGAGCCGCCCTCACCGAGCCCGCGTTCGTGGCGTTGATGCAGCTCCACGGCGCGCAGGCCGATGCCCTGCTCGCTGGATTCCTGGACTCGACCCTGGGCCATGCGCTGCTGTTCGAGCACCGCGGCGATCGGGTGCCGGCGCTGCAGCTGGCGCTGTTCGCCGTCCGCGACCCAAGTCGATCCGCAGCGGTACGAGCGCTTCGCGTGGGGCTCGAGCGCGAGATGGCCGCGGCCCTCGAGCCGCACTGGCCGCGCGAGCGCGTCGAGGACTTCCGCAAATCCTTCGATCCCGCGATCGCACACACGCGATGGACGGCCGCCCACGGTTGCGATCCGCGGCGCCCGATCGAAATGCCCGACGAAGCGCAGGAGGCCGTCGAAGCGGCGCGCCTGCTGCAGCTCGAGCGCGACCTGGCCGCGCAGCAGCCGTAGTCGCGTCCGGCGGGAGCGGGCATGTCGCGCTCAACCGACCGTGCACGCGCCGTCGCTGCAGGTCGATGCGGGCCCGACCCAGGCCTGGCACTCGTAGTCGCCGCCGCACGAGCGCGTGCACATGCCGTCGTCGTTGCAGACGTTGGGGTACTGCACCTGCAGCTGGCAGCCATCGGCCCGCGCCGCGCACTCGCCATCCTCGCTGCAGCTGCGGGTGCAGATGCCCTGGCAAGAGAGGCCCGCCGCGCAGGTCCCCGTGTCGCAGCGATCGCCGACGCCGAGCACGTCGACCGTCGTCGCGCCGACCGCGTCGGGGCAGGTGCGGCAGGCCTCGAGGCCGCGACGATGGGCGTCGCACTGCGAGTCGTTGATCACGACCGAGTAGCCACCGACGTCGGTGAAATTCTGGCCGCCGCCGATCTCACCGTCGCCGTTGGCCGAGATGCTGTCGGGGCCGGTGCACTCGAGCCGGAGGTCGGCGATGCACGCGGCGAGCGCGTCGACGAGCGGCGCACAGGCGGGCTGCGCCTCCTGGGCGGTGGCGATCGCGGCCTCGCACTTCGATTGGGTCTCGCCGTTGCAGTTGGGGGCCTCGGCCAGCACCGAGCAGAGGTCCCCGGGGCCGTCGCTGCACGCCGCGGCGACACCGGCGAGGCCGCAGGCGGCGATGATGGTCGAGAGTCGGAGAAGGATCGGGCGCTGCATCGGGGCTCCTCGGGGTTCTGCGTCGTACGTGCGCGATGCGGGGACTTCGATCCACCGAACTCGCGCGGGCGGCCACCCGGGCCCCTCTCGGCGTCACTGCGCGGCCGCGAGCGCGGCGACTTCGGCCGCTGCGAGCGGCCGCGCGTAGATCTGCAGGTCGTCGAGATCGCCGGCGAGGAAGTTCGTGAACACACCCTCGTCGAGGGAGGCGCCGACGAAGACGTCGAGCTCCGTGAACGCCGTCGAGCTCGGGGTGTCGGTCACCGCCGCTGCGGCACCTGCGACGTAGAGCGTGAGCGCAGCGCCGTCCCAGGTGCTGGCCACGTGGACCCACGTTTCGCCGTCCACCGACCATGGCGCGGAGGCGAAGGTGCCGGTCGTGGGGGTGTCCGCGACCGCGGCGAAGGCCAGCCCGCTGTCTTCCCGCGCGAGCTCGAACGAGTCGGCGATCGCGTCCACCGCCAGTGGCTTCGCGATGATGCACCGGAACGCCGGCGCATCGGGGACCCGTGCCCACGTCGCCAGCGTCCAGCCGGCCTCGAGATGGAGCTCGGGATCGTCGGGGATCTGCAGCACGTCGTCGACGCCGTCGAACGCCGCCGCGCCGCCGTGCACGCCAGTGGTCGCAATGGGGCACGCGACGCCCTCGCAGGTACCGCCGTGCTTGCCAGTGGCATCGATCACGAGACCGTCGAACGAGGCTTCGTCGAAGCGGTACCACAGCACCAGGCCGTCGGGGAGCGGGCCGCCGGTGCTCTCATCGCCGGTGCCGGTGGTCGCGTCGGAGCTGCTCGACGATGCACCCGTGCTGGTCGCGTCGCTGCCGCTCGAGGTCTCGATCGGCGTGACCGAGGTGAGCGTCGACGCGCCGCTGCTGGCCGAGGTCTCGGCGGCATCGTCGGGCACGCAGCGGTCCGCGAGGCCATCACCGGACCATGTGCCGTAGCGACGACCCGATCCGCAGGCCGGGTCGTCGAAGCTGCACCACATCGTCGACTCGCAGGTCCCGCGGCGGCTGCCCTCGACGCACTGCGCGTCGCCGTCGCAGCGATACGACGGCTCGCGGGTGCAGGCGAGCCACCCGATGCAGGCACAGGCGAGCGCGGGCGCGCGCATGCCATCAGGATAGCGCGGCGTTGCCGTTGCCGGTGCGTGGGCGTGGCCGTGACGGTCGCACACGGCCCCCACGCCGCCTCGTCGCGCACGCCGAGCCGGCGGCGCGCCGACCTCAACCGCTCGGCCCCACCGCCTGGCTGAGTCCGAAGCCGGTCATGTCGCTGTAGGTGTAGGGCAGGTTGAGGCCGGCGACGGTGTCGACCTGCCCGCTGCCCGGGTCGACACGGTAGGCGACGTTGTCGTTGATCGCCGGGCCCCACACGTAGCCGTTGAAGTCGATGCTGACGCCGTGCACGTAGCTCGGCACCGGCAGCGACTGCACGACCGCGAGCGTGTCGATGTCGACCGCGACCATGGGGTTGTTGGCGAGCCACAGTAGGTTGTCGCCGTCGGGCATGCAGCCGCCCGCGCCGCCCGCCTGGGCGGTCATCCAGGTCTGCGAGGGATAGTCGAAGCGGCCGACCATCGCGCTGCAGGTCCACACACGATCGTTGCGATCGACCGCCATGCCGTAGCCGCCGGCCGGCGTGGTCCAGTGCTGCACCGTGAAGGTGGGACGGTCCACGCGCACGAGCTCGCCACCGCCGAGCTGCGTGCCCCAGAAGTTGTCGCGCGAGTCGACCGCGCCGCCGTAGATGCCGTAGTAGCCGGCCTGGACCCCGGCGATCGGCACGGTCTGTTCGACGACGCCGGTCTCGCCGTCGAGCAGCAACACGTCGATGGTGCCGTTGGCCCCGGAGGTCCACACCTTGACGTCATCGTAGTAGCAGGTGCCTTCGTTGAAGTCGCCGTGGGTCCACGCGACCGGGCGCTGGCTCGCATAGGCCATCGGCGTGTGCCAGCCGACGCAGTCGTCGGGCCATGGCTTCACGTCCTGTGGACCGCTCGAGGTGTTGCCGCCGGCACAGTGCTCGTGCCGCGCGAAGACCATCGTCACACCGCCGTTGCGGTTGGCGATCACGGCGTCGCCGTTCAAGTTGACCGAGGTCCGCGAGGGGTTGCCGTTGCTGTCGGGACGCGTGATGTAGCGACCCTCCTCCACCAGCGTGACGGTGTTGATCTTCGAAACCGTGCTCTCGGCACTGTTGGCGATCCAGATGTACGAGAAGTCGCCGCCCAGCCCGCCACCACCCGAGGCGCAGCCGAGACTGACGTCGGGCGGCGGCGGCGTGTCGAACTTGGTGCCCTCGTCGCCGCCTTCGTCCGCGGACGAAGGCGGCGCGCCGCTGCTGTCTCCGGAACCGCCATCACCCACGGTGCCGCCACCGCTGAGCGTCGCGATGCCACTGCCGACCCCTCCGTCACCGCCGCGCGCACCACTTGCGTCCTCGCCACAGGCCGCGAGGGCCAGCATCGCCCACAGCCCGATGGTGGACTCGCGCACGGCTGCGGTGCAGAGGCGACGGGAACGCGCACGACTCGACATGACAGCCTCCTCGCGGGGTGAGACCGGAGGAATCCGGCCAAGCGGCGAGGGCCGACCCGCGCCCCGCACTCCAGGGAGGTTGTCCGGCGCACGTGCAGGTTCCCACTCGGTGCAGCCGCGGCGCTAACCTGGGGGCATGCGAGTCCCGCTGGGTGTGCGCGACTTCCTGTGTCGGGCCGAACAGGTCTACGGCGATCGAATCGGTCTGGTCGACGAGCCCGATCAGCCCGCGGCCTCGTGGGGGGCGATCTCCTATCGCGAGCTGGCTGCGCGTGCGCGCTCGTTCGGAGCCGCGCTCGCGCAGCTGGGCATCGGACCCGGCGAGCGTGTCGCGATCGTGGCCCACAACTCGGCACGCTGGATCGCCGCGCTGTTCGGCGCCACGATGGCCGGCCGCGTGCTGGTGCCGATCAACTTCCGGCTGCACGCCCACGAGATCGAGTACATCGTGCGTCACAGCGGCGCGCGGGCGCTGCTGCTCGATCCCGACCTCGTCGACAGCCTCGGCGACATCCCCGTCGCGCACCGCTTCGTGCTCGGCGAAGCATCGGACGAGCTGTTCCTGCAGCGCGTCGACGCGCCGACGCCCGAGATCGACGAGGACGAGGTCGCGACGCTGAACTACACCAGCGGTACCACCGGGCGCCCCAAGGGCGTGATGCTCACGCACCGCAACCTGTGGATCAACGCGACCACCTTCGGCTGGCACACCGGTGTGTGCGATCGCGACGCGTTCCTGCACGTGGTCCCGACCTTCCACTGCAACGGCTGGGGCATGCCGCTGGCGTTCGCCGGCATGGGCGGCAAGCAGGTCGTGCTGCGCAAGGTCGGCGGCGCCGAGATCCTGCGGCGCATCGCCGAGCACGACGTCACCATGCTGGGTGGCGCGCCCGCGGTCGCCAACGCGATCCTCGACGCCGCGGCGGGCTGGAGCGGGCCGATCCCCGGCCGCGGTCGCGTGCGCATGCTGGTGGCTGGCGCGCCGCCGCCGACCCGCACGATCGAGCGCATCGAGACCGAGCTGGGCTGGGAGCTGATCCAGCTCTACGGGCTGACCGAGACCTCGCCGCTCATCACGATGAACCGACGTCGCGCCGAGTACGACGAGCTCGACCCCGCCGCCCGTGCGGCTCGGCTGTCGCGCGCGGGTGCGCCGGTCATCGGCGCACAGGTGACGGTCGACCCCGACGGCGAGGTGATCGCCCGCGCCAACGTGGTCATGAAGGGCTACTGGGAGGACGAGACCGCGACCGCGGCGGCGATCCGCGACGGATGGTTCCACACCGGCGACGGTGGCTTCGTCGACGACGGGGCCTACGTGACGATCTCGGACCGCAAGAAGGACGTCATCATCACCGGCGGCGAGAACGTCTCGTCGATCGAGGTCGAGGACTGCCTCAACTCGCACGTTGCGGTCGCCGAGGTGGCGGTCATCGGCGTACCCGACGAGAAGTGGGGCGAGACCGTCAAGGCGCTGGTGGTGCTGCGGGCCGGTGCGAGTGCGACCGAGGCCGAGCTCATCGCGCACTGTCGGGCCAACCTCGCGCACTACAAGTGCCCGACCTCGGTCGAGCTGCGGGATGAACTGCCGCGCACGGCCACCGGCAAGCTGCAGAAGTTCGTGCTGCGGGCACCGTACTGGGCCGGCCGCACCCGCGGCGTGAACTGAGCACGGCGCGCGCGTACCGACCCGGTCCTCTGCTACGCTGGATGACAGGTGGCACGCAGCGAACGACGCTTCTACGACGCGCGCCTGGGCGAAGCGCTGCAGCTGGCGGCCGAGGCGTTCGCCCACACCGAGCGCAAGGGCAGCGGCATCCCATACCTGAGCCATCTGCTGGCGGTCACCACCACGGTGATGGAGCACGGCGGCAGTCCGGATCAGTGCATCGCGGCGGTGCTCCACGACTACCTCGAGGACATCCCCGGCAGCTCCGCCCACGAGCTCGCGCAGCGCTTCGGTGCCGACGTCGCGCGCATGGTGCTGGCGCTTTCGGACGCCACACAGAACGATCTCGACGCCAGTGGCGCCAAGCCCCCGTGGACGCAGCGCAAGCAGGGGTACCTGGCGCACCTGCGCCACGCGCCGGCCGACGTCAAGCTCATCAGCGCCGCCGACAAGCTGCACAACGCGGGCTCGATCGTCCGCGACCGCGTGGTGATCGGTGATGCGATCTTCGACCGCTTCACGCCGACCCGCGAGCAGACGCTGTGGTACTACAACGCAGTGTGCGACGCGCTGGCCCACGGCTGGTCGCACGCGGTGCTCGACGAGCTGCGCAGGACGGTGGCGCTGCTCGAGGCGTAGCGCTGCGCATCACAGCCGTCCGATCGCGGGCACGAACCGCCCGGTTCGTCGCGCCCACGCGAGATAGGCGTGGCCGTGGCAGCGGATGAGGTGCGGCTCCTCCACCAGGCGCACCTGCAGCTCGAGCGACAGCACGAGCAGCACCGGCAGCACCAGCGCGAACGCGGTACTGCAGCACAGCGCGAGCCCGATCGAGACCACGATCATCATCGAGAAGATGGGGTTGCGAACGCGGCGAAACCACCCATCGGTCACGAGCTGCGTCACCTCGCGCGGGTCGACGCCGATGCGCCAGCTCTCGCGCATGTGCGCCTGGGCCACGAACGCTCCGGCGGTGCCCAACAACACCAACGCCGCGCCAGCGACGGTAGCCGCGGCGCCACGCAGCAGCGGCGCGCCGACGACGGCGGCGATCGGCACCAGCGCGTAGGCCAGCACCATCACGGCGGCGGCCGCCCACTCGAGCGGGCCGCCGCCCGGCCGCACGCCGGCGAAGCCGGTCGAGCCGGTGGCCCGGTACTGCAACCAGCTGCGGACGCCGAAGGTGGGGATCACGAACACGAGCAGAGCGAGTGCGGCGACGATGGGCATGGACTCTCCGCCTGCTAATATCCGAGCAAAGACTCGGGTTCTGTACTCGGGTTCCCTTCGCCATGTCACGCCGCGCGCCGCAGGTCCGATCCGTCGCCAAACCCCGCCTGGGCCCCCGCCGAAGGCCATCGCAGGCGCGCAGCCGCGACACCGTCGAGGTGCTGCTGACGGCCACGGCTCGGATTCTCGTGCGGCGCGGCTGGGCCGGCACGACCACCAACCACATCGCCGAGGCGGCCGGCGTGTCGGTCGGCACGCTGTACGAGTACTTCCCGGGCAAGGATGCACTGGTCTACGCGGTGGTCGATCGACACCTGCTGCGCGCCGAGGCGGTGCTGGGGGACTTGATGACGCGCCTGGGTGCCGGCCACGAGATTCCCACCATCGCCTCGCTGGTGCGCACCATGGTCGACGCGATGGTCGAGCTCCACGCCGAGCAGCCGCGACTGCATCGCGTGTTGTTCGAAGAAGTGCCTCACGCCGCGACCGTGCGGCGCCGCGTCCGTGCGTTGGAAGACCGCTCCGCCGCCGCGCTGGCGGTCGCGCTGGCGGTGGTGCCCGGCGTCACGGTGCGCGATCGCGAGGTCGCCGCGCGTCTCGTGGTCGACATGCTGGAGGCGCTCACGCACCGCTGGGTCACCGATGCGAACGCGGCCACGCTGCCGGCGGCGCGCCTGGCCGACGAGCTCGTGCGGATGATCGTGGCGTACCTGGTCGCCTGATCGCCGTCACGCGGATGGGACACCTACGCCACGGCGCTCGCCGACGCCGACAGCCCGGGCCGGATGTTCGGAGGCCGGCGGTCCTGCGCATCGCGGCGCTGTCGACCGCGGCCGCAGCTCCTCGCCGCGCGCGGGTGCGCATCGTCGAGCGAACGCCCGGGTTCGTCGCGCACATCGAGCTGGTGCCTGACGCTGCGCGTGGTGCCCCAGGTCGCGCCGACCGTCGCCGGCGGCGTCGCGCTCCTGCGCTCGCGCTGGCGCGTCGATCTGCGCGGCGTCGGCGTCGTGGCTGTGAACCCGGACGCTTCGTCGTGCGAGCTGCCGGGGTACCCGTACTACAGCTTCCACATCGCCGACGTGAGCCCGTAGCAGAGGGCGGAGGAACGCGACCACCGCCGAGCGCACGCCGGAACCCGCCGGCGATCGCTGCCTCGACGACGGCCGCCATCCTGCCCGCAATCGCACCGCGCCCTGAAAGCGGGTCGCCGCGACCGGCGTTCGGGGGGTCAGAGCCCTCCCGATGCACCGCTTCAAGCTGCTCGCCACGTCCCTGCTGCTGTGCGCCTTGCCTGGTTGCCGGAAGGAGTCCATCTACGACGCGAGTGCCGCGGTGCCCGGCTACCGGGTTTCGATGGAGGGATCGGTTGCCCCTGTCTCGCAGCCGCCCTTCGACACCGAGGCTTACGCCGAGCTGCACGAGAACGATTTCATCGCGGTCGCCGACGATCCTCGCTCGACCTTCTCGATCGACGTCGACACCGCGTCGTACAGCAACACCCGCCGCTTCCTCCGCGACCGCATGTTGCCACCCGCCGCGGCGGTGCGGCTCGAGGAGCTCATCAACTACTTCGACTATGACTACGAGCAGCCGGCCGGCGACGCGCCGGTCGCGGTCGCGGCCGAGGTCGCGCCGTGCCCCTGGCAGCCTGGCCACCTGCTCGTGCACGTGGGCCTGCAAGGGCGCGAGCTGGTCGGTGACACGCCACCGCGCAACCTCGTGTTCCTGCTCGACGTGTCGGGCTCGATGGGCGAGCCCGACAAGCTGCCGCTGTTGAAGCACGCGATGTCGCTGCTGGCCCGCCAGCTGCGCGAGCAGGATCGAGTCTCCATCGTGGTGTATGCGGGCGCCAGCGGCGTGGTGCTCGAGCCCACCAACGACCCGCGCGCGGTGCTGTCGGCGCTGTCGCAGCTCGAGTCGGGTGGCGGCACCAACGGCAGCGAGGGCATCGTCGCCGCCTACGAGCTGGCGGAGCGCAACTTCCGACCCGGCGCGGTCAACCGCGTCATCCTCGCGACCGATGGCGACTTCAACATCGGTGTCAGCAGCGTCGGGGGCCTGGTCGAGCTGATCGAGGCCAAGCGCGAGACCGGCGTGTTCCTCAGCGTGCTCGGCTTCGGCACCGGCAACCTCGACGATGCGTCGATGGAGGCGCTGGCCGACCACGGCAACGGCAACTACGCGTACATCGACGGCGAGCGCGAGGCCGAGAAGGTCTTGCTGCGCGAGGTCGACGCCACGCTGGTGACGGTGGCGAAGGACGTGAAGGTGCAGGTCGAGTGGAACCCTGCCGAGGTCGCGTCGTATCGGCTCATCGGCTACGAGAACCGCCTGCTCGCGCACCAGGACTTCAACGACGATACCAAGGACGCCGGCGAGGTCGGAGCCGGTCACGAGGTCACCGCGCTGTACGAGGTGGTGCCGGTCGGCGCGGAGGAGGTCACGGCCAAGGTCGACCCGCTCAAGTACCAGGGTGGCCGCGCGGAGTCCCGCGCCGCCACCAGCGGCGAGCTGATGACGTTGAAGGTGCGCTACAAGCAGCCCGACGCCGACGACAGCCAGGTCATCAGCTTGCCCGTGCGCGCGCGGGCCGATCACGCCCCGAGCGAGGACTTCCGCTTCGCGGCCGCGGTCGCCGAGTTCGGCCTGCTGCTGCGCGAGTCGAAGTACGCCGGCACTGCGTCGTGGCGCCAGGCCATCGATCTGGCCAAGGGGGCCGTGGGCGACGACAGCGACGGCGATCGCCGCGAGTTCCTCCAGCTCGTGCGGATCGCCGCACGGTTGAAGGGCGATGGCAGCGCGGCGAAGTGACCGTCGCTCACAGCGTGCCGGCCAGCGCCGCCATCTCACGGCGCTGGACCCCGCTCAGGGTGCGCGTGTGGACGTGGGCGCGGCCCTGCGTGCGGATCAGTAGATCGAGCGCGCGAACGTGCCGACGAGGCAGCGACTCCTGCCGCAGCGCGTGGATGAGCCCCTTGGGATCGAGCTGTCGCCCGAGCACGTAGCGCTGGTCGAGCATGAACTGCACCCGGTGCTCCGACCACCACCGCCCGATGGTCTCGGGCACCGGCAGCGGCAGCCCGGCCGGCACACCGGCGCGCGCGGCCTCGTCGTCGTCACTGGGCACCGCGGCGGGGGGCGCCCACCAGCGGCGATCGGACCGATCGAGGCCGGTGATGGCGGCGAAGGAGTCGGCGGCCAGTGCTCCGAGCTTCTCGTCCGCCAACCACGCCACGCAGGCGTCGGCCGCGACCGTCATGCCGGAGAACCCGAGTGCCCAGAGCACATCGGGGCGTGCGGCCTCGTCGTCGATGCGCTTGCACAGCGCCGCGACGGTCGAACGGTCGCCCACGAGCGCGAGCCAACACAGCGCGTCGCGGTGGACCGCCTTGGAACGCAGCGCCAGCTCGGCCGCGAGCTGTGCGGCCCCCTTCGCGCCCATCACCAGGCCGCTCGGCAGCGCGGCGACGCGCAGCTCGTCGTCGTCGGAGGCGATCGCCCGCTCGATCCATGGTTGCAGGCGACGATCCCCACCGAGGCTGGCGCGGGCGCCGACGATGCGGAGTGATGGATCGCTGGCGGTGAGCGCCGCGTCGATGGCCTTGCCCGGATCGTAGCCTCCGCGGCCGAGCGCGGGCACCAAGGCCGCGAGTTGGTCGCCGGCGAGCCCGCCGGCGACCTCGATCAGCTTGGCCGAGAGCTCGCGGCGTGCCGCCATCGACAGCGCGGTCGCGATGCCGAGTAGGGGCGCGCCCGAGTGCTCCAGCAGGCTGGCGACGAGCGCCCGGGAGGGCTCGATCGACTTGGCGCACAACGACACCAGGGCTGCCGCCGCAGCGCGCCACGGTGTGGTGTCCTCGCCCAACGCGGGCGCCAGCAGTCGCTCGGCCACTGCGGGTCCGCCGAGCTCGAGCGCATCGACATGCGCGAGCAATCGCTGCTCGACGATCTCCGCCAGCTCGTCGAGCACGTAGCAGGGATTGTCGAGCGCCGCGGCCCAGTCGCTGCAGCACAGCTCGGCACCGTCCATGTGGGCCTCGAGCACGTCCCACGGGCCAGCGTCCTGCGTGGTGCCGCTCATGGCGTCGGCCTCGTCGTGGGGCGGAAGTCGGGCTGCATCCACGCGTTGGGATCGAACACGAACGGTGAATCGGTGCGCAGGACGTCCGGGCAGTGCAAGAAGTCGTGCGCCGGCGACAGGCCCAGCCGCTCGGCGATGCGAAGCAGCGCCACACCCTCGAGGGCGAAGTGCTGCAGCCATGCGGTCGTCTCGCCGCGCATCGCCGAGCCCTGAGAGAGCTCGTCGACCTCGTCGCGACGCCGGTCGAGCAGCCGGCGCAGCGCGCCGTCGAACCCACGCTCGTCGCGATCGAACAGCGCGCGGCAGATCGACCAACGCGCGTCGTAGACACCCTCGAGCACATCGCGGTAGTGCGCGAGCACGTCGTCGAGCTCGGCTGGCGGTGCGCCCTTGCAGGCGAGCATCAGGAACCATACGTAGTAGAAGTCGTCTTCGTACTCGAAGTCCGGATTCCACGTCGTGCGGCTGTTGGCGACGATCTCGAGCGCGGCATCCCAGTAGCCGGCACTGACGGCATCGAAGAACGGGCGCGCGAAGCTGGTCGCCTTCGCTGCATCGGCGGCACGGCGTAGCTCGAGCAGGAACGCCGCGGCGCTCTGCATCGCGTTGACGTAGTAGCCCTCCGGCACACCCTCGAGCAGAAGCCGTGCGACGCCCCGCTGTCGGAAGTACGTGCACAGCTGGTGCACGTGGATGTGGCGCGGGAGTGGCCCCGGCGAGATCTCACGGATGCCCCGCGGGATCATGAAGTTCGCGTTCTTGACCGCGACCGAGAGGAACATGCCCGTCATGGTTGGCCCCCGTCGCTAGACGAGCGTCACTGGCGTGACCTCGAAGTTGGTCAACTCGTGCTCTGCAACCAGCGCGAGCAGACGCTCGCTGACCATGTAGTGGGTCGGCACCTCGTTGGGCCGCACGATGTCGGGCAGGCCCTTCAGCTTGGCCGCGACCAGCACCCAGGCCTTGCAGCCGTAGATGCCGCCGCTCGGGTAGCGCAGGAAGTCGGAGCTCGCCGCTGCGATGTCGACGGCGCCCAGCGGGTTGAGGAAGACGTAGTCCTTGCTGTGGGTGCGCCCCTTGTGGTTGACGAGCGAGAACGGCAGGCGTTCGTGCTCGCCGAGGTCGAGCTCCTTCTCGAACAGGTCGACGACCTCGCGGTGGAGCATCAGCAAGCTCCGCGTGTTGCCGATCAGGCTGGGGAGCTTCACGCCGCGGAAGTCGCGGTCGAGGTTGACCTTCACCGAGAAGGGGTCGCGGGGGTACTCGTGCGCGACCGGCCGACCATCGGTGCACTTGAGCTCACAACCATCGGCATCCTCGATGCGGCCGGCAAAGCAGTAGTCCGGGTCGGTGGTGACCACCGTGACGAGTCGTTGGTACTTCATTCGCGTCACACGCCGATCGAGGTCCCCACCTGGGAGGCGAACGAGTTGATGCTGATCTGGTCGTTGGTGCCGCACGCGGCGATCACGAGTGGTCGCAATGCGACCACCCCGGCGTGCAGCGCCATGGACAGCGCTTCGAGGGCGGCCTTGATGTCGACAGGATCGGGGTTGGGATGGGTCTTGTCGCCCTTCTTCACCGCTTCGACCACGGCCTTGTACGGCGTCAGTGCAGCGTCGACCCCCGCCTTGACCTTCGCGCTGTAGCTGGGGTGGCTGTCGCCCGCAGGATGGGTCGGGAGCTGGATGCGACAGCCGACGTCGTACTCCTGTGGAAGGATCATCATGTTCTTCCAGAGGTTGACGTTGTACTGCTTCTCGAGCAGGCCTTGGACGATCATCTGTTCGACCACCGGGAATCCGCCGGTGGCGTCGATGATGCCGTTCTGCAGCTCGGCGTCCGCCAAGAGGTGGTGGGCGTTGTTCGACCACGGCGAGAACGCGGTGCGGAACGGCTGCCCCTGCACGACCTGGTATGCGCGGCCGGCCTGGCTGGTCTGCACGGGGCCGGGCGCACCCGTGAGCGCACGATTGCGCAGATAGTTGGCTGCGGTCGCGGGCGCCGGCGACGAGAAGGCGGGCGAGACCGTGCCATACAGCGCGCGGTCGCTACCGGTCGCGCGGTGGACCGCCTGCCAGCGATACGAGCAGGAGTCGCGTTGCTTGTAGTAGTACTCGTGCGCACCGACGCACTGGCCGCCTTCGAAGGCCCCGACCGAGAGGTGGAGGTCTTCGTACGGCTTGTAGAACTCGTGATCTTTGCCGAAGCGTCCGCCGCTCTGTGCCATGTCGATCAGCCTCCCTCGTGGCGACGCAGGAGCACGCCGCCGATCTCACCGGTCTCGCAGCTCGCGAACGCCGCGACATCGCGACGCCGCGCATAGCCACGCTGGAGGCTCCGCGCCGCGAGTGCGGTCGCGACCACGAACGCGACCGAGCCGGTGTCACCGATCTCCGATGCGTGGTGGTGCAGCTTCGCGGGCCCGAGACCCCGCGGCGCCAGCTCGACCAGCGCGTTGCCGTACTCGCGCGCGCGCCAGACCTCGCCGTTCAAGTCGTGGTGGACGTCGCCGGTGTCGTCGCTCAGCAGCGGGCGCATGACGTCGGCGAGGACGCGTCCCCGCGGGGCCGCGTCGGGATCGTCGATGTGCCCGTCCTGACCGGTGGTCACCTGGATGAGCTGGGCCCACGGCGGACGCTCGCGACGGCTACCGCGCCGCGACGGCTCGAGCAGGAGCGCGGCCGCGGCCTCACCGGGCATGAGCCCGACCGGGTTGAGGTCGCTCTTGAGGCGACCGACGCTACCGAGCCAGTCGAGCGCGAACGGGCAGGTGTAGCTGTCGACTGCGAGCACGATCACACGCTCGGCCGCGAGCGAGCCGAGCATCGCGGCATAGCCCTCGAGCACCAGCGCGAGCCCGATGCGATCGACGGTCTGCACGAGCACGCGTTCGGGCGCGAGCGTGTTCGGTAGCTGCCGCAGCAGTGGCGCGAGCAGGTGCTGATGGATCGTCGCGGGCCGGCTGCGCTCGTCGTGGGCGAATCGCACCTCCTCGAGATCGGGCAGCAGCAGCTGCACGGCCGTGCTGGACCAGAAGCCGCGGTCCCGCGCGGGCGGGAGCTCGGCGTGCCGCACGAGGTCGTGGAATGCACGCGGCAGCAGCTGCAGCCAGCGCGCGACGCCGGTGAAGCCGTTGGTGATCGGCTCGACGGGGTGGCCGGTCAGCGGCACCTTCTTGGCGGCGGCGAGGTCGTACGACGACGAGCCCGCCAGCTCGGCGGGACGCGACAGCCCGGCGCGGATTGCCGCACATGCAGTCATCGCGTCGTGGCCGACCGCGGTGACCATGCCGATGCCTGTGATGTCGATCGCCAGCGGCGTCTGTCTCACGTCGAAGCCTCCTGTGCGAAGCCCGGAACGGTGCGCGCGAGTGCATCGAGCTGTCGGCGTGCCGGCATCTGCGGTCGGACCGGCGCCGCGATGCCCCATCGCACCATGAGCTCGTCGCAGAGCAGCTCGCGCAGCGACATCGGGATCTGCACGCTCGTGAGTGCCCACGCGGTGCTGTGGGCCGACGGCACGTGCCCCATGCGACGACGTGGCGGCGACGCGGCGTGTTCGCGCAGCCACGAACGCCACGCGTCGCCGTCGCGGCACAACCGCATGCGTGCGCGGCTGTTCGCTGGCGCGTCGCCGTCGCCGTCGTCGTCGTCATCGTCCCCGACGCGTGGGAACACCACCTCCTCGCATGCCTCGAGCAGCGCCGCGCCGGTCGCCACCGCGAGGCCCCCCGCCGCCTCCGACGCGACCCCTGGCTCGGCCAGCAGCTCCGTGAGCAACCCGAGCGATCGTGGCGCGCCCGACAACCCGAGCGCCTGCACGTGCGCGGCGTCGGGGCTGCGCTCGCAGGCCGCCCAAACCCGCTCGTCGTCACCGTCGAGCCACAGGCGCACGACGGGGTCGGCCGAGTGTGCGACCGCGCGGGGCAGGTCGTGGCCCCCGAGCTTGAGCAGGGCGATCGCAGCGGCGCGGTGCGTGGTCGGGTCGAGCGCAGCGATGCACAGCTGATCGCCGGCCGCCGCATGACGCAGCTCCCCGAGCGCCGAGAGCCGCGCACACTCGGCGCGGAGCTCGACACCGCGGGTCTGTGCGAGCGCTGCCCCGAGCTCGATGCGAGACAGCGTCGCTGCACCGGCGAGGATCTCGACCAGCGTCGGCTCGCGGACAAAGGGCTCGAGCGCCGGGGCCCAGTCGGCTCGCACCTCGAACCCCAGCGCGAGCTTGGCCGCCAGCGCCAGCTCGATCGCGTCATCGCCCGACGCGACGCGCGACCGCTCGACGAGTGCCGCGAGGATCTCGGGGCGGTCGCGCCGGCATGCGACTCGAAGCGCCGCATGGAGCTCGCCGCGATCGCCGGAATCGATCGCCGCGGTGCAACGCATGGCGGCATCGTCGCCCGCGACCACGAGCGCGTCGAGGTGCGCCTCGAGGCGCTCCTCGAGATCGGCGACGTCCCGCAGCGACAGCGTCGGATCCTCGAGCCACTGCCCACGTTGATCGTAGAAGAACGACACCTCCTCGAGGTGCTCACGGTGCAGCGAGTCGTGCAGTCGCGATGGCCTGGACATCATCGGGGCCTACAGCGACTCGCCACAGATCATGCACTTGTGCTCGGTGCGCGCCATGAACGGCACCGACATCACCGGCCCCTGGATCAGCGGGAACGGCGGTGTGTTCTTGTCGTTGTGCAGCAGCATGTCGGTCGCTCGCACCACCCCGACGCCCTCCGCCTTCACGTCGAACGACGAGTTCACGAACTCCGCCTTGCCCTTGGTCTTGGCCGAGGCCACGCCGCCGATGTTGCCGGCCTCGTCGCCGGTACTCGTGCTGAAGTTCGAGTCCTTGGTGCAGATCGGATTGCCGTCGGCGTTGACCTTCTTCGCGCCCTTGTCGGCGTCGGAGGACTGCGCCACGTTGGGGTAGGGGATCGGCACCGGCGGAGCCGGTGGCGCCGGGGTGTTGCAGACGTCGGGGAAGCTCGGCGACACGCCACCGCTGTCCTTGTGCACCACCGAGAGGAAGTTGGCTCCGACGCTGACGGGCATGGTTCGTGACTCCGGTTCAGGTGCGAGGGGCGTTGGCGGCGGCGGCCGCATCGCTTGCGGCCGCCCGCGGGAAGGCCTTGGCGGCGGGTGAGCGCAGCTCGATGGCGCGCAGGTCGTTGGGCTCGACGCGCAGCGGCAAGCGGACCCGCCACAGCATGCTGAGTCGCATGGTCACGAGATCCACGATCACGGTGTCGAGCTTCGGTGCCTCTCGAACGTCGTCATGGCCCATGACGCTGACGCGCAGGTCCGGTGGAGGAATCCCCGGCAACGCGAAGCTGATCCGCCCCGCTGCCACGAGCCCGACGGCGGTGACGAGCTCGTCACCGCGCAACGAAGGCACCACCAACCCCGGCGACCCGGCGTTGAAGAAACGGGGGTCGAAGTCCGCGGGCAGGCGTGGGCGGCGTTTCTCCGCCCACGCGGCGTCGTAGGTGCCGGCGAGCTCCGCACGTGGCAACCAGTGCGGTGACGTGAAGCCGAAGCCCGCCGGGGCCGGGTGATCGCCGTACGCGGTGATCGGCGCCGCGGGGTCTTCGATGTTCGGCGCCGGGTCGCGATCGCGGAGGCGGTTGTGCCGACCATGGAACCCACGGCCCGAGGGGTTGCGACGCTCGCAGCTGTGCAGGGACTCGTCCTGTGCGCTGCGGTCCCAGCCGCCGAACGCCCGATCGTAGCTCACGGGGATCGACTCGAACGGCAGCGGCTTGGTCAATGCCGCGGTGCCGGCGGTGGCAACCCACGTCCGCTCACCGAACACCCGCAGGCCCTTGCTCATCTGCCCGATGCGAACGCCGACGTCCATGACGCTCGTGCGGGTGTCCGGCGCCCATGCGTGGGCGATGATGGCGATGTCGGTGGCGAGCTTGAACGGGGCGATCTCGGGCTCGTAGCGGTAGCTCGAGGTCTCGGGATCGCCCCAGAACTCACCGGCCGCGAGCAACGGCGGCTGTTCTTCGGCGAGCGCGAGCACGCCGCGGGTGGGGATCTCGAAGGCCGCACGTACGACCACGGTGAGCGACGGCCGCGCCTGCTCGTCCTCGAGGAAGAGCGGCGTGACCTGCAGCGGCGTGTCGTTGTCCACTCGCGGGTGCGGCATATCGAGGTGCTCCCGACCGCGCGCTAGTTCAGCAAGATGGTGCCGCCGCGGATGCGATTCACCGACGTCGCGCGACTCAGCAGGTGCTCACCCCGGATCGCGATGCGTCCATCGGCGGTCAGCACGATGCTGCTCTTGCCGCACCGCAGCGTCAGCTCCTCGTCGGCCGACAGCACCAACTCGCGGGCGTCCAAGACCAGGCGAGCGGGCCGCGCGGGCGCCGAGGTCTCGGCGTCCGTCGGGGTGCTCAACAAGCCCGTGACGATCGGGCGCTGCGGATCGCCGTCCAGGAACATCACCGTGACGGTCCGACCCACCGCCGCGCGGTCGATCGCGACCGTGGACCCGACGCACGCGCTGGTGCGACCCTCGAAGGTGACCACCGGCCTGCCGGCGTCATCGAGCCCGGCCAGCTGTGCCAGCACGGTGTCGTGGCGCACACCGACCTCGGCGGGTTGCTGCACCGCGAGCGCACCGTCACCCCTGCTTCGATTCGCCATCGTGGTGCAGAGTATCTCACCACGGGCCGCCACAGCCGGACTCGACGCCGGCCCGGGTCCCGTACCGCCGCCGAGCCTCGTTTCCGCCGCACCGCGCTCGCGGGCACCGACCGCGGTCGGCGTGGTCCGACCGCGGCCCCGAAGGTGGCCGAGCGATCAGGACGCGATCAGCTGGTCGAGCACCGACCGCGGCAGCGACGCGTCGCCGTGGTCGTCGATGTAGCTGCCGTCGCCCTTGCGCAGGCCGACCGCGCTGCCGATGGTGTTCAACATCCGCGCGATGTTGATCTCGTCGGGCATCACCATGTACTGGCCCGTGCGCAGGAAGCCACCGGCGCTGCCGGCCAACACGAACGGGATGTTGCGCGGCGAGTGACCGGGGCCGTTGCCGTCGTCGTTGCACCACACCGAGACGCCGCAATCGATCAGCTTGGTGCCGTCGGGTAGGTCGTACTCGGCAAGTCGATCGAGCAGGTAGGCGAAGACCCGGCCGAAGTGGCGATCGACGTAGTGATGCAGGAGGTCGGCGTTGGGGATGATGGCGCCGGTCGAGTCGTGCGACGCGCGGCGATGCGAGATGAAGTGGTAGTTCTCCATCAGGTCGCCGGTCTCGAGGTTGGCGTAGCGCGTCGAGCCGTCGTTGCCGCTGCCGATCTGCAGCGCCACCGAGCGGGTGTAACCACACGCGACCGCCAGCGCGGCGATGTGCATGTGGGCCTTGGCGGCCTCGACCACGGCGTTGCCGTCGTCGGAGTCGTAGCCTTGGCTCATGCCGTCGAGCATCGCCTGCTGCTCGGCGGTGAAGTTGCACGACAGCGAGTTCTCGAGGTCGCGGATGCTCTGGAAGTGCAGGTCGAGTCGATCGCGATCGGCCTTGCTGAGCTCGGGCCGTGCCATCAGCGTCTGCATCTGCCCACGCACGAGGTCGTTCACGCTCTTCTGGCGCGCCGCGAGGTCCTCGAACTGGGCCTCGTCGATGCCCATCATGCCCATGTAGACCTGCCGCGGATCGCTGATCGCGGCGCGGCGCTGGGCGGGACCGCGGTACGAGATGCACGGCCCGCCGAGCCAGCCGCCGGGGCTGCCGGCGTAGAGGAACAGCGAGTCGCGGCCACCTTCGTTGAGCTCGCGGCCGATGCGGTTGTCGAGCGACTCGCCGTTGGCTTCGGAGTCACCGCCGACGCCCTCGACCGTGGGACCCTGGCCGGTGAGCAGCTGCAGCGCGCCGCGGGCGTGGCCGTCGGCGTAGTTGAAGTCCTGCATGTTGATGCCACCGACGATCAGCAAGCGGTCGAGGTGGGCCGAGAGCTCGTCGACGGCGCGACCGCCCACGGTCGCGTCGGTCAACGGACCTTCGGCGGTGGGCCAGAAGCGCTCCGGCTCGGCGCCGAGGTCGGTGTTCTGCGCGCAGCCGACCCCGCAGGCCTGCCGCAGGAAGATCGCGTAGGGCGGCACGATCTCGCCGGCCGCGAGGGCGCGGCGCGGCATGAAGGACTCCAACACCGGCAACGCGATCGTGGCACCGCCGATGCCCTTGAGCACGTGACGACGAAGCATGGTCTTCATGGCAGCTCCTGTGTGGCGCGATTGCGGAACGCATTCGAGGCGACGATCTCGATCAGCAGCTCCTTGACCGCCATCTCGCCGCTCTGGGAGGCGGTGCCGATGCGGGTCGCGAAGGCCTCGTCCTCGGGTGCGAACGGACGGCCGAACGCGAACTCGAGCCAGTGCTCGGTGTAGCACTGGTGGACCGATGGGCTGGTCGCCAGCGCGTCGGCGAGCTCGAGGCCGTTCTCGACGTGGACGGTCTGCTCGTCGAGGGTGACGTCGCTGGCGGCGTCGACCGGGCCGACGTCCTCGGTGCGCCAGGCACCCTCGGCGTCGTAGTTCTCGAACGGGAAGCCGAACGGGTTGATGAGCGTCGAGTGGCAGCCGACGCACGAGCTGCCGGGCTGCTCGGTGTGCTCCGCGACCGTCTGCCGGTTCGAGCGACCCTCGGGCGGGGGCAGTGGCGGCACGCCGTTGGGCGGCGCCGCGATGTTCATGCACGCCAGCCGCTTCGCGACGAAGACCCCGCGGTGGATCGGATCGGGCGCAGCGGTCGAGGAGTTGGCGGCGAGGAACCCGACCTGGGTCAGGAAGCCCTTGCGCTGCTCCGCGTCGAGCGTGACCTTCTCGAACTCGGCACCGAAACCGGCGGGATCGAGGCCGTAGATCCGCGCGAGCTCGTCGTTGACGAAGGTCTCGTTCGAGGTGAGCAGGGCCGCGATGCCGCCGTCCTGTGCGAACACGACCTCTTCGATGAAGCGGTGGTTCTCCTCGAGCGCGAGCTCGCCGAGGTTGTCGGGCGCGTCGGGGTAGAACGCGGCCGCGGGCGCAGCATTGAGGAATTTCTTGGTGTCGAAGGCCTGGTCGTGGAAGTGCTGCACCACCGGACGGGCGCGCACGTCATCGAGCATGCGCAGTGCCTGTTCGCGCAGCGACGCGCCCTCGACCAGCACGTCGGCGGCGGCGGCGTCGAACAGGGCGTCGTCGGGCATCGAGTCCCACAGGAAGTACGACAGCCGCTGTGCGACCTCGTAGCTGCCGAGCGGGATGACGTTGCCATCGGCCTCGGTCGCGGTCTCGATGCGGTAGAGGAAATGGGGCGACTGCAGCACCGTCTCGAGCACCAGCCGGACGCCGGCGACGAAGGGGTCGACGCCGTCGTAGAGCGCCGCGGCGCCGTCGAAGGTCGTGAGCAGCTCGCTGCGCTCGGCGTCGGTCAGCGGGCGACGGTAGGCGCGGGGGGCCAGCTCGTCCACGAACGCGGCCGCGCGGGCGACCGGATCGCCGCCGTCGGGCGGCACGATGGCCGCGAGCAGCGTGGGGTCGCCGGTGACCTGCTCGGCCGTGAGGGTGATGTCCGCGATCGCGCCCGGGGGCAGGTCGAGGACCGGTCCGGAGACCACGGTGGCCGTGCCACCCGAGCGCACCTCGGCCCCGGGCCAGGTGGTCTGGCGCCAGATCGTCGCCGTGTTGTGGACCCGCACACCGATGCCGAGGGCGCGCAGGTCACGGTCGAAGACCGCGTGACCGATGGTCAGGCGGAAGGCACCCCAGTCGAACGTGGTCCCGACGTCGACGCTGCGTTGCGACGCGGCGAGCGCGAACGGGACCGTCCCCGCCGTGTCCGATG
>WBZX01001118.1_pt1 | contig 21123 bp, 17 predicted proteins | sample 5204211 | NCBI WGS metagenome assembly WBZX01 (sample SAMN12344362, study PRJNA552823) | activated sludge metagenome | biome: Activated sludge suspended growth; feature: Nitrification reactor; material: Wastewater; isolation source: activated sludge from nitrification reactor of wastewater... | reverse complement strand
CGCACTGCAGCGCGAGGTTGCCCGGCTCGGCCGCGAGATCGCCGAACTGGGGCCGGTCAATCTGGCGGCGCTCGACGAGCTCAAAGCCGCGTCGGAGCGCAAGCACTACCTCGACGTGCAGACCGAAGATCTGCTGGGCGCCATCGAAACGCTGGAAGACGCGATCCGGCGCATCGATCGGGAAACGCGGGAGCAGCTTCAGGAGACGTACAATACGGTTAATCGTCATTTCGGCAGCCTCTTTCCGATGCTGTTCGGCGGTGGCGAAGCGCGGCTGGTGCTCACCGGCGACGAGATTCTCGATGCGGGCATCTCCATCGTCGCCCAGCCGCCGGGCAAGAAGAACAGTTCCATCCAGCTGCTGTCAGGCGGCGAGAAGGCGCTGACGGCGATTGCGCTGGTGTTCTCGATGTTCCAGCTCAACCCGGCACCGTTCTGCATGCTGGATGAGGTGGACGCGCCGCTCGACGATTCGAACACCGAGCGCTACTGCCAGATGGTCAGGCGCATGTCGGCGCAGACCCAGTTCGTGTTCATCAGCCACAGCAAGATCACGATGGAGATCGCGCAGCAGCTGGTGGGTGTCACGATGCAGGAGCAGGGTGTGTCGCGGGTGGTGGAAGTGGATATTGAAGAAGCGTTGCGGCTGGCCGAAGCGGTTCCGGCCTGACGCGGGGAAACAAGGGAATTCGATGGCAATCAGTGAATTGCAGGTGGGTTTGATCGGTGCCGGCGGGGTGGTCGTGGTCGGCATCTTTGCGTTCAACAAGTGGCAGGAGCGCAAGCACCGCAAGCAGATGGATGCGCTTGCCAGCGTCGAGCCCATCGGCGGCGAGCCGTCGGCGCGGGGCGCCGGCGTCGATCGTCTCGAGCCGGTCATCGGCGGCGAGGCGCCGGTCCGCGCCCAGCCGAGCGCCCAGGAACTCAAGGACGCCAGCGCCCGCCGCGTGCCGCCGCTGCTGCCGCCCGAGGTGGACGAGCGGGCCGACTGGGTGGTGCGCATCGAGGCCATCGAGCCGGTGGTCGCCGGTCGTCTGCTGCAGGCCGCCGGCCAGCACCTCGACGGCATCGCCAAGCCGCTGCGCTGGTTCGGCTTTTCGGATTCCAGCAACCGCTGGGATGAACTCACGCCCAACCAGGCCGGCAGCTACCACTGGGTCTGCGCGGCGCTGCAGCTGGTGGACCGCCGAGGCCCGGCCGGCGACGCCGACCTCGCCCGTCTGGCCGGCGGCCTGCAACGCATGTGCGACCTGTTCATGGCGATCCCGTCGCTGCCGGCGCGCGCCGACGCGCTGGAACGCGCCGCCGAGCTCGACCGGCTGTGCGCCGGCGTGGACATCCAGATCGGCGTCAACGTCGTCGCCCGCGACGGGGTTTTCGCTGGCACCAAGCTGCGCGGCCTGGCCGAAGCGGCGGGGCTGGAACTGCTCGGCGACGGCTGTTTCCACGCCCGCGACGAGCTCGGCGTGAGCCAGTTCGTGCTGTCCAACCTCGAGCCGACGCTGTTCGTCGCCGAGGACATGCGCGCGCTGTCCACGCAGGGCGTGACGCTGACCCTCGACGTGCCGCGGGTCGCCGATGGCGTGCGGATCTTCGAACGCATGATGGGTTTTGCCCAGCAGCTCGCCGATGCGCTGAACGGCGCCGTCGTCGATGACAACCGCTCGCCCTTCGGCGACAAGGCCGTCGGCCTGATCCGTGCCCAGATCGAGCAGTTCCAGGGGCAGATGGCCGAGCAGGGCATCGCGCCGGGTTCGCCGCTGGCGCTGCGCCTGTTCTCCTGAGCGGGGCGCCGGATGGCTGTCAGTCCGGATGCCGGCGCGCGGGTCGCGGCCCTGCGCGCCGAGCTCGAACGTCACGATCACGCCTATTACGTACTCGACGCGCCGACGGTGCCGGACGCCGAGTACGACCGCCTGTTCCGCGAACTGCAGGCGCTCGAAGCCGCCCATCCCGAACTCGTCATTCCCGATTCGCCCACCCAGCGCGTCGGCGGCCAGCCTTCGTCCGAGCTGGCGGCGGTGCATCACGCGGTGCCGATGCTGTCGATCCGCACCGAGACCGACACCACCGACCAGGGCGCCGTCGCCTTCGATGCCCGCGTGCGGCGGGCGCTGGGGCTGGATGAATCAGCGCCGCCGGTAACGTATACGGCTGAACTCAAGTTCGACGGATTGGCCATCAGTCTGCGTTATGAGTCGGGGCGGCTGGTGCTGGCCGCCACCCGCGGCGACGGCAGCACCGGCGAGGATGTGACCCGCAACGTGCGTACGCTGCGGCAGATTCCGCTGCGCCTCGCCGGCGAGGCGCCGCCGGTGCTCGAGGTGCGCGGCGAAATCTACATGCGGCGGGACGATTTCGGGCGCCTCAACGCGGCCCAGGAAGCCGCCGGCCAGAAGATTTTCGTCAATCCGCGCAACGCGGCGGCCGGCAGCCTGCGCCAGCTCGACCCGAAGATCACCGCCCAGCGCCCGCTGTCCTTTTTCGCCTACGGACTCGGCGAGGTGCGCGGCTGGACGCTGCCGGCGAGCCACAGCGGGGTGCTCGATGCGCTGGCGGCGTTCGGCCTGCCGGTGTGCGCGCACCGGACGCGCGCCGAGGGGCCGGAAGGCCTGGCGCGTTTCCACGCCGACATGGCGGCGCTGCGCGACGAGCTGCCGTTCGACATCGACGGCGTGGTGTACAAGGTCGACGCCATCGCCCGCCAGCTCGAACTCGGCTTTGTGTCCCGCGAGCCGCGCTGGGCGGTGGCGCACAAATACCCGGCCCAGGAGGTGGCGACGCGCCTGCTCGGCATCGACGTGCAGGTCGGGCGGACCGGCGCGATCACGCCGGTGGCGCGGCTCGAGCCGGTTTTCGTCGGCGGCGTGACGGTGACCAACGCGACGCTGCACAACCAGGGCGAGATCGACCGCAAGGACGTGCGGATCGGCGACTGGGTCGTCGTGCGCCGGGCCGGTGACGTGATTCCCGAAGTGGTCGGGCCGATCGTCGAGCGGCGCAGCGGCGAACTGCCGCGTTTCGACCTGCTCGCCGCCATCGACCAGCGCTGCCCGGAATGCGGTTCGCATGTCGTGCGCGGCGACGACGAGGCGGTGGCGCGATGCACCGGCGGGCTGTTCTGCCCGGCGCAGTGCAAGCAGGCGCTGCTGCATTTTGCCGGCCGCCGCGCGGTCGATATCGACGGACTCGGCGAGCAGATCGTCAATCAGCTGGTCGGCGCCGGCATCGTCAGGACGCCGGCCGACCTGTTCGACGGCGCCCGCGTGAATGCAGCGGGGCTGGCCGGGCTGGCGCGCATGGGCGACAAGTCGGCGGCCAATCTGTTGCAGGCCATCGAGCGCAGCCGCGAGACGACGCTGGCGCGCTTCATCTTCGCGCTCGGCATCCGCAACGTCGGCGAGACGACGGCCAAGGATCTGGCGCGTCACTTCGGCGGTCTGGCGGCGCTGCTGGCGGCCGACGAGGCGGCGCTGCTGGAGGTGCCGGATGTCGGCCCGGTGGTGGCCCGCTGCATCGTCGAATTCCTGGCCGAAGCGCACAACCGGGAGGTGATCGCCGCGCTGCAGCAGGCGCTGCGCTGGCCCGAGAGCGCCGGCGCGACGCGTCCGGCCGACGGCCTGCTGGCGGGCAAGACCTTCGTGCTGACCGGCACGCTGCCCAGCCTGCGGCGCGACGAGGCGGCGGCGATGATCGAGGCCGCCGGCGGCAAGGTCGCCGGCTCGGTATCGAAGAAGACCGATTACCTGGTGGCCGGCAGCGACGCCGGCAGCAAGCTCGACAAGGCGCAGCAGCTGGGTCTCGCGATCCTGGACGAAGACGGCTTGCGGGATTTGCTGGGCGCGGGGGATACTCCGCCGCGCGATAGTCAGACTGAATTGTTTGGGGATAATTGATGAAGAAAGTTACGAAGGCGGTCTTTCCGGTGGCGGGTCTCGGCAGCCGCTTCCTGCCGGCTACCAAGGCGAGTCCGAAGGAGATGATGCCGATCGTCGACAAGCCGCTGATCCAGTACGCGGTGGAAGAGGCCGTCGCGGCCGGCGTCACCGATCTGGTCTTCATCACCGGCCGTTCGAAGCGTGCCATCGAGGATCATTTCGACAAGGCCTACGAACTTGAGACCGAACTCGAGATGCGCGGCAAGGCCGATCTGCTGAAGATCGTCCGCGATACCGTGCCGTCCCACGTCAATTGCATCTACATCCGCCAGCCGGAAGCCCTCGGCCTTGGCCATGCGGTGCTGTGCGCGGCGCCGGTGGTCGGCGACGAGCCCTTCGCCGTGCTGCTCGCCGACGACCTGCTCGACGGGCAGGGCGATCTGCCGGTGATGCGCCAGATGGTGGATGTTTACAACTACAACCGCTGCTCGGTGCTCGGCGTCATGAATGTGTCGCGCGAGCAGACCAAGCAGTACGGCATCGTCAGCACCGAGCGCGACAGCGGCGAGATCCAGCGGGTCACCGGCATCGTCGAAAAGCCGAAGCCCGAGGAGGCGCCGTCCACCCAGGCGGTGATCGGGCGCTACATCCTCACCGGGCGCATCTTCGAGCACCTGCGCCAGCTCAAGCCGGGCGCCGGCGGCGAGCTGCAGCTCACCGATGCGATCGCCTCGCTGCTGAAGGAGGAGGCGGTGCTGGCCTACCAGTTCAAGGGCGTGCGCTACGACTGCGGTTCGAAGATCGGCTACCTGCAGGCGACCGTCGAGCTGGGCCTCCGGCATCCGGAGGTTGGCACGGAGTTCGCGGCTTTCCTCGCCTCGCGGGGCTGAGCGCGCGGCGGCGCGGGCGCCGCCCACGTGTTGATTAATCCCGGGTGTAGGCTAGATTGAGAAGAGTCCGGCCGCAACGCGATACGGCGAAGGTCTGCACACAAGAGCCGGTCCAACCCGAAGGAGAGTGCACGATGGCAGAGCTCGACAAGGACGCCGTGGTCGGCGTCCTGAACCGCATCCTCGAAATGGAACTGGCCGGGGTCGTGCGCTACACGCACTATTCCTTCCTGGTGTTCGGTTTCGGCCGTATTCCCATCGTGTCGTGGCTCAACACGCAGGCGGATGAATCCCTGCTGCACGCCCGCCAGGCCGGCGAGTGGATCACGACGCTCGGCGCCTATCCGTCTCTCGGCATCGGGCAGCTGCTGGATTCCCACCAGCACGACGTCGGCGCGATCCTGCGCGAATCGCTGGAGGCCGAGGGCAAGGCGCTGGTCCTTTACCGCGAGCTGCTGGCGCTGGTCGAAGGGCGGTCGGTGGCGCTGGAGGAATTCTCGCGGCAGATGATCCACGCCGAGGAAATGCACCTGGCGGACGTGGACAAGATGCTGCGCAAGCCGGGCGAACTGAAGGCCTTCGCGCCGCGGGAGATTTGAGCGGCAGGCCGGAAGTGGGAGATGACAATGAAAAGCGCGGCCCGCGGGCCGCGCTTTTCATTGTCGGCGGGCCGTGGGCAGGCCACGGCCGCTGATCAATTACGCCTCTTCGCGGGCGGCGCGCTTGCGTTCGTGTTCCTTCAGGAAGCGCTTGCGCAGGCGGATGTTCTTCGGCGTGATCTCGACGATCTCGTCGTCGGCGATGAATTCGATCGCCGATTCGAGGGTCAGCGCGATCGGCGGGATCAGGCGCACGGCTTCGTCGGTGCCCGAGGCGCGGACGTTGGTGAGCTGCTTGCCCTTGATCGGGTTCACCACCAGGTCGTTGTCGCGGGTGTGGATGCCGATGATCATGCCTTCGTACAGCGCGTCGCCGGGGCTGACGAACATGCGGCCGCGGTCCTGCAGCTTCCACAGCGCGTAGGCCACCGCTTCGCCGTCGTCCTGGGAGATCAGCACGCCGTTGCGCCGCTCGCTCATCGTGCCGGCCATCGGGCTGTAATCGTCGAAGACGTGGCTGGCGAGGCCGGTGCCGCGGGTGAGGGTCAGGAACTCGCCCTGGAAGCCGATCAGGCCACGGGCCGGGATGCGGTATTCGAGGCGCACGCGGCCCTTGCCGTCCGGCTGCATGTCCTGCATCTCGCCGCGGCGGCGGCCGAGTTCTTCCATGACGCCGCCCTGGTGGCCTTCCTCGACGTCGACGGTGAGCATTTCGTAGGGCTCGCACTTGACGCCGTCGATGTCCTTGAACACCACGCGCGGACGGCCGACGGCCAGCTCGTAGCCTTCACGGCGCATGTTTTCGAGGAGGATGGTGAGGTGCAGTTCGCCGCGGCCCGAGACCTGGAAGGTGTCGGAGTCGCCGGTGTAGTCGACGCGCAGCGCGACGTTCTTGAGGAGTTCCTTGTCGAGACGCTCGCGGATCTGGCGGCTGGTGACGAACTTGCCTTCGCGGCCGGCCAGCGGCGAGCTGTTGACCATGAAGTTCATCGTCAGCGTCGGCTCGTCGACGGCGATCGGGGTCATCGGCTCGATGTTGTCGGGGTCGCACAGCGTGACGCCGATGTTGACCTGGTCGATGCCCGACACCAGCACGATGTCGCCGGCTTCGGCCATCTCGGCGGGGCTGCGCTCGAGGCCCTTGAAGGTGAGGATCTGGCTGATCCTGGCCTTGCCGCGGTTCTCGTCGCCGTACATGACGACGACTTCCTGGTTCGGCTTGATGCGGCCGCGCTTGATGCGGCCGATGCCGAGCTGGCCGATGTAGGTGGAGTAGTCGAGCGAGCACACCTGCAGCTGCAGCGGGGCTTCGGCATCCACGTCGGGCTGCGGCACGTGCTTGAGGATGGCTTCGTACAGCGGGGTCATGTCGGTGCCCGGCTGGTCGGCGTCGAGCATCGCGTAGCCGTTGAGGGCCGAGGCGTAGACAACCGGGAAGTCGAGCTGCTCGTCGGTGGCGCCGAGCTTGTCGAAGAGATCGAAAGTGTGGTTGATGACCCAGTCGGGGCGGGAGCCGGGACGGTCGATCTTGTTGATGACGACGATCGGCTTGAGGCCGAGGGCCAGCGCCTTGCGGGTCACGAAGCGGGTCTGCGGCATCGGGCCTTCGACCGCATCGACCAGCAGCAGCACGCCGTCGACCATCGACAGCACGCGCTCGACCTCGCCGCCGAAGTCGGCGTGGCCCGGGGTGTCGATGATGTTGATGTGGGTGTCGCCGTACTGCACGGCGCAGTTCTTGGCGAGAATCGTGATGCCGCGCTCTTTTTCGAGGTCGTTGCTGTCCATCACCCGTTCGCTGACCTGCTGGTTTTCACGGAAGGTGCCGGACTGGCGCAGGAGCTGGTCGACGAGGGTGGTCTTGCCGTGGTCGACGTGAGCGATGATGGCAATGTTTCGGATTGAGCGGGACATGGGGTTGAAAGCCGAAGTATTTGTAAACACAAAATTTTAGCACGATTTTGCGCGTCGCAGCATCGCGCTGGCGCGGCGGCTGGCGCCGGGCTGCGTGCTAAGATTCGCGCCCGACACCGTTTTTGAGGAGCACCACGGCATGCTGGCGATTATTGGCGGTAGCGGCCTGACCCAACTGGCCAACCTGAACATGATCCGCCGCGAGGTGGTGCGCACGCCGTACGGCGAGCCGTCGGGCGCGCTGACCTTCGGGCGCCTGTGCGCACAGCCGGTGGTTTTCCTGGCCCGCCACGGTTACGGCCACACGATTCCGCCGCACCGCGTCAATTACCAGGCCAACCTGTGGGCGCTGCGCGAGGCGAAGGTCGACGCGATCATCTCGGTGGCCTCGGTGGGCGGCATCCGGGCCGGGCTGTGCCCCGGCGAACTGGTCGTGCCGGACCAGATCATCGACTACACCTGGGGCCGCAAGAGCACCTTCCACGAGAATTCGGACGAGCCGGTAGTGCACATCGACTTCACCCGTCCCTACGACGATGGCGTGCGGCAGCGCATTCTGGCGGCGGCAGCGGCGGCCGGTCAGTCTATCGTCGATGGTGGCGTGTATGCCGCCACCCAGGGGCCGCGCCTCGAGACGGCGGCCGAGATCAATCGCCTCGAGCGCGACGGTGCCGATGTGGTCGGCATGACCGGGATGCCGGAGGCGGCGCTGGCGCGGGAGCTGGGCATTCCGTACGCGGCCATCAACGTGGTCGCCAATTTTGCGGCCGGGCGTGGCGACAGCAATGTGCAGATCTGCTTCGACAGCATCGATGCGGTGCTGCGCGAGGCGATGGGGCGGGTGCGCAACGTTCTCGACCACCTTTGCGTGGCGTGAGGCGGCGATGATCCGCGAGGTGCTGCGCATGGGCGATCACCGGCTGCTGCGTCGCGCGCGGCCGGTCGAGGCTTTCGGGACGCCCGAGCTGCTGGCGCTGGTCGCCGACATGCGCGACACCATGGCGCATTTGTCGGGCGCCGGGCTGGCGGCGCCGCAGATCGGCGTCGACCTGCGGGTGGTGATCTTCGGCGGCGGGCCGAGTGCGCGCTATCCGGATGCGGCCGCGGTGCCCGATACGGTGCTGATCAATCCGCTGCTGACGCCGCTGTCGGCGGACGAGGAAGGCGGCTGGGAGGGCTGTCTGTCGGTGCCCGGGCTGCGCGGCTGGGTGCCGCGCTGGACGGCGCTGCGCTACACCGGCTTCGATGTGGCCGGAGTGCCCGTCGAGCGCGTCGCCAGCGGCTTTCACGCCCGCGTGGTGCAGCACGAGTGCGACCACCTGGACGGCATTCTGTACCCGATGCGGGTGCGGGATTTCTCGCGCTTCGGATACACCGAGGTGCTGTTTCCGGATGGCTCGGTTGCTGCCGACGACTAGATCGTCAGCTTTTCGAGCAGGTCGGCCTCGACCTTGAGGATCTGGGCGTCCTGGGCGAGGCCCGGGCCGCTGATCAGGAAGGTGTCCTCGACGCGCTCGCCGAGGGTTGCGATCTTGGCGGTGTGCAGGTTGATGCCGTGCTGCGCCAGGGTTTCGGCGACGTCGAAGAGCAGGCCGGGGCGGTCGGCGGCGGTCACCGACATGATGAAGTGCTGGCCGCGCTCGTCGGGGCGGATGTTGACCTCGGGAGTGATCGGAAAGTGCTTCACTTCCCGGGACAGCCGTCCGCTGGCAGGCTGGTCGACGGGCGCGCCGGGCTGGTGCAGCCGTTCGGCAAGATCGTGCTCGAGCAGGGCAATCACGTCCCGATAGTGCGATTCCTGGCCCGGGACGAGGAGCAGGAAGCTGTCGAGGGCGTAGCCGTGGCGGGTGGTGTGGATCTTGGCGTCGGCGATCGAGAAGCCGAGACGCGCGAAGAAACCGCACAGGCGGACGAACAGGTCTTTCTGGTCGCGCATGTAAACCATCACCTGCAGTCCTTCGCCGGCCTGGCTGGGGCGGGCCTTGACGACCGGCTCGGCGGACTCGGCGCGGTAGTACAGCATGCGGGCGTGCCAGGCGACTTCCTCGGCGTCGTGGCGCATGAAGTAGACCGTGTCGAGCTGCGCCCACAAGGTGTCTTCGGTGCCCGGACGCAGGCCGTAGTAGCGCAGCAGGTTGCGCGCCTCGTCCTGGCGGATCGGGGTGCCGAGGGCCTGCAGGGGCGTGGCGCCGCGCAGCAGGCGCTGGGTGGCGAAGTACAGGTCTTCGAGGAGCTTGCCCTTCCAGCCGTTCCAGACTTTCGGGCTGGTGCCGCGGATGTCGGCGTGGGTCAGGATGTAGAGTGCGGTCAGGCGGCGTTCGGTCTTGACCACATCGCCGAAGCGGCGGATCACGTCGAGGTCGGACAAGTCCTGCTTCTGGGCCACGTTGGACATCGACAGGTGGTGTTCGACCAGCCACTCGACGAGGGACGTCTCGGTGTCGTCCAGACCGTGGGCGGTGCAGAACTCCCGCGCGTCCTTCATGCCGAGCTTCGAATGATCGCCGCCGCGGCCCTTGGCGATGTCGTGGAACAGCGCGGCGATGTAGATCAGCCACGGCTTCTCGAAGCTGGTGGCGAGGCGGGTCAGGAGCGGGTATTCGTGGGCGTGCTCGGCGACCATGAAGCGGCGCACGTTGCGCAGCACTTGCATGATGTGCTGGTCGACGGTGTAGACGTGGAACAGGTCGTGCTGCATCTGGCCGACGATGCGGCGCCAGGCCGGCAGGTAGCAGCTCAGGATGTCGTACTGGTTCATGCGCCGGAACTCATGCACGACGCCGCGTTTCTGCTGGAGCAGGCGCAGGAACAGGGCCCGGTTGGCCGGGTCATGGCGGAATCCGGCGTTGAGCAGCTTGCGGCCACGCCACAGGGCGCGCAGCGTGCGGGCGGTCATGCCCTTCAGTTCGGAACGCTGCTGGAGCAGCAGGAAGCATTCGAGCAGGGCGCTCGGATGGCGGTCGAAGACGCCTTCGTCGCGCACGTCGAGGTGCTCGCGCACGCACTGGAAGCGCTCGTTGATGTTGATCGCGGCGGGGTAGCGGTTGGGGAAGAACTCGACGCCGAAGTTGAGCATCAGGATCGTGTTGAGCTGGCTGACCTTCTTGGCCGTGCGGTAGTACTCCTGCATGAAGACTTCCGAGGCACGGCGGGCGCCGGTGGCGTCGAAGCCGAACCGGCGGGCGAGTTTTTCCTGGTGGTCGAAGAGCAGGCGATCCTCGCGCCGGTTGGCCATATGGTGCAGGCGGATGCGCACGTGCTGCAGGAAGCGTTCGAGATCGCGCAGCTCGGTGGCTTCGTCATCGGTGATCAGGCCGTGGTGGGCGAGATCGCGCCAGCGCGTGCCGAGGCCCGCGGCGCGGCTGATCCAGCCGATGAGCTGCAGATCGCGCAGGCCGCCGGGGCTCTCCTTGCAGTTGGGCTCGAGCGAGAAGGCGGTGTCGTTGTGGCGCGCGTAGCGCTGCTCCTGTTCGAGCTGCTTGGCCTTGAAGAACTGGCCGACATTGAGCTGCCCGCGCAGGCGGGCCGCGAAATCCTCGCACAGCCGCCCGTTGCCGCCGATGAGCCGGGCTTCGAGCAGGTTGGTCATCACCGTGACGTCGGAGGCGGCTTCTTCGAGGCATTCGTCGACGGTGCGCACGCTGTGCCCGATGTCGAGGCCGATGTCCCAGATCAGGCCGATCATCTGGGTCAGGCGCTCGCCGAGATCGTGGTCGGGCGCCGCGTCGAGGAGGAACAGCAGATCGACGTCCGAGCACGGGAAGAGTTCCTCCCGCCCGTAGCCGCCGACCGCGACCAGCGCTGCCGAGGCGGGCAGGCCGAAGTCCTGCCAGATGTCGAGGAGAACGCCGTCGACGAGCTGGGAGCGGCCCTTGAGGATGGGCTCGGTCAGCGGACGGGTTTCGTAGGCTGCGCGGAGGGCTTCGCCGCCACTCTTCAGGCGGCCCTTGTAGCGGGCGATGAGCTCACGGGTGGCCTCGGGGGCGATGACGGCGGGCGCGGTGTCGGACATCTTCGGCAGGGGTCAGGGCTGGATGCGGGACGTGAACGGGGCGACGATGTCCGGGCGGGGCGCGCTGCCGGCCGAAAGCGTGAGCACTTCGACGCCGGTTTCGGTGACGAGCACCATGTGTTCCCACTGCGCCGACAGGCTGCGGTCGCGGGTGACGATCGTCCAGCCGTCGGGCAGCTCCGAGATCGCCGCCTTGCCGGCGTTGATCATCGGCTCGATCGTGAAGATCATCCCCGGCTTGAGCTCGATGCCGGTGCCGGCCTTGCCGTAGTGCAGAACCTGCGGTTCTTCGTGGAAATTGACGCCGATGCCGTGGCCACAGAACTCGCGCACCACCGAGAAGCCGTTACCCTCGGCGTGCTTCTGGATCGCCGCGCCGATGTCGCCCAGGTGGCCGCCCGGCCGCACCTGGGCGATGCCCAGCCACATGCATTCGTAGGTGATCTGGCACAGGCGCTTGGCGCGGATCGAGGTTTCGCCGACGATGAACATCCGGCTGGTGTCGCCGTGGTAACCGTCCTTGATGACGGTGATGTCCAGATTGACGATGTCGCCCTTCTTGAGAATCACCTTGTCGTTGGGCACGCCGTGGCAGACCTGGTGATTGACCGAGGTGCAGATCGACTTGGGGTAGGGTACGTAGCCTGGCGGCGCGTAGTCGAGCGGGGCGGGGATGCAGCCCTGCACGTCGACCATGTAGTTGTGGCACAGCCGGTCCAGTTCGCCGGTGCTCACGCCGGCCTTGACGAAGGGTGCGATGTAGTCGAGGACTTCCGATCCAAGACGGCCCGCAATGCGCATCTTCTCGATTTCTTCGGGCGTTTTGATGGTGATGCTCATGGGACTTGATCTGCCGTTTTTTTCGAACCCCCTAGGCTAGCTCATGCGGCCTCGCCCGGCAATGCACGGACTCCCCGGGGCGTGCATTGCCGGCGCATGGCGGTCTTGAGGGGAATCGCCGGATACTGCTACAATCTGCGGCTTGTCTGGCAATGGTGCCAGGCAAAATACACACGTCCGGCCCATTGGGGTCCGGCGGGCGTCCGGAAGGGTGTCTGCGGCGAAGCGTGGTTCCGCGAACGGCGGGGCCGGCAGGTCGGGCGGCGGTCAAACCTCAGTACTTGGAGTCAAGCAATGTCTGTCACCATGCGTCAAATGCTCGAAGCGGGCGTCCACTTCGGCCATCAAACCCGTTTCTGGAACCCGAAGATGGCGCCGTTCATCTTCGGTCAGCGCAACAAGATTCACATCGTCAATCTGGAAAAGACCCTCGTCAAGTACAACGAGGCGATGGATTTCGTGCGCAAGCTGGCCGCCAACCGCGGCAACATCCTGTTCGTCGGCACCAAGCGTCAGGCTCGCGAAATCGTGGCTGAAGAAGCCCGTCGCGCTGGCATGCCGTACGTCGACGAGCGCTGGCTGGGCGGCATGCTCACCAACTTCAAGACCGTCAAGGTTTCCATCAAGCGCCTGAAGGACATGGAAGCCATGGTCGAGGACGGCTCCATCGAGCGCCTGTCCAAGAAGGAAGCCCTGATGGCCTCCCGCGAACTCGAGAAGCTGCAGAAGAGCCTCGGCGGCATCAAGGAACTCGGCGGCCTGCCGGATGCGCTGTTCGTCATCGACGTCGGCTACCACAAGATCGCCATCACCGAAGCCAACAAGCTGGGCATCCCGGTCGTGGCGGTGGTCGATACCAACCACTCCCCCGAAGGCGTCGATTTCGTGATCCCCGGTAACGATGACTCCTCGCGTGCCATCCGCCTGTACGCCCGTGGCGTTGCCGATTCCGTGCTCGAAGGCAAGAACCACGTGATCCAGGAAATCGTGGCTGCCGGCTCCGACGAGTTCGTCGAAGTCGAGGACGGCTCCGAAGAGCAGGCCTGATCGCATCCCCGAGGGGCGCCGCTGGCGCCCTTCGACTGAATGAAATCTAAATAGTTATCTAGGAGCAAGCATGGCGGAAATCACCGCAAGCATGGTCAAGGAGCTGCGCGAAAAAACCGACGCGCCCATGATGGAATGCAAGAAGGCCCTGTCCGAAGCTGTCGGCGACATGGCCAAGGCCGAAGAAATCCTGCGCGTCAAGCTCGGCAACAAGGCCTCCAAGGCGGCCGCCCGCGTGACCGCCGAGGGTATCGTCGGCATCTATATCTCGGCCGACGCCAAGCTCGGTGCGATGGTTGAAGTCAACTGCGAAACCGACTTCGTCGCCAAGAACGACGACTTCCTGGCGCTCGTCAAGAACGTCGCCGAACTCGTCGCCACCAAGAATCCGGCTGACGTGGAAGCCCTGTCCGCCCTCGAGATCAACGGCCAGTCCGTCGAAGAGGTGCGCAAGGCGCTGGTCGGCAAGATCGGCGAGAACATGTCGATCCGCCGCTTCGTCCGTACCGAGGCGAAGGGCGCGGCTGCCAGCTACATCCACGGCGGTTCGAAGATCGGCGTGCTGATCGACGTGGTCGGCGGCGACGAAGCGCTGGCCAAGGATCTGGCCATGCACATCGCGGCGTCCAAGCCGAAGTCCCTCGACGCCTCCGGCGTGCCGGCCGAACTGCTGGATGTCGAGCGCCGCATCGCCATCGAGAAGGCGCGCGAAGCCGGTAAGCCGGAAGCCATGCTCGAGAAGATCGCCGAAGGCACCGTCCAGAAGTTCCTCAAGGACGTCACCCTGCTCGACCAGGTCTTCGTCAAGGCCGAGGACGGCAAGCAGACCGTGGCCCAGCTGCTGAAGGCCAAGGGCGCTTCGGTTGCCGGCTTCACGCTGTACATCGTCGGCGAAGGCATCGAGAAGAAGGTGACCGACTTCGCCGCCGAAGTGGCCGCCCAGGCCGCCGCGGCTGCCCAGAAGTAAGAGGTTAGTCACACGATGAGTCAGCAGCCTGCCTATAAGCGCATTCTCCTCAAGCTCTCGGGCGAAGCCCTGATGGGCGACGACGCCTATGGCATCAACCAGGAGGTTGTTGCCGGCATCGTCCGCGATGTGGTCGATGTGACCCGTCTGGGCGTCGAGATCGGAATCGTGATTGGCGGCGGGAACATCTTCCGTGGAATGGCGGGGGCGGCGTCCGGCATGGATCGCGCCACTGCCGACTACATGGGGATGCTGGCCACCGTGATGAACGCAATGGCTCTTGCGGACGCCTTCCGCGCCGCAGGAGTCAATGCCCGCGTCCAGTCCGCGCTGCGGATCGACCAAGTCGTCGAACCCTACATCCGCGGCAAGGCGATCCGTTACCTTGAAGAAGGGCGTGTCGTGATTTTCGGTGCCGGCACCGGCAACCCGTTCTTCACGACCGACACCGCGGCAGCGCTGCGCGGTTCGGAAATCGGTGCGGACATCGTTTTGAAAGCCACGAAGGTGGACGGTATCTATACCGCCGATCCGAAGAAGGATCCGGCGGCGACCCGCTTCCAGCGGATTTCCTTCGACGAGGCGATCAGCCGGAATCTCGCCGTGATGGATGCGACCGCGTTCGCTTTGTGCCGCGACCAGCGCTTGCCGATCAATGTCTTCAGCCTGTTCAAGCCCGGCGCGCTGGCGCGCGTGGTGACGGGCGGGGACGAGGGTACGCTGGTCTATTGCTGAGGATGAGCCGATGATCCCGGAACTCAAGAAAACTACCGAATCCAAGATGCAGAAGTCCATCGAGGCGCTCAAGCTGGATCTCGCCAAGGTGCGAACCGGCCGTGCGCATACGGGGATTCTGGATCACGTGATGGTCGATTACTACGGCAGCCCGGTGCCCGTCAATCAGGTCGCCAACGTGACCCTGATCGATGCGCGCACGATCGGCGTGCAGCCGTGGGAAAAACCGATGATCGCCAAGGTCGAAAAGGCCATCCGCGACTCCGACCTGGGCCTCAATCCGGCCTCCCAGGGTGAGGTCATCCGCGTGCCGATGCCTCCGCTGACCGAGGAGCGTCGCAAGGAAATGATCAAGGTCATCAAGCACGAGGGCGAGGGCGCCAAGGTTGCGGTGCGCAACCTGCGCCGCGATGCCAACACGACGCTCAAGGATGCCCTGAAGGCAAAGACCATCTCCGAGGACGACGAGCGTCGGACCCAGGATGAAGTCCAGAAGCTCACCGACAAGGCCGTCGTCGAAATCGACAAGCTGCTCGCACAGAAAGAACAAGAGCTGATGCAGATCTGACCTCCCGGTCGGCTTCTGCTTTCCCGGTTCTTTTCAAGCGGAGATAACATGGTGCGATTGCCGTTCACGAGCTCCACGCGGAGCGTTCCCGAAGCAGTGGCGGTTCCTCGGCACATCGCGATCATCATGGACGGCAATGGACGTTGGGCGCGCAAGCGTCTGATGCCGCGCGTCGCCGGCCATGCGAAGGGCGTCGATTCGCTGCGCGAGGTCATCCGCACCTGTCTCGACCGCGGCGTCGAATATCTCACCGTTTTTGCGTTCAGTTCCGAAAACTGGCGTCGGCCGCAGGACGAAGTGTCCTTTCTGATGCAGTTGTTCGTGAAATCGCTGAAGGCCGAAATCGACCGCATCCACCGCAACAACATCCGCCTGCGGGTCGTCGGCGACCTTGGGCGCTTCGATAAGGCGCTGGTCGATCTGATTCACGACGGCGAAGCCCTGACCGCCGGCAACACCAAGATGAACCTGACGATCTGCGCCAATTACGGCGGGCGGTGGGACATCCTGCAGGCCGTCGAGAAGATGATCGCGATGGAGCCCGAGCGCCGCAGCGGGTTCTCGGAAGACGATCTGGCGCCGCATCTGGCCCTCAGTTTCAGTCCCGAGCCGGACCTCTTCATCCGCACCGGCGGCGAAAAGCGCATCAGCAATTTCCTGCTCTGGCAACTCGCCTACGCGGAACTGTATTTTACCGACAAGCTGTGGCCCGAATTCGGCGAGGCCGAACTGGACGAGGCCATCGCCTCCTACCGGGGGCGGGAGCGCCGTTTCGGGCGGACCAGCGAGCAAGTGGGCGGTCCATCCGGCTCTTCTGAATCCGGTCATGCTTAAGACGCGGGTCATCACCGCGCTGTGCCTGCTGTTCGGCCTGCTGGCGGCGGTTTTCCTGCTGCCGGCTTTCGGCTGGCTGGTGTTCGTGGCGCTGGTCTGTGGCGCCGCCGCCGCCGAGTGGGGCGGGATCGTCGGCTTCCCGGTAGCCCGGCGACGCGTCTATGCGGTGCTGATGGCGATGCTGTGTCTGGCCGCCGGGATGGTCGCCGGCCTGCAGCGCGACGATACTGTCGCGCCGTTCAGTCTGGCCCCGGTCTATGCGGCCAGCGCCTTGTTCTGGATTCTGTGCGTGCCTTTCTGGCTGCGCGCGCGCTGGGCGCTGCCGGGGGCCGGCGCGGCGGCGCTGGTCGGGCTCGTGCTGCTGCTTCCGCCGACGCTGGCGATGGCCCATCTGCGCTTGCTGAGCCCGTGGTTGCTGCTCGGCGTGATGGCGGCGGTGTGGGTAGCCGACATCGCGGCCTACTTCACGGGCCGCGCTTTCGGCCGGCGCAAGCTGGCGCCGTCGATCAGTCCGGGCAAGAGCTGGGAGGGCGCCTACGGCGCCGTCGCTGGCGTCGTGATCTATGGTCTGATCTGTCTTTCCTACTTCGCACCGGGTGCGCTCGCGGGCGGGCGGATCGGCGCCGCGGTGCTGGCGCTGCTTGTCTTTACCGCGATCAGCATCATTGGCGATCTTTTCGAGTCGATGCTCAAACGCCAGGCCGGCGTCAAGGACAGCGGAACGCTGCTGCCCGGCCACGGTGGCATCCTCGACCGGATCGACAGTCTGACTTCGACCCTGCCCCTCGCCGGCCTGCTGGCGCTGTGGGTCGCCCGCTGAATCATGGTCATGGCCTACGAGAAGAAGCTCATCACCGTGCTGGGGGCGACCGGATCGATCGGTCTCAGCACCCTCGACGTGGTGGCGCGCCACCCGCAACGCTATGGCGTTTTCGCGCTGACCGCCCACCGGCAGGTGGATAAGCTGTTCGAACAGTGTCTGCTCCATCGTCCGGCGTATGCGGTCGTCGATCTGGCTGACGATGCCCGACGCCTGCAGCTGCGACTCGGTGATGCCGGTTGCTCCACCGAGGTGCTTGCCGGTCCCGAGGCGCTGGCGACGGTGGCGTCGGCGCCTGAGGTGGATATGGTCATGGCCGCCATCGTCGGCGCAGCCGGGCTCGTCCCGACCCTCGCGGCGGCCCGCAGCGGCAAGCGCGTGCTGCTGGCCAACAAGGAGGCGCTGGTGATGTCCGGCGCGCTGTTCATGCAGGAGGTCGCGGCCAGCGGGGCGACGCTGCTGCCGATCGACAGCGAGCACAACGCGATCTTTCAGGCGCTGCCGCAGGGCTTCGTTCCCGGCGCGGCCGGCGGCGGGGTGACGCGCATCCTGCTGACGGCGTCCGGGGGTCCGTTCCGTCGCACCCCGGTCGAGGCACTGGCTGGCGTGACGCCAGAGATGGCGGTCGCCCACCCGAATTGGGTCATGGGACGCAAGATTTCCGTCGATTCCGCGACGATGATGAACAAGGGCCTCGAAGTCATCGAAGCTCACTGGCTGTTCGGCGTGACGGCGGAGCGGATCGAGGTCGTGATCCACCCCGAGAGCGTCATTCATTCGATGGTCGCCTACGTCGATGGCTCGGTTCTGGCGCAGCTCGGCAATCCCGACATGCGCACCCCGATCGCCCATGCGCTGGCCTACCCCGAGCGGGTGGATGCGGGCGTCAGGCCGCTCGACCTGTTCGCGGTCGGCCAGCTCAACTTCGAGCGGCCCGATCTCGAGCGCTTTCCGTGCCTGGCGCTGGCGTACCGGGCGCTGGAGGAAGGCGGCATCGCACCGGCGGTGCTGAATGCCGCCAACGAGGTGGCGGTCGGAAGTTTCCTCGACGGTGCGCTGCGCTTCGACCGGATTGCCGGCGTGATCGCCGCAACCCTCGATGCGGTGGCGCCCCGCGCGGCCGATTCGCTCGATGTCGTGCTCGACGCCGATCGGCTGGCGCGGCAACAGGCGGCCAGTTTCGTCCGCCAGTACGTCCGATGAGCGCTTTCCGTTCGACGATTCCGGCGGCCGCTGCACGCGTGATGCTTGCCCGATGAGTCTGCTCGACTACGTACTGCCCTTCCTGCTGGCGCTGGGCATCCTGATCGTCGTGCACGAGTTCGGCCATTATCTGGTGGCGCGGCTGTGCGGCGTGAAGGTGCTGCGTTTTTCGCTCGGATTCGGGCGCCCGCTGCTCGTCCGGCGCGCCGGCGCCGATCAGACCGAATGGGTGCTGTCGGCATTTCCTCTGGGCGGCTACGTGAAGATGCTCGACGAGCGGGAAGCCCCGGTGGCCGACGGCGAGCTTCACCGGGCCTTCCACCGGCAGAACGTGTGGCGCCGGATCGCCATCGTCGCGGCCGGTCCGCTGGCCAATTTCGTGCTGGCGATCGCGCTGTACTGGGGCCTGTACGCCGGCGGCATCGAAGAGCTGCGCCCCCGCGTCGGTCCGCCGGAGGCCGGGAGCCAAGCGGAGCGGGCCGGTTTTCGGGACGGCGAGCTGATCCGCGCGATCGACGGCAGCGCGGTGGCGACATGGCAGGAGTTCCGCTGGAAGCTCCTCGACGCGGCGCTGGCGCATAGCGTCGCGACGATCGAGACGATCAACGGCAGCCGCGAGATCAATTTCCGGAAGCTCGATCCGGCCAATGTCGTAGTCGACCAGGGTCAGCAGGACGTGGCGGGCCAGCTGGGCCTGCGTCTCTATCGTCCGAAGCTGCCGGCGGTGCTCGGCAAGCTCAGTCCGGACGGTGCCGCGCAGGCGGCCGGCCTGCAGACGGGTGACCGGGTCGTGCGGATCGGCGTGCGGACGGTCGACTCGTGGGCCGATCTGGTGGCGACGGTGCGCGATGCGGCCGGACAGTCGCTGGAGATCGAAGTCGTCCGTGACGGCCGGGCGCTCGTCGCGCAGGTCGTGCCGAAGGCTGTCGACGAGAACGGCCGGACGATCGGACGCATCGGCGTGGCGATGGCCGACGCCGATGCGCAGCGCGACCTGCTGTTCGTGACCGTCCGCTACGATGTCGTCGATGCGCTCGCCAAGGGCGTCGGCCAGACCTGGGACACCGCGGCGATGAGCCTGTCGATGATGGGGCGGATGATCGTCGGCGAGGTTTCGGTCAAGAATCTCAGCGGTCCGGTGACGATCGCCGATTTTGCCGGTCAATCGGCGCGGATGGGCTGGTCCCATTACATCCGCTTCCTGGCGCTCATCAGCATCAGTCTCGGAGTGCTCAATCTGCTGCCGGTGCCGGTGCTCGATGGTGGGCACTTGCTGTATTATGTGATAGAGATCATCAAGGGCGGCCCGGTTTCCGAGCGGATCATGGAAATAGGCCAGCAGATTGGAATGGCTCTGCTGGCGGCGCTAATGGCTTTTGCCTTCTACAACGACATCAACCGCCTTGTTGCTAGCTGAAATCGGATGAAATCCAAGCTTCTTCCCGGGGTGATCGCCGCGCTTTTCGCCGCATCGCCCGCCTTGGCCTTCGAGCCATTCGTCGTCAAAGATATTCGCGTTGAAGGCATCCAGCGGACCGAAGCCGGGACGGTGTTCAGCTACCTTCCGGTCAAGGTCGGCGAGCGTTTCTCGGAAGAGAAGGCGTCCCAGGCCATCAAGTCGCTGTTCGCCACCGGTTTCTTCAAGGACGTGCGGATCGAGGTCGAGAACGATGTGATCATCGTTCTCGTCGACGAGCGTCCGGCCATCTCGCAGATCGATTTCGTCGGTATCAAGGAATTCGAAAAGGATGCGCTGAAGAAGGGGCTGAAGGAAGTCGGGCTGGCCGAGTCGCGCATCTTCGACCGGGCGCTGCTCGAACGCGCCGAGCAGGAGCTCAAGCGCCAGTACCTCTCGAAGGGCCTTTACGGTGTGCAGATCACGACCACCGTCACGCCGCTGGAGCGCAACCGCGTCGGCGTCAATTTCAACGTGGTTGAAGGCGATGCGGCCAAGATCCGGCAGATCAGCATCATCGGCAACAAGGTCTTCAAGGAAAAGGAGCTCGTCGAGCTGTTCACGCTGACGACGCCGGGATGGTTCACGTGGTTTTCGAAGACCGACCAGTACTCGAAGCAGAAGCTGTCGGCCGATATCGAGGCCCTGCGCTCGTTCTACCTGAACCGCGGCTACCTCGATTTCAGCATCGACTCCACCCAGGTTTCGATCACGCCCGACAAGAAAGACATCTACATCACGCTGGCGATCAGCGAGGGTGAAAAGTACACCGTCTCCGATGTGAAGCTGGCCGGCAACATGGTCGTGCCGGAAGAAGAGTTGCAGAAACTCGTCAAGCTCAAGGCGGGCGAAACCTTCGTCCGCGACAACGTCACCGCGACCACCAAGGCGATCAGCGACCGCCTCGGCAATGACGGCTACGCCTTCGCCAACGTGAACGCCGCGCCCGAGGTGGACAAGGCCAAGCGGGAAGTGGCCTTCACCTTTTTTGTCGATCCGGGTCGCCGCGTGTATGTGCGCAAGATCAGCTTTGCCGGCAACGCACGGACCCGCGACGAGGTCATCCGGCGCGAGATGCGCCAGATGGAAGGCGCCTGGTACGACGGCGCGGCGATCAACCGCTCCAAGACGCGACTGGACCGCCTCGGCTATTTCGAGGAAGTCACGGTCGAAACGCCGGCAGTTCCCGGTTCCACCGATCAGGTCGATGCCAACTTCACGCTCAAGGAGCGTGCCACCGGCAACCTGATGCTCGGTGCCGGTTTCTCCAGCGCGGAAAAGATCATCCTGTCGGCATCGATCGCCCAGCAGAACCTGTTCGGCACCGGCAACGCGATGACGCTGCAGATGAACACCGGCC
>WBZX01001116.1_pt1 | contig 21139 bp, 18 predicted proteins | sample 5204211 | NCBI WGS metagenome assembly WBZX01 (sample SAMN12344362, study PRJNA552823) | activated sludge metagenome | biome: Activated sludge suspended growth; feature: Nitrification reactor; material: Wastewater; isolation source: activated sludge from nitrification reactor of wastewater... | reverse complement strand
GGTCGTGAGCGAATGAAAAGGACAACCGACTCGAGCAGGCGCGCACACGGCTGGAGGAGGCGCTCGCCATGCTGGCGGGCGAGGACCACCACGAAGCGCTGCGATCGCTGGCGATCTCGCACAACGAGCTGGGCCTGGTGCTGCATCGTCTGCACCAGTGGCGCGAGGCCGAGGCTGCGCTGCGGCAGTCCCGTGAAGAGTGGATCGAGCTGCTCGGCCCCGATCACCCCATCACCACCGATGCGTTCAACAACCTCGGCTCGCTGTTCCTCGACGAGAACCGTCCGGATGCCGCCGAGGCCGCATTCCGCGAGGCGCTGGTCGCCCGCGAGCGCATCTTCGGGCGCGACCATCCCAAGGTCGCGCACGTGCTGCACAACCTCGGCACCACTGCCGCGAAGCGCGGCGACTCTCGCACGGCGCTCGAGTTCCACACCGAGGCACTCGCGATCCTCGAGCGCAACCTCGGGCCCGACGATCCCGCCGTCGCGGTACCGCTGATGGCGATCGGCAACTGTCACACCGCGCTGGGCCAGCCGCGGGCGGCGCTGCCGTTCCTCGCGCGCGCCTTGGCGATCGACGAGACCACGCTCGGGCCCGAGCATCCCGAGGTCGCCTACGATCTGCACGCGACCGCGTCGGCGCGCAACGCCATGGGCGAGTACGAGGCCGCCCGCCACGACGCCGCGCGCTCGCTCGCGATCCGCGAGGGACTCGGGCTCGATCCCCGCTACCTCGGCGAGTCGAGGATCCAGCTCGCGGTCGCGCTGCGCGGCCTGGGTCGCCTCGACGAGGCGCGCACGCAGGGGGAGCGCGCGCTGGGCGAGTACACCGCGAACCCGGAGGCGGCCGAGAAGATCCGCGCCTGGCTGGGCACGTTGGGGCAGCCAGGCAGCGCCGCCACGCTCTGACGGACCCGCGGGGACGCGGGCGCGCAGGCCCGCGGGCGGGGCGACTTGACGAACCTGCCAGGCAGCGGCTATCCGATCGCCCGCGCGGGTCCCTCTTTGAGTCCCGCGTTCTCCCTGGCGGGAGCCTCGGCGGCGAAGCCCCATTTCGGCGGCACCTACCCGAGACCCGCACCCAACCGCGCCCCCGCCACTCGGCGGCGGCGCTCGCAGGAGTTCCCATGTCCCAGAACTACGGTGTCCTCGAAGTCGATCTCCGCATTCCCGATGGCAAGGGCGGCGTCCGCCGTCTGCGTCGCGCGGGCAAGTTCCCGGCGGTGGTGTACGGGCGCGGCGGCGAGTCGGTCTCGATCGCGATCGATCCCCACTCGTACCTGCGCGCGACCGATCCGAAGATGGGCTACAACACCTACTTCAAGCTCGCGCTGAAGAAGGACGGCAAGGCCGCGGGCGAGGAGCTGTGCATGATCGCCGACATCCAGCGCGACTCGCTGCGTGACGTCGTGGTGCACATCGACTTCATGCGCGTCGACCCCGAGAAGGAGGTCGTGCGCCCGGTGCCCGTGCGCGTCGTCGGTCGCGCGGCCGGCATGGTCAAGGGCGGCCGGGTCGACATCACCCGCCGCACCGTGCACGTCGCCGCCAAGCCGGCCCACGTGCCCGCCGAGATCGTCCTCGACGTCACGCCGCTCGACAACGGCGAGTCGATCAAGATGAAGGACGTGAAGCTGGACAACGCCCGCATCGACGAGCACGGCGAGCTGCCGCTGGTGATCTGTCACCTCGCGCGCGCCAAGGCCGAGGACGAGGCTGCAGCCCCGGCCCCCGGTGGCAAGGCTGCACCGGCCGGCAAGGCTGCGCCCGCCGCGAAGGCTGCACCGGCCGCCAAGGCGCCCGCCAAGAAGTAGCCCGTGGCCGACGCGGCGCCATGGCTGTTGGTGGGCCTCGGCAACCCCGGGGCCAAGTACGCCGGCCATCGCCACAACGTCGGGTTCATGGCCGTCGAGCGCTGGGCCGATCGCTTCGCGACGCCCGGTGCCGATGGCTGGCGCGAGAAGTTCCACGCCCGCACGGTGACGTTGTCGACACCGTTCGGTCGCGTGGTCGTGCTCGAGCCGCAGACGTACATGAACCGCTCGGGCCAGAGCGTCGGCGCGGCGGCGGGATTCTTCCACGTGCCGCCCAAGCAGGTCGTGGTGGTCCACGACGAGATCGACTTCGTGCTCGGTCGCGTGGCCGTCAAGCTGGGGGGCGGCCACGGCGGGCACAACGGCCTGCGCGACATCATCCCCGCGCTGGGGTCCGCGGAATTCGTGCGGGTTCGCATGGGTGTCGGACGTCCCGCCCACGGTGAGGTCGCCGACTGGGTGCTGTCGGACTTCGGCACCAGCGAACGCGCGATCGAGCTGCCGTCGATGTTGGATCGGGCCGAGCAGGCCATCACGGCGATCCTCCGGGACGGCGTCCAGGCCGCGATGCTCGCGACCAACACCAAGGGCACCGGGCAGGCCTGAGTCCGGCGGCGACCGCCGATGGCATGCGCCCATGCGCGGGCGACATGACCTGGCTTACGTCGCCACTGGCTCGCGATACGCGTGCGCCCGCACGTCGCCGCCGCATCGAACACCCTTCCCCGAGGCCAGTTTTGCGTGTATGTCGTGCCCCGCGCGACTCGGGTTCTCGTCCTCTTCGCGAGGGCGGCTGCCCGCGGCGCGGAAGGCAAAACCTCCGTGGACAACCAGACGCTTCTCTACATGATCCCCGCCGCCGGCTTGATCGGCCTGGTCTACGCGTACACGACCGCGACCTGGATCGGCAAGCAGGACCCTGGCGACCGTCGCATGCAGACGATCGCCGATCAGATCTTCAAGGGCGCGATGGCCTTCATCGCGGCCGAGTACCGCGTGCTCGCGATCTTCGTGGTCGCCGTCGCAGCGCTGCTCGTCATGCTCAACCTCTCGGTGGGCGCCTCGTGGATGATCGGCTTGGCGTTCATCTCCGGTGCGGGCGCATCGGCGCTGTCGGGCTACTTCGGCATGCGCGTCGCCACCCAGGCGAACGTGCGCACCGCTGCCGCCGCGCGCCGTGGTCTCGCACCCGCGCTCGTCATCGCTTTCCGCGGTGGCGCAGTGATGGGCATGAGCGTGGTCGGTCTCGGCCTGCTCGGCCTCGGCATCCTCTTCATCGCGTTCAACAGCTCGACCAACGCGCTGGCGAACGTCGAGGGCATCGAGCACGGCAAGACCTCGCTCTACCAGGTGGTGCAGCTGCTCGCCGGCTACTCGATGGGCGCCTCGTCGATCGCGCTGTTCGCCCGCGTCGGCGGCGGCATCTACACCAAGGCAGCCGATGTCGGCGGCGACCTGGTCGGCAAGGTCGAGTCGGGCATCCCCGAGGATCACCCGCTCAACCCCGCGACCATCGCCGACAACGTCGGTGACAACGTCGGCGACGTCGCCGGCATGGGCGCCGATCTCTTCGAGTCGTACATCGCCGCGATCGTCGGTGCGATGGTCATCGGCGTGACCCTGCAGCAGGGTCGGCTCGAGGCAACCTTGCTGCCGATGGTCCTCGCCGCGATCGGCGTGGTGGTCTCGGTGGCCGCGACCTACGTGGTCAAGACCAAGGAGGGTGGCAACCCGCAGAGCGCGCTCAACGGCGGCTCGACCGGTGCCGCGGTGGTGATGGTCGCCATCGCCTACTTCGTGGTCGACTACTTCGTCGGTATCGCCGCCGCGGGCAAGCACCCGATCATGTACGACGGCAGCGCCAAGACCACGCTCGACCTCTTCATCCCGATGGCGGGTGGTCTGGCGGCGGGCGTCGCGATCGGCTTCATCACCGACTACTACTGCAGCAAGCACAAGCCGCCGGTCGACTCGGTGGTGGCGCAGTCGGCCACCGGCCCCGCGACCAACATCATCGCCGGTCTCGGCGTCGGCATGCGCTCGACCGCCGCGCCGGTGGTCTGCATCGCGGCCGCGATCCTCCTGGCCAACCACTACGCCGGCCTCTACGGCATCGCGCTGGCGGGTCTGGGCATGCTCTCGACCACGGGCATCCAGCTGGCGGTCGATGCCTACGGCCCCATCTCGGACAACGCCGGCGGCATCGCGCAGATGGCCAACCTCCCCCACGAGGTTCGCGAGCGCACCGACAACCTCGACGCGGTCGGCAACACCACCGCGGCGATCGGCAAGGGCTTCGCCATCGGCTCGGCGGCCCTCGCCGCGCTGGCGCTGTTCGCTGGCTACAAGCAGATCGCGCTGCCCACCACGCCGATGCCGCTCACGCATCCGCACGTCACGGTCGGTCTGCTCATCGGCGGCATGATGCCGTTCCTGTTCTCGTCGATGGCGATGAAGGCCGTCGGTGAGGCGGCGATGGAGATGATCCAGGAGGTCCGCCGCCAGTTCCGCGAGATCCCGAAGCTGCGCCCCGCGCTCGAGCTCGTGAAGGCGGCCGAGGACGAGAACCGCGAGCTGACGGACGCCGAGGAGGAGCAGATCTTCGAGGCCACGAAGGACGCGCAGGTCGCCAAGTGCGTCGCCATCTCCACCCAGGCCGCCATCAAGCGCATGATCGTGCCCGGCCTGCTGGCCGTCATCTCGCCGGTGGTGATGGGCTTCTGGTCGCCGCTGGCCCTGGGTGGTCTGCTCGCCGGCACGCTGGTGTCGGGCGTGATGCTCGCGATCTTCATGTCCAACGCCGGTGGTGCGTGGGACAACGCGAAGAAGCAGGTCGAGGAGCAGAAGAAGGACTACGACCTCAAGGTGAACACCGGCAAGGGTTCGGAGCGCCACAAGGCCGCCGTCATCGGCGACACCGTCGGCGACCCCTTCAAGGACACCGCCGGCCCGAGCTTGAACATCCTCATCAAGCTGATGTCGATCGTCGCCGTCGTGATCGCGCCCTTCCTCGGCTAGCGAGCAGGGTGAGCGTGGGCCGACCGCAGGGTCGGCGCGACGAGGGCGGGCCCACCGATGGTGGGTGCCGCCCTCGGCAATTCTGGGCTCCGAGCGCGCGCCGAGGCGGCTTCAGAGCACCTTGCGGAAGGTGAGGTTGATGCGGTCCTCGCCGAACGCCGGGTGCCACGCGCGACGCAGCGGCGCGACCGCGTGGTAGCGCATGCGCGCCGGCCCACCCCACACGGTGACGTCGCCGTGCTCGAGCACGACCCGCGTGGTTGCGTCGCTGCGCGCGTCCCCGCCGAACAGGAACACCGCCGGGACACCGAGCGAGATCGACACGATCGGCGCCACGCGATCGCGTTCGTCGGCGTCGCGGTGCAGCGACAATCGTGCCCCCGGCACGTAGCGGTTCACCAGGCACGCATCGGGGTCGTAGTCGTCGAAGCCGAGCGCCGCCGCGGCGCGTCGGGCGAGCTCGACGAAGGCCGCAGGCATCGCCGGCCACGGCGCGTCTCGCAGGGGATCGCGGGCGTCGTAGCGATAGCCGCGGGCGTCCGAGACCCAGCCGAGCGCGCCGCAGTTGGTCATCGCGACCGACATCGTGTAGCCGCCCGGCGTCACGAGGTGGCGTGGCGGCGCCGCGAGGAGCACCGCCGCGACACCGTCGAGCAACGCGCGCTCGAGCGGGAGCGCGAAGCCCCGCAGCACCTTCGCGCCGGGGCCCAGCTCGACATCGTCGCCGGGCAGCGAGAAGCCCAGCTGGGCCTGGCTCATCGCGACTCGCCTCCGCGCTCGCGCTGCAGCAGCGCGTGCTTGCGATCGATGCCCCAGCGGTAGCCCGCCAGATCGCCGTCGCGACGGACCACGCGGTGGCACGGGATCGCGATCGCCAGCGGATTCGCGGCGCAGGCCTGTGCGACGGCGCGGGCCGATCGCGGCAGTCCCAGCGCGTCGGCGATGCCGGTGTAGTCGCGGGTCTCGCCGGGCGGGATCGCTTGCAGCGCGGCCCACACCCGACGCTGGAACGCGGTGCCGCGGATGTCGAGCGGCAGCTGCAGGCCCAGCTGTGGCGCTTCGACCATGCCGACCACCGCGGCGATGGTCTGTGCGAATGCCGGGTCATCGCCAACGAGCTCGGCGCGCGGGAACCTGCGCTCGAGGTCGTGCACGAGCGGCTCGGGATCGTCGCCGATGAGGATCGCGCACACGCCGAGGTCGGTCGTCGCCACCAGGATCGCGCCCAGGCTGCACTGCCCGACCGCAAAGCGGATGCGCTCACGCGCACCGCCGGCCCGCCAGCGGGTGGGCGTCATCCCGAGTGTGGCGCGCGAGGTCTCGTAGAAGCGCGACGACGAGCCGAAGCCCGCCGCATGGATGGCCTCGGTCACGCTGCTGCCGGCCTCGAGCTCGCTGCGCACGCGGCGGTTGCGATGCGCGGCGGCGTAGGCCCGCGGCGTCAGCCCGGTGCCGGCCTTGAACAGCCGATGGGTGTGGAACTCGCTCTTGCCGACGTGGTGCGCGAGCTGTTCGAGGGTCGGCACCTCGTCGCTACCCTCGATGAACCGACACAGCTTGGCGACCAGCTCGCCGTGCTGCACCGCGGGGCTGGGGCCGTCGGGTCGACAGCGCTTGCAGGGACGAAAGCCGGCCCGGACGGCGGCGGCCGGCTCGGCGTAGAAGCTGACGTTCTCGGGCCGCGGCGCGCGGGCAGGGCACGACGGCCGACAGAACACGCCGGTGGTGCGCACGGCGTAGACGAAGCTGCCGTCGGCCCGCGCGTCGCGGGTGCGCAGCGCCTGCCAGCGTGGATCGGTCGCGTCGGCGCAGGGTGGGCGCGGGCGTGGGGAGGTGCGGGTCATGACGGCAACTCTGGCGAGCTCGCAGTGCGGCCGCACTCCGCCGCTTGCGGTCGCATTCGGCGGGGCGCGCCCGAGCATCGTACCCGCAACCCGCGGGCGTCAGCCGTAGTCGTAGCCGTAGTCGTAGTCGCGGTGCGCGTCGAGCCGTTCGAGCACGTCGTTGGCGAGATCGGTGCAGGCGGGCGAGGCGGCGACGCACAGCCCGCCGTCGGCGTCGGCGCGGCAGCTCGAGCCCGGTGCACACAGGGCCCCGAGCCCACAGGCCTCGCCCACGCGGGGGAGCGCCTCACAGAACCCCGCTGGGCAGTAGCCCGCGAGGCACTCACGATGGCCGCGGCAAGGCTCGTCGCGCGCGCGCAGCGGCCGACAGACCGGCGTCGAGGGCACCACGCGATCGCAGAACTCGTCGATCGAGCACATCGTGTCGTTGCAGCTGGGCCCCGCATCGGCCGGACGAATGCAGGTGCCGGTTCGTTCGAGATCGCAGACGAGGCCAAGCGCGCAGGTGCCCTCGCACGGCTGGCCCTCGTCCGGGGGCGTCACCTGACACGGGTCGCGGCAGATTCCCAGCACGCACGCGAGCCCACGACCACACTCGGCGTCGCGTTGGCACGGCTGGAACTCGAGCTGCGCCCCGAAGAACGGCGAGCAGTCGTCGTCGCAGCGGGGCGTGGTGAAGCTCAGCTCGCAGGTATGCGCGTCGATGCGGGCGGCCATGCGCTCGATGCAGGCCTCGTCGACGCGGGTGCCGTCGAGGTCGTCGTCACCGAGCTCGAGGTCGGGCGCGAGCGAGCCGATCGTCCAACCGTCGCAGCTCACCGGCGGCACATAGCCGGCCGCGCGCAGGTCCTCGCTGCAGCCGCAGGCCAGCAGCTTGTGGCACAGCGCCTGCTCGAGCTGCCCGAGCGGGAGTGGAATCGTCGGCGTGCCCACGCCACAGGCCCCGGCGATCGCTGCCCCGCCCACGGTTGCCACTGCACACCCGACACCCACCCGTGCACGTTCGATCCAACCACCCACGCACTCGTGACAGTAGCACGGCGATCGGCGGTTCGCCGGTGGCATCGGCTTGCGAGCGATGGATCGATTCCGTAGGCTGCTTGCGATGGGTATCGGTACGGGGTTGATGGGGTTGTGTGTGATGTTGGACATCGGCGGGGCATCGCCGCCCGAGCTGCCGGAATCGGAGGCGACGCCGATGGTGTCGCAGCCCGCGGTCACGCCGACGACGGAGCCGGCCGCCGAGGTCGAGGCGACCGCCGCGGCGAGCCCCGCCGAGCCAGCGCCGCGCGCAGCGGAGCCCGCCGACACACCCGTCGTCGCGTCCGCGGCGACCGACGGCGACGCGCGCCCGCCCGAGGCGTCCACGCGGTCGCGCGGTGACGGGCCGCGTCGCAACGTCCGTCGCGGCGAGCCGGGTGACTGGGGCATGCAGTTCACCTTCGGTGGTCTCGCGCCGCTGTCGATCGCGGGCATCCGCGATCACGGCATCAATCGCCTGCTCATGACCGAGCTCGGCTTCCGTCGCGTGACCAAGCCGCTCATCGTGCAGTTCTCCCTCGGTGCGGGCGTGTTCAACCACAGCCCGCGCGAGGGCGAGAGCGAGAACGATGCCGGCATCTCGGCCAGCCTCGCGCTCCTGCGGCCGTTCCGGGTGTGGCGCCGCATCTCCCCGTACGCCGGCGGCATGCTGCACTTCCACTACGTCGATCCCGATGGCCGCGCGAACTGGATGTTCAACGTCTCGTTCGGGCCTGTGATCGGCACCGAGTTCTACATCGGCGATCGCGTGAGCCTGCTGTTCCAGGGGCAGGCCGATCTCGGCATCACCGCATTCCACGGCCTGATGCAGGTGCGCGCGGCGACCTCGATCAGCGCCGGCGGTCAGACCGGGCTGATCTTCTACTTCTGACGCCGCGCGCTCGCGAGGCCCAGCACCGGCGCGGGCCCGCTGCGATCGCGGCGCAACACCACGGGCGAGCCCGCGTCGAGCACCGCCTCGGTGAGCGCGGCGACGTCATTGGGATCGACGCCGCGGGTCTGCAGCCACCGCACGACGTGGGGCAGCGCGACGTCGATCTCGGCGCCGGGCAACGCGAGCGAAGGCTCGCGGGTCATCACGGTGCCGTCGAGCGCGAGCGTGGCGGCGGCCTGCTCGACCAGCGCGAACGCGTCGCCGCGATCGCGGCGGTAGCGGACCTCGACCCGCCAGGCGATGCACGGCCGATCACCGAGCGGTGACCGCAGGGTTCGATCGGCGTCCACCGTGCCCCGCGCAGTGACGCGGCCGGGGCGGACGCATCGCGAAGGCGCATGCCATCGCCACGCGGTTCGTCGCGGGGTCTGCAGCGCGTGGAGGAGCACGCGCCCGTAGTGGGCCGTGAAGATCGTCGCGGTGCCGAACGTGGTCAGCCAGAACACCGCCGGCACGTGGTGCCAGATCCCCGCGAGTGCAGCCCCGAACAGCGCGGGGGCCACCAGCGCCAGCCACGGTGCGATCCGCAGTCCCGCGCGCAGGTCGAGCTCGCGTTGCTCGGCGGCGGCCAGCGCCTCGGCGGTCTCCAAGGTCCGCAGATCGGCCCAGCCGTGCGCGCCGCAGCGGGGGCAGCCGCCTCGCGGCCCGCGCGAGGGTTCGCTTCGCATGGGATCGCCCGCGTCCGTCGGCGGTTCGAGCCAGCCACACGCGACGCACAGGTGTCCGCACGCGAACGGGTGTCGCGAGGGGGCATGCTCCAGGCTCCGCAGGCCTCGCATCGCGCGACGCAGCGTGCGGTTGGCCTCGAGCTGCGCGTCCATCCGTCGGTTCGCGCGCAGTGCATCCTGACAGGCCCAGAAGGCAGTGGCTCCGGTGCCGCCCATGGTTCGTGCTTTCTGCGGCGCCGCGGCGCCGCGAGGGAGCTACCGCGCTGCCGACCGCGTCGCTTCCTGGAATCGGCGCCCACCACCGAGGCAGGACGCACGCCGCACTGCGGGAACCATGGCCGGCGGTGCGGCACGTCGCCGGCGGTGCGTAACGGGCCCACTGCGCGTACCGTCACGCTGCCCATGACCTCGCCCGCCTCGATCCTCGCGCGCCCGCTGACGTTGCCGTGCGGCGCCCAGCTGCGCAATCGCCTGGCCAAGGCGGCGATGAGCGAGGCCATCGCCGATCCCGACGGTGGGCCCAGCGAGCGACTGGTGCGGCTGTACGAGCGCTGGGGTCGCGGCGGCGCGGGCATGCTGCTGACCGGCAACGTGATCGTCGATCGCGGCGGCCGCACGGAGCCCGCCAACGTCGTCGTCCACGACGACCGCCACCTCGCGGGACTTCGTCGCTGGGCCGACGCCGCGCAGGCCCACGGCGCCGCGTTGTGGATGCAGATCAGCCACGCGGGTCGACAGTCGTCGCGCGGCGTCACGCGCGAGCCGGTCGCGCCGTCGGCCGTGAAGCTGCGGGGCATGCCGGGCATGTTCGCGCCCCCGCGTGCGCTCGCAGGCGAGGAGATCGAGACGCTGGTCGAGCGCTTCGCCATCGTCGCCGAGATGGCCCAGCGGGCCGGCTTCGGCGGCGTGCAGATCCACGCTGCCCACGGCTACCTCGTGAGCCAGTTCCTGTCGCCGCTGGTGAACCGGCGCGACGACGCGTGGGGTGGCGACGCGACCCGGCGGATGGCGTTCTTGCTGGCGATCGTCGGCCGCATGCGTGCGCGGGTCGGCGGGGGCTTCCCGATCGCGGTCAAGCTCAACTCGGCGGACTTCCAGCGCGGCGGCTTCACCACCGACGATGCGATCGAGGTCGTGCGCGCGCTCGATGCCGCGGGCATCGATCTGATCGAGGTCTCGGGCGGCAACTACGAGAGCCCGGCGATGGTCGGTCGCGGCGAGCTGCCGGTGCCCACGCGCGAGAGCACGGTCGCGCGCGAGGCCTACTTCCTCGAGTACGCCCGCATGCTGCGGGCCCACACGCGGGCGCCGATCATGCTCACCGGCGGTCTGCGCAGCGCCGCCGCGATGGCAGCCGCCATCACCGATGGCGACGCCGATGTCATCGGCCTGGGGCGACCGCTCACCATCGAGCCCGACCTGGCCGCGCGTCTGCTCGATGGCTCGGTCGAGGTCGCGCGCGGGGTCCGGCTGCACACCGGCGTGCGCATGATCGACGACGCGCTGCAGGTGATGTGGTTCCAGCAGCAGATGCAGCGCATGGCCGACGGCCACGAGCCCGATCCGTCGCTCGGGCGGGTGCGGGCGCTGGTGCAGGGCATGCGCGACAACCTGCGCTCGCGCGCGCTGCCGCCGGCGCCGGCGCTCACTTCAGCGTGATGATGATCGCCGACTTCGCGTCGTCGCCGGTGAGCCGCACGTTGACGTGGACGTCGCCCTTGCTGACATCGAGGCGCAGCGCACCGAAGCGCGGCGAGACCTCCTCGGCGTCGATGACCCAGCCCGCGGCGGCGAGGTTCGCCCGCAGCTCCTGCTCGGCGCTCTGGCGATCGCGGGTGATCTCGTGCACCGACATCTTGCCGCCGGCGCTGGGCATGTCCGTGCGCGCGACCGCGTCGGCCGGCAGCGGGATCCCGCCGGGGCCCTCGACGGTGTTCGCCGGCGCGTCGCTGGGTGTCTGGCTCGGGTCGTCGTCAGCGTCGGGCGTCGTGTCGCCATCGGGCGCGTCGCCGGTGTCCTTCGCGTAGCTGGTCGAGAGGTAGGGCTCGTGGTCGGGGCGATGCGGCTGCTTGTCGGAGTGACTGCAGGCCACGAGCAGCGCGGCGGCGACCAAGGGCGAGCACAGGGCACGGGACACGCGGGGGTTCGACATGCCACGGCTGCATCGCAAGCGCGATGCCATGCCCGCGTGCTCGCTCGCGCCGGGGCTTGGCCGCGACCGGCGACCCGCATCGCGTCGGTGGGTCCAGGATCGGGGACCCGAATCGCGTCGTCGGTCGCCCTCGGCCCCCCAAGCGCGGGGCCGGTCGGCTCGCGGCAAGCCCTCCACGCGGCCCTGCGGGCCATACGGCGCGTGGTCGCGCGCCGGCGTCGCGCCGTGCTTGCGCCGGGCGGCCGGCTCCGCTAGGAGATCGCCCTCCAAACCACCTCCTTGCTCCCACGATGTCCGTGGGGGCCAGTCGTCCAAAGGGAGTTCTCCATGGCCAAGGCAATCCCCGCTGGGCGCGTGCTCTCGCAGCGCGCTCAAGTCGGTACCCAACGCGAGTACGAATCGGTCACGATCATCCGCCCGGAGACCAGCCGGCCGGAGATCGGCGAGCTCATCGCCCGCATGCAGGAGGTCATCACCTCCCGCGGCGCGAAGCTGATGAAGATCGACAGCTGGGGCACCCGCGTGCTCGCGTTCCCGATCTCGCACTGCCGCAAGGGCATCTACCTCTACTGGCGCTACCTCGGCGGCTCCGACATCGTGGCCGAGTTCGAGCGCCACATGCGGCTCTCCGACAAGGTCCTGCGCTTCTACACGGTGCTCGTCGACGAGGACATCGATCCCGAGGCGCGCCCGAGCGAGGTCACCGAGGAGTTGCTCGAGGCCGCGACCGATCCGGGCCCGGATCCCGATGACCTCGCCCGTCAGGCCGCCGCCGAGGCCGCCCAGCGCGAGGCCGAGAATGCGTCGCGCCGCGAGCGTGGCGATGTCTTCGAGGGCGAAGAAGAGTTCAACGCCGAGGGAGATCTCTGATCATGCGCGACGATTTCAAGGACCGAGACCGCGACCGTGGTGATCGTGGCGACCGCGGCGACCGTGAAGGTCGCTCGCGCAAGCGCTTCGCGATCGGCGAGATCAAGGATCTCGTCATCGACTACAAGAATCCGCAGATGCTGAAGAACTTCCTCACCGACCGCGGCAAGATCGTGCCGGCGAGGATCTCGGGCCTGACCGCCCGTCAGCAGCGTCAGCTCACCCAGGCCATCAAGCGCGCGCGCATGCTCGCGTTGCTGCCGTTCACCTCGGGCTGATCGGCGAAGGAGCGAGATCGATCATGGATGTCATCCTCACGAAGGACGTTCCGAAGCTGGGCAGCGCCGGCGAGATCGTCAAGGTCAAGCCCGGCTACGGGCGCAACTACCTGCTGCCGCGCGGCCTGGCCCTGGTGGCGACCCGCGGCAACATCGCGCAGCACGAGCACCATCGCCGGGCGATCGCCCGCGAGCTCGAGCGCGTGCGTGCCGAGCACCAGAAGCTGGCGGACCAGCTCCGCGGCATCAGCGTCTCGATCGCCCGCAAGGTCGGCAAGGACGACAAGCTGTTCGGCTCGGTCGGCGCGCGCGACATCGCGGAGGCGCTCGAGGTGCAGAAGGTCGCGATCGACAAGCGGCTCATCGAGCTCGCCGAGCCGATCCGCACCGTCGGTGTGCACGAAGTGCCGGTGCGCTTCACCTCCGACATCGAGGTGACCATCAAGGTCACGGTGGTCGGCATCTAGCCCACCCACGCGTACGCCACCCGGCCGGTGCGCCGGCACTCGTGCGCTGACGCGCCGCCACCCGAAGGGTCGCGGCGCGTCGTTCGTTTCGGGGCGGCGCACGTGCGCGTCCGGCCCACTGCTACACTGACCGTCCCCCGCGATGTCGCGTCCGCTGCCCCACAACAAGGAGGCCGAGTCGGCGGTGCTCGGTGGCGTGCTGCTGCGCAACGAGGCGCTCGGCGACGTCATCGCGAGCATCACCGACGAGGACTTCTATGTCCCGGCCCACCGCGCGGTGTTCCGCGCGATGGTGAAGCTGTCCGATCGCGGCCAGCCGATCGACATCGTCACGCTCGAGTCGCAGCTGCGCGCGACCGACGAGATGAACCTCGTCGGCGGCATCGAGGGCCTCGGCCGCCTCGCCGATCGCTACGCCAGCAGCCACAACGTCGGCGCCTACGCCGAGCTGGTGCGGCAGTCTGCGGCGGTGCGCAACCTGGTGGTCGCGGCGCAGGAGATCGCCGAGGAGGGCCGCGAGGAGCTGCCCGACGTCGACGAGTTCATCGACAGCGCCGAGAAGCGCCTGCTCGAGGTCAACCAGCGCGGCCGCCAGGGCAGCTACCGCTCGGCCAAGGATCTCATCCATGGCGTGTTCGAGAACATCACCGAGCGCGCCAAGCTCAAGAACCCGATCACCGGCGTCCCGACGACCTTCACCAAGCTCGACGAGATGACCGGCGGCCTGCAGCCCGGCGACCTCATCATCCTGGCCGCGCGCCCCTCGATGGGAAAGACCGCGCTGGCGCTGAACTTCGCGCAGAACGCCTGCATCACCCAGGCGCGCCACATGCACCTGCCCGAGGAGGAGCGACCGTCGCGGTACCCGACGCTCTTCTTCAGCCTCGAGATGAGCGCGCAGCAGCTCATCGAGCGAATCCTCTGCTCCGAGGCCCGCGTCGACGCCGGCAAGCTGCGCGGCGGGCGGTTGATCGAGCAGGAGTTCGCCGAGCTGGTCCGCGCCGCCGATCGCATCTACCGCGCGCCACTGTTCATCGACGACAGCGCCTCACCGACCATCCTCGAGATCCGCGCGCGCGCGCGGCGGTTCCGCCAGGACCGCCAGATCTTCCCCCCGGCGCCGGAGGGCAAGCGCCCGCCGCTCGGGCTGATCGTGGTCGACTACCTCCAGCTCTGCCGCGGCGGCAAGGGCCGCTACGACGTGCGCGAGCAGGAGATCAGCGAGATCTCGCGCGGCTTGAAGGCGATCGCGAAGGAGCTGCACGTGCCCATCATCGCGCTGTCGCAGCTCAACCGCGGCGTCGACAGTCGTGCCGACCACCGGCCGCAGCTGTCCGACCTCCGCGAGTCGGGCGCCATCGAGCAGGACGCCGACGTGATCATGTTCATCTACCGCGAGGAGCGGTACATGACCGAGGAAGAGAAGCGCAAGGCCGTCGAGGGCGCGTCCGAGGTCATCATCGGCAAGCAGCGCAACGGCCCCACCGGGACCGTCCACCTGACCTTCGTCGGCAAGCACACGCGCTTCGAGAACCCCGCCAACGAGCTCTGACGGGGGCCCTGCTCGCCGGCGGCGCGGTCCCCTCGCGGGGACGGGCCCGCGGCCGACCGGCGGGTCGAATGCGACCCACGCCCGCGGTTGCCGGCGGCCCGAACCTAGCGGCTGCTCGCCGTCCCGTGATAGTTTTCGCCCTGGCGATGTCTGGGCCCGTCCCCGAGCAAATCGGCCATTTCCGCGTGCTGCGCCTGCTGGGCAAGGGCGCCATGGGCGAGGTGTTCGAGGGCGTCGACGATCAGCTGAGCCGGCGGGTCGCGCTCAAGATCCTCGGTGCCAAGCATCGCGAGTCGACCGAGTTCAAGACCCGCTTCTTGCGCGAGGGTCGGGCGCTCGCGGCGATGAACCACCCCAACATCGTGCAGATCTACGCGATCGGCGAGCACGAGCGGCGGCCGTTCCTCGCGATGGAGTTCCTCGACGGCGAGGACATCGGCGGCACGCTCAAGCGCGGCGGCCCGCTGCACCCCGGCGACGCGGCCGAGATCATCCGGCAGTCGGCAGTCGGCCTGTCCGAGGCGCAGCGCGCCGGCGTGGTCCACCGCGATGTGAAGCCCTCGAACCTGGTCGTCACCACCCACGGCATCGTGAAGGTCACCGACTTCGGGCTCGCGAAGGCGCTCCAAGAAGACCTCTCGATCACCGCCACCGGCGTATTCGTGGGCACGCCCGACTACCTCGCGCCCGAGCAGGCGATGGGCGACGAGGTCGACGCCCGCGCCGACGTCTACGCGCTCGGCTGCTCGCTCTATCACATGTGCAGCGGGCACCCGCCGTTTCGCAAGGGCGGTCAGGACGACCACTACACCGCGGTGGTGCGGCGCCACCTCAAGGCCGAGCGGCCGCAGCTCAAGCTCGAGATTGCCGGCTTCGACGAGGAGCTCTCGGATCTGTGTCGTCGCATGATGAGCCGTCGGCCCGACGTGCGGCCCACCTTCGACGAGCTCATCCAGAAGCTCGGCGACATCTCGCGTCGCCTCGGTGGTCGCGTGCCGCCGCGGCACCAGGACGTCGAGCTGCTCAAGAACGGCTCGCCGGGCGACAACGATCGCACCGAGCCGCCGGTCGGGGGCGCGGGTCGAGGCGCGAGCTCCGGCAGTCGAACCGTGATGATCGCGGTCGTGGCCGGGGTTGCGATCGGCGTGTGCGTCTCGCTGGTCGCGATCTTCGCGTTCCAGTAGCGTCGTAGGCGCTGCATGGTCGAGCGTGAGCCGTCCTAGTCTGCCCGAGGGCGCCGCGCTGGCGCAGGCTGCACGCAAGGCGCTGGCGGGCTTCTGCGAGCGGCTCGCGCTGCACGCCGACGACGTCTCGGCCGCGCTCGCGCAGGAGCTGCATCTGGTCGCGTGGGATCGCGAGCAGCTGATCGGTAGCGTGCAGGCGCGGCTCGACGCGATCGCGGTGGGGCGCGGCGCGCTGGCGGGCGGGCTGCCCGCGCGGGTGTGCGAGTGGCGAGCGCAGCCGCTCGAGGCGGTCGACGCGGTGTGGTCGCTGTTGGTCGACGGGCGTCGCGTGGCCTACGAGGCCGAGGCCGGTGCGTGCTCGGCCACGGCGATGCTGCTGGCGGAGGCCAGCGCCGATCTGCCGCCCGGCGCGCTGACGTTGCGCTCCGAGCCTGCGGTGTGCGACGGCACGCTGTCGCCCGCGCCGTCGTCGTCGCAGCGAGCGGCCGACATCGATCCGAACGATCCCTCGACGTGGCCGCGGGCCGGCGTCGCGCGAGCCGTGCCGCGCGTCGCGTGGGTCGACGCCGCAGCCGATGCGGAGCTGGTCGCTTATGTGCTCGCACGCACCTGCCTGCGCCGTAGCGGCACGGATCCGCGGGCGGTCCACGTCGCCTACGTCGTCGGCGATGCGCCGCGACTGCAGCGACAGCTCCAGCGGCTGTGGGTCGCCGCGCAGCTGGGGCCCGCCAGCGATCCCGGCTCGTTCGCCGGTCCGGTCGACGCCTCGTTGCGCGACGCCTTCGAGGTGGCGCAGGCGGCCTGGCGCGCGGAGCCTCGGGCGCGCGTGTGGTGCGACGGCGGCGAGCTCGAGCGGGGCGAGGGCGGCGAGATCTATCTCGCGCCCGCGGCCTTCTGCGCGAGCTGGCCGCTGCCCGAGCACCCGCTGGTGGGGCCGATGTGCTGCGTCGTGCCGTGCACCGCCGAGCAGGCCACCAGCGCCGCCAACGCTGCCGCAGCGGCGGGCGCGTCGATCGTGCAGGTCGGCGGTCGCCCCGGGACGCTGCGCGGCGACGTGCGCCACATCCGAGGCGCGGTGCTGGTGGAGCGACTGCCCCCGGGTCTGCCCGAGCCGCGCCCGGCGTAGACCCAACCCCGACGCACGAACGGCCCGCCAAGGGGCGAGCCGTTCGGGCTGCGATCGCGCGCTGGCGATCGCCGAGGCGGGCGACGAATCAGCCGCCTGGCAGGAGGTCCTCGCAGCTCTTGCCTTGCAAGCAGCCGCTGCAGACGGTGGTCACGCCGCGCAGCTCGCCCTCCGGATCGCCCGCGTTCGGGTCCCACTCCTTGGGCGCCTCGATCGACGACACCGGCTCGCAGCCCGCCGAGGTCAGGCTCACGAAGAAGCCACCCGCCAACGCGGCCGGCGGCTGGTTGATCACGCCCGAGCGCAGCCACGGCTTGGCGGCGTCGTCATCCTTGAGCTCGATCGCCGCGGGATCGAAGCCATCGACCACCGAGTCGCAGTGGTCGGCGTTGAGCTCGTTCTTGCCAGCGTTCTCGGCGCGGAAGCTGGTCCACAGCGCGGCGGGGACGTCGGCGGTGATGTTGGCGGCGTACGGCTCGACCGACGCGACCTTGATGGTGCCGGGCTCGTAGCCCATGCCGAGGCACGGGCAGTTCTTGTCCCACGCCGCCGGATCGCCCGTCATCGGGTCGCTGTACGCGACGCACATCTCGACGAACTCCTGCGGGCACTTCGGGTACGGGTTGAGCTCGCCCCCGATGGTCTGCGGGGCGGCGGTGATGAACGCCTCGCCGCTCTGCATCTTCACGTCGACGGTGGCCGCGAGGCCCTCGACGCAGACGTTGCCGCGGTTGGGGTAGCTGAACTCCTCGACGTTGTCGGCGGTCTCGATGACGACGTCCTCGTGGTACTCCGGCGGCAGCGTGACGCGGATGTCCGCGCCGGCGCGGGCCAGCTGGCTGAGGCCGTCGTAGTAGACGTAGATCGCGCAGCCGTCCTGCCAGGGGTACGGGTCGCCCTTGTCGTTCTCGCCGCCGCAGCGCGCGTCCTCGTCCATGTCGGCGGGCTTCTTCGGCGAGCCGGTGTTGGCGTTGTAGGCCCACATCTGCAGCTTGTCGAAGACCTCGTTGGCGGCGGTCTCGTCGGCCGAGAACGTGAAGCGTCGCAGCTCGACCTTGATGGTGCCCGGCGCGCCGTCGAACTTCACGATCACGTCGCCGCGGTTCACGAAGTTCTCGTTCGAGCCCAGCATGTTGCCGATGAGGATCTGCTGGATCGCAACGTTGCCGTCGGCGTCGAGCAGCTCGAGCGCACCTTCGTGCTCGACGCGCCACTTGTCGCGGAAGGGTTGGTTACTGCTGCTTCCGCCGCCGGAGTCGTCGTTGCACCCGCCGACGAGGGTGCTGGCGGCAACGGCGAGGGAGAAGAACATCGGGGCTCGGACTAGGCGCTGCATGGGGAGTTCCTCGAGCGAAGGGCGGCGGATGCCACGCTTCCGGTAACGCGGGCCGCCCGCCTGGAAGGGGCCGCCAACGCCCCGGAGAATACCCGCCACTGCGGGCGCGGGCAATTTCACTGGGACGGTCGATCGGGGGCCTGTGGTGTTGGGGTTGGTCGTTTCGGGCGGCGCCTCCGGCAGGCCTTGACCCGCAAGCGCACGCTCGCCAAGGCTTGCACCCGTCGCACCTGTCGCACAGGGCGACCAGGTTCTCGACGCCATGCCACCGTCCGATCGTGAAGCGCCCGGGTTTGCGCCGGTCCCACCACAACTCGATCTTCCGCGACTCGAGGAGGGCATTCTGGCGGGTTGGGAGCGTAACGACGTCGAGGGCCAGAGCTTACGCAGGGGCGCGGATGCGGCGGCGGGTCGCAGTGCGGCGCCGGCGTTCGTCTTCTTCGACGGCCCGCCGTTCGCGACTGGGCTGCCCCACTACGGCCACATCCTGCCCGGCACCATCAAGGACATCGTGCCGCGCTACCAGTCGATGCGCGGCTTCGCGGTCGAGCGCCGCTTCGGTTGGGACTGCCACGGTCTGCCGATCGAGAGCCTCACCGAGGACGAGCTCGGCGTGCACGGCAAGGCCGAGATCGAGGCCCACGGCATCGAGAACTTCAACCGCGCGTGTCGTGCCGGCGTGCTGCGCTACACCGCGCAGTGGCGCAAGACCATGCGTCGCCTCGGTCGTTGGGTCGACTTCGACAACGACTACAAGACCATGGACCCCGCGTTCATGCAGAGCGTGTGGTGGGTGTTCCGCCGCCTGTGGGACCAGGGCCTCGTCTACGAGGGCCATCGCGTGCAGCCGGTCTCGCCGGCACTGGGCACGCCGCTGTCGAACTTCGAGGTGGCGCAGGGGCCACAGGAGCGCGATCCGATCACGCGCAAGGAGGGCCACAAGCGGCGGCAGGATCCCTCGGTGACGATCCGCTTCGCGCTCGAGGACGAAGACGCGTCGCTGTGGGCGTGGACCACCACGCCGTGGACGCTGCCGAGCAACCTCGCGCTCGCGGTCCATCCCGAGCTCGACTACGTGAAGGTCCGCGTGAAGGACACCGGCGAGGTCGCCTACCTCGAGCCCAGCCGCCTGGCGGCGTACCAGGCCGCCGGCAAGCTCGGCGAGACCGAGCTGCTCGCGACCATGAAGGGTGCTGCGCTCGAAGGCCGGCCGTACACGCCGCTGTTCCCCTACTTCGCGGCGCTGCGCGAGAAGGACGGCAAGCGCCTGGCGTTCCGCGTGGTCACGGCGCAGTACGTCTCGACCGACGCCGGCACCGGCATCGTCCACCAGGCGCCGGCGTTCGGCGAAGACGACTACGAGGTCGGTCGCCGCGAGGGGCTGCCGCTGGTCAACCCCGTCAGCCTGCAGGGCATCTTCGACGCGCGCGTGACCGACTTCGCCGGTCAGCACGTCAAGGACGCCGACAAGGGCATCATGGCGATGCTCAAGGCCAACGGCCGGATGGTCGATCAGGACGTCATCGTCCACCCGTATCCGCACTGCTACCGCACCGAGCAGCCGCTGCTCTACATGGCGCTCTCGACGTGGTTCGTGCAGGTCGAGTCGATGCGTGACCGCCTGGTCGCGCACAACGACGAGATCCACTGGGTGCCCGAGCACGTCGGCTCGGGGCGCTTCGGCAACTGGCTCGGTGGCGCGCGCGACTGGAACGTCGCCCGCAGCCGCTACTGGGGCACGCCGATCCCGATCTGGCGCTGTGATCTCGATCCCGACGACACCATCTGCGTGGGTTCGATCGCCGAGCTCGCCGAGCTGAGCGGTCGCGCCGTGGAGGACATCACCGACCTGCACCGTGAGAGCGTCGACGGCATCACCTTCCCGTCGAAGAAGACCCCGGGCGGCACCATGCGCCGGGTCGCCGACGTGTTCGATTGCTGGTTCGAGTCGGGCAGCATGCCCTACGCGCAGAACGGCTATCCGTTCGACGCCAGCAAGCGCGAGTACGTCGAGCGCAACCTGCCGGCCGACTTCATCGCCGAGGGCCTCGATCAGACTCGGGGTTGGTTCTACACGCTGCACGTGCTGGCCAACGCGCTGTTCGATCGGCCCGCGTTCAAGCACGTCATCGTCAACGGCCTCGTGCTCGCCGAAGACGGCAAGAAGATGTCGAAGCGGCTCAAGAACTACCCCGACCCAGCCGGCGTGATCGACAGCTACGGCGCCGACGCCCTGCGCGCGTATCTCATCAACTCCGCGGTCGTCCGCGCCGAGCCGATGCGGTTCGGCAAGCACGCCCACGACCTGACCGGCGAGTGCGTCAAGGACACCGTCCGCACGGCGATCCTGCCGCTGTGGAACGCGTACAACTTCCTCGTCACCTACGCGATCGCCGACGGCTGGTCGCCGACCGCCGCCGACCTCGGCCCGCAGTCGCTGACGAACCCGCTCGACCGCTGGATCTCCTCGCGCGTCGGCCACTTCCTCGCCAACCTGACCGCCTATGTGCGCGACACCGGGCACCCTGGCATCGCCCGCGCGACGGCGCTTGCAGCACTTGGCGGCGCCGGCACGCTGTCGCCTGAAGATGCCTCGGCGCTGCTCAAGGACGACGACCTGCTGGTGCGTGCCGCAGCAACGGGGGCGTTGCGCCACATCGCCGCGCAGGAACGCATTGCGCTGCTGCGGCCGCTGCTTGCCGACACCTCGCGCAGCGTGCGCCAGCACGCCGCGGTGGAGATCGCCGGCTCGATCGAGAGCCGCTGGCAGATGGACGAGAAGGACGGCGCGCTGCGGGTGATCAGCCAGCCGTGGGGCTGGAGCTCCGACGCCCCACCCACCATCGAGACGTT
>WBZX01001115.1_pt1 | contig 21148 bp, 7 predicted proteins | sample 5204211 | NCBI WGS metagenome assembly WBZX01 (sample SAMN12344362, study PRJNA552823) | activated sludge metagenome | biome: Activated sludge suspended growth; feature: Nitrification reactor; material: Wastewater; isolation source: activated sludge from nitrification reactor of wastewater treatment... | reverse complement strand
TGGGATTAGTGACCTCCATAAAGGAGCCCACCTTTGCGGTCGGATGTAGGACAAAGTATTGGGATTGCATGTTTCCTGGCTTCCAGACAGCAAGTCCCTTTTGTTCACGGATGACCCTGCCTTCTGTCTTGTATTCCTTTGAAAAATCCTTTACCTCATAGTTAGCTGATACCGCAGTTGCTGACGAAGATGCTGTGGCAGGATTGTGTAGGTTTTTTTCAGGCACATACCATCCGAGGTGAATGACCTGGCCTATCGACAAACCTGCAGATACCCTCGGATTGAGGGAAATAATAGTATCAGGTGAAGTACCCAGGTACACTTTTGATATCCTGTAGAGGGTTTCCTTAGGCTGGACCCTGTAGAATAACGGGAGGCTGTCTTCGGGAACCGCAGGAGAGGTAAAGGAAATGGCCTGCCTGTTGACCGGTATATTGATCGGGTATCCCAATGGAATGGCACCGGGATTGATATCCGGATTGGCGACAAGGATTGAATCTATACTGACGTTGTATTTACGGGACAGGCTGTACAGCGTCACACCAGTCTCCATTTTTTCAATGATCACCAGGCCAACGGGTTCAATGTGATGAAGGAATTTTTGAGTGGCTTCATTGGCTGATTGTGCGCTGATCCTGACGAAAGCGGTGAGGGCCAGGCAAAAAAGGAGGGTGATTCGGGTATACATAGGACAGTCGATTGTATGGCAAATGTATTACATATTAAATAAAATTGTAATATTTAATTAAAAAAGCAGACTTTTGCTCCGCATCAAGACTAAAGCTATGAGTGGATATTGTACAATGGCCATAATACCAGCAAGGTATGGGTCCCAGCGTTTACCCGGAAAACCCCTGTTGATGATCAAAGGAAAAAGCCTGATCCAGCGGGTCTGTGAGCGCGTGCAGCAGGCAAAGGTGATCGACCATTTCTGTGTGGCCACCGACGATATCCTCATCTTCAACCATGTCAAAAAGCTTGGTTATGATGTAGTCATGACCAGGTATGAACAACCCTCAGGAACCTTCAGGTGTGCTGAGGTCCTGAGCCAGTTTCCAATGGTCACCCATGTCATCAATGTGCAAGGGGATGAACCTTTGATCGATCCGCTCATGATTGATTATATGGCAACCTATATGATCGAACAGACAGGATTGAAAATTGCAACCCTTATCCACAGGATTGATGATCCCGCCGAGCTGACCAATACAAATGTGGTCAAGGTGGTGATCAACAGGGATAGTGAGGCGATGTACTTCAGCCGGCAAGCCGTTCCTTTCGTCAGGGATTTTCCAGTAGAAAACTGGCTCGAACATGGGACCTACTTCAAGCATATCGGAATGTACGCCTATACCTCACAGGCACTATTTGCGATTGAAAAAATGAACATGCATCCATACGAAGCCATGGAGAAGCTGGAGCAACTTACATGGTTGGCTAACGGACTATCTATTCATTGCCTGGAGTCTCCGATGGAGTCAAAAGGGATCGATACCGAAGAGGACCTTAGGGAGGTGACCTCTATGATTGCCGAAATGGAGGATTGAAAAAGAATTACGCCTGGCAGATGACCTAATGCCTTATAAGCCAAGAAAGGATCCATCAAATGCAAATGGAAGCAAATCCCTGACATCGTGAATCTCATAGACTTCCCCGCCTTGGGCGAGGGTCAATAGCAAGCGTATCGGAGTGTCCTGGAAGCTACGGTATTCATTGAGGACCTGTCGACATGAGCCACAAGGACTTGCGGGAGTCAATTGATCCTTATGGTCTACCACAATAGCTATCGTATCCACAGGCTTTCGTCCCAGGGTATGAACCATCAGATATAATGCCACTCTTTCAGCACATTGCCCGATAGGGAAGGCTCCGTTTTCCTGGTTTGATCCGGCGATGACATCCTGGTCAATCGTCCGGATTGCTGCACCTACTCTAAAGCCGGAATAAGGCGCATAGGCCTGCTCACAGGCAACTGCAGAGGCATCAATCAATGACTGATCCCCTGCAGTCAATGCTCGCTTGTCAGCATATACCTCATATGAAAATTGATAACCCCTAGTCTCCATGGGTAGTCAAGATATACATATCTGTATACATATGCCAACGTATGACCGAATTACTTCAGGAGCTGAAATCTGATGGGTAAGGTAAAATTGACAGCCACTGCTTTCCCATTGTGTTTGCCAGGCTTCCATGCCGGCATCTGGTTGACAACCCGTAATGCTTCCTGGTCCAGTCCGCCGCCGACACCGCGAATAACCTTTGCCTGCTGGATAATCCCATCTTTAGAGATGACAAATGCGATGTAGACAGTGCCTGATAATCCCTGATCAATAGCTGACTGCGGATAATGAAGCTGATCACGCAGATATTTGTAGAGCGCCGCCATGCCATCAGGGAATTCAGGTTGCTGCTCTACAGCATAGGAATTGTAGACTGCAGGTTCTTCAATGGTTGCCGAATTGCCTGTAGGTTCATTTGGGTTTTCTATTAATCCGGGATCAATACCTTCAGTTGAATTTTCTACAGTAGTAGTACCTGTCTGGTTGGCCTGCAGCGTTTCAATATCAGGCGGATCATTTGATTCTACTATTTCATCATCAGGCCTGACAGTCGGGGCTACAAAGGCGATCTGTCGCTTTACAGGCTGAGGCTGTTTCTTCGGGGCTGCCGGTTGTGGTAACGGGACTGCTTTTTTGAAATGCTCAAGGTTGACTGGCGTACCTGTCGTGAAGATTGCAGTATCCTCAATACCCGGACCACGGAGATAGTTGATCAGGTATGGACTTGAGATGAAGCAGATAAAAAGTAACATACCGGAAGCCATTGCCCTCGTCATCGTGCGCTCGTAATCATGGCGCAGGGCAAAAGCACCATAAGCCTTGTTCCTGTTTTCAAAGACGATGTCATTCATCTCCGGATTGTGAACCATTGAATTTCTCATGTGATGATGATTTAGCGGGTGAAAGAAATACTCTACTATACTGATGCCTGGTGATTGGAAATTCCACACCATTAAATGCACTTTTTCAGGGTATAGTGACCTGGCGAACATTTTAAACCGAATTCTCTCAGGTTTTGCCCATCTTTCGCATGCATTATGACCTGGATACAACGATTACAGTCCCTGACCCGGGATCAAGTCCGCTTGGTTCAGTTGTTTATGCTTTGCAGGCAGAGTGGGGTGATCATTTCCTCCATGGTTATTGCACGTTCACTGCCGGTGGCAGAAGTCGGTGTTTTTGAAATGCTGATGTTATGTGGCTACCTGATGACTTTTTTCTGGTCGGACGCTTTGTTGAAGGGATATCTCGCCACGCCGCAAATCCAACAGGACAAGGCAACTGCTTCTTCATTTATTTGGTTTTACTTGTTGACCGGAATGGCCGGCATGGCAATACTTGTACTGGGACAAGGTTTATTGCTTCCTTTTTTTGTTGATCGGCCCGGCCTGCAGGGACTTCCTTTGTTTGCACTGTACCAGGCCCTGATCATACCGGTATGGATAGCTCCATTCCTGGGTATCCTGAAGAAGCAGAACTCCCTGCTCATATCGGTCTATGTGCTTATCGGGCCGTCATTTGCTTGCTGGGCCGGACTAAGGAGCATCCCTGACCTAACCGGGATATTGATCGGGCTCATCAGTTATGCGCTTGTAGGTGTAGTATGGGTCTTGCTCAACTCCGGATTTGTGCGGGACCTTCAGTTGAAGAAGATGGTAGTCAATCTGTGGCCCGCCACCTGGCCTCTGGTGATGTATGCTGTTTCCTCAGGACTGGCACGCAGTTTTGATGCATGGCTTGTTGCACATCATTTTGATGAGGCCTCCTTTGCTATATTCAGGTATGGAGCCAGGGAATTTCCGCTGGTCATGGCCCTGGCTGCGGGGTTGAGTACGATCATGATTCCTAAACTCAGATTTGGCCAGGCCCTGGAAGAGCTTCAGGTGCGGTCTACCAGACTGATGCATCTGTGTTTTCCAATCGTATCTGTGATCATGTTACTAAGCCCATTCTTGTTTGCCTTCTTTTTTGGTGAAGCCTACCGGGAGAGTGCATACATATTCAACATCTATCTTTTGGTGACGCTGACCCAATTGCTGTTTCCTCAATCTGTGATGACTGCGCGTGGAGATACCAGGTGGCTTTGGTATATTTCACTCGCGGAGTTATTTGTCAATGTAATTGCCAGTATAGTCCTGCTCTATTATTTTGGGCTTGCGGGTATTGCCTGGGGAACCCTGATTGCATTTGCTTTTGAAAAGGTGGTCCTCATGGTTTTTGTAAGAAAGCGATATGGCATCCGACCTGGTCAATTATTTAATGTACCTGTCTGGCTCTTTTATGCGTTAGTCCTTAGTCTTTCATTTATCGCGTCACAATGGATATCTGGACAATAACGAAGATCGCGGACCGGCTAGAGCAGATGGATATCGCCATTGATCGGGAGGCGATGAGCCTTGCGCGCTGGATATGGAAGGATATTTTGGATTTACCATCAAGGGATGAGGTAATACTTGGTCAACCTGAGCTCCATCGTTTGGAACGAATATTTGAGCGCATGCTGCACGGGGAACCTGTTCAGTATATAGCAGGACATGCATGGTTTTATGGTGAACAGTTTGAAGTCAACCAGGATGTGCTCATACCTCGGCCTGAGACAGAAGAACTTGTGGAATGGGTTCTTTCGGATTGCAGGAAGGAGAGAAGGAAAGGTCTGCGTATACTTGATATCGGGACCGGAAGCGGGTGCATTGCCATTATCCTGAAAAAGTACCTGGGTGACCTTGCTGAAATCTGGGCTATTGATGTATCCGATAAGGCACTCCTGGTGGCGGCGAGAAACAGTAATCGTATTGATGCAGAGGTGAAGTTTTTGAAAAGGGATTTTTTAACCGATGGGTTGAATGATCTGGGAGTCTTTGATATCATTGTTAGTAATCCACCGTATGTCTCCAGGGAAATTGCGGGACAGGATATAATACATAGACTCAAATACGAGCCTGATCTGGCTTTATACCCCGATGGCCCTGACCCGGATATCTTCTACAGGCATATCAGCATGGATGCATGTAACGCACTTGTCCATAGAGGAGCATGCTACCTGGAACTCAATGAATTCCGGGCCCAACAGATTGAAGGGTACTTTGGTGGCGACCATTGGGATAAGGTTGAAGTCAGGATTGATATGCAGGGTATGCCAAGAATGTTGAAAGCAATCCACAATAATTGAAACTTCAGGCAGCGAACCCTTTCAGAAGTGTATCATTTATTATCAGAGTAAGGAAGTTACTTAGTCGGAGGACTTATTTCGCTGTACATCAGAGGTTTACATATTGTAAATGGACGATTTCAGCGGGTATTCCGGAAAGATTGGCTTAAAATTATGCTGCTGCCAGTTTCTGGTTAACGAACCAAAACGAAAATTATTGCAGGTTGCTTGAATTAAACTTCCAGCAATCATAAATAACCATGCGGCGCCGGATTTATATTTCGGGATGATAATGGAATAAATTGTAAATCATTGAATTACAATTTATTAAAAAAAGAATTTTAATCCCGGGAATCTGAAATACGGGGCATAATCTCCTGCCAATTAACAATTTAACAATATATAATTTGTATATTGTGCCTTACTTTGAAAAACCGTTTGGGCATAACATCTATTTATTGGGCAAGTATTTACACTAATTAAAAATGCGAACAAGACTGCTTCTGCTATGCATCTGTGTAGTGTCTTATCTATACAGCATAGCGCAACCTGCGAACAACAACTGTTCAAATGCGGTTGCTATTACCACCCTTGACGGATCCTGTACTACAGGCAATGACAATACAGGCTCTACTGAGGATATCGGTCCGAGTTCCTGTACTGCCGGTCTCAACGAGAATGTCTGGTTTAGTTTCGTTGCAGATGGGGTCAGTGCGGAAATCATCGTCACAACAGCGATTGGAACTCCCGAAATAACGTTGGTCAATTTTCCCACTACACCATGCAATGCTGCTGATGCGCAGGAGATTGATTGTATTGCAGGATCTACCCTGGTGGTAGATAACCTGCTGACTGTTGGTAATACATATTATGTGATGGTCGCGTTTACCAACAATGCGGATGGTGTCTTTGATATCTGTATTGACAACCCGACTCCGGCCTCTAATGATGCATGCCTTACAGCTGCACCTCTTGTCAATCTTGACAATGCCTGCTATACATTCAATAATGATTTTCCATCCACCGACGTCTTTGTGCCAGGATGTTTTACCGGTTCTACGTACAATGTCTGGTATAGTTTTGTAGCTCAGGGTGTAAGTCTTGATATCAACTTATCCGCTGGTGGTCCAGGGGTAGGGCAACTGGCCGTTGTGGATTTTACAACACCATGTACCTTGGCAGGATCTACTACCCTGGGTTGCGCCACAGGTACTAATCACATCGTACTTGACAATATCCTTACGATAGGTGATGTCTACTACGTCTGTGTTGGATTTCAAAACAGCGATTTCAATGGTAATGGTGTAGGTGATTTCGAGCTTTGTATCGACAACCCCGAACCTGCACCAAATGACGATTGCAACATGGCGATAGTCATTCCCACTAACGTACTTGATGATCCCACAACTTGCTTCACTGCGATAGCAGGAAATCCATTGAATAATGACTGGCCATCAACAGACATAGGTCTTTTTGGTTGCTGGAACAATAATGACAGCTATAATATCTGGTATTCATTTGTAGCCCAGGGCCCTGATGTACAGATCACTGTTGATCCTGTTTTCTCTCAGGACGCCCAGATCGCTCTTGTAGAATTTACAGGTAATCCTTGTGAGTTGGCCGGGGCTGTACAGCTGGATTGTGCTAATGCTACCATACTGGACTATAATGACCAGTTAGTCATTGGTAATACCTATTACATCGCCGTTGGTTTTGAGAATAATGGGGTAGGTGATTTTTGTATGAATGTGTTCAATCCTGAACCACCACCAAATGATCTTCCATGTAATGCTATAGACCTGCCATCTGACAATGATTGTACAGACGGTACGACTATCTATGCAAATCCTGAAGGGTACTTTGTTCCAGGCAATTGCCAGAATGCAGTTGACAATACCGTATGGTATACCATAACCCTTGATGATCCTGACAATGTAGGCCTCCTGATCGATTTTACCCTTGAAGATGTAGGTCCTCAAAGCCAGGTGTCTATCATCTTATGGGACACCCCTGACTGTACCCAACCAGGCAACATTGTATTCTTTGAATGTGGTGCACCACCTACAGCAACGATAGAGTGGGGGCCGATTGATGGTGCCACCACCTATTTGCTTTCTATCACCACCTCAGAGCCAAATGAATCAGACTTTGAAATATGTGTGGATGAAGTACCACCATGCTTTATGAATGACCTTTGTACAGAAGCGGAGGTTATCCCCAACGTGATGTCTGATGAAGCATTTGTCTGCGTTCCGGGCTGTAATCTCTTTGCTGATCCTGAACTCTTTAATAACGCCTGTGAGATCGGTACATTTTCAACTGTATGGTACCAGGTTATGACGGATGGTAATGCATCACTGATGAATATACAGGTGACCTCTGCTGATTTCGATGCCCCTACAGTGACTTTGTTCCAGCAGCTTTCAGATTGTGACAACCTCGTACAGGTACCGATGACTTCCAGCAACCTTCCATGTGTGACAGGATCTAATGGAGAGGCTGAAGCATTTGGTTCGGATGTTGGGGCCAACTCAATCTATTATATCGCTGTCAGTTCATTAAATAATGTCGGTGGTGATTTTGAGCTTTGTGTAAACACGATTTCACAGGCATCAAATTGTGTCACCAGCCGGGATATAGAAATCACTGCCAGGTCTTCCGGTGGTCCGCTTGAAGGGCCTTTCTTTCCGGGTGAAACGGTCAGTATATGTATGAATGTCAATTCCTACACAGCGGCTACTAATGGATGCCAATGGTTCCAGGGGATGATTCCTGTATTTGGAAATGGATGGGATCCATCCTCGTTTGATGGAAGCGGTCAGCCACTTAATGCTACAGTCAACGGCAACGCAATTGGTGTCGCTGGTAATGGACTCTATGGTGCATCTACATGGGATTGGTTTACAGATGCGGATTACCACTACAATAATGCATTTTTCCAGATTGGTGACTTCGATGGTAATGGTACTGTCGACATGTGTAATATCCTCTATGACCCTGACTGTCCAAACCTCGGTGGTATCATGGGCGGTTGTTGTGGTCCTTGCTGGGGAGCACCTCCGGGAGATTACTTACCCGGTGGTTGGTTTGCTTATGGTATAAATGGATCATGTGCGACCCCTGGCCCTCCAGTCAGTGTGGACTGGGGAGATGGTAATACTTGTGGTGCGGGTATGGGCCCGTGGGCTTTCTGCTTTGACCTCACCGTCAGAGATTACCCTGATTGCCTTACTGATCCAAGTACGATGAACCTGATGCTTGGTTTCTTTACCACAGCGGATGGGGAGACTGGTTCTTGGACAGGTAGCGCGAGTGTATGCGCCCTCGACCAGCCGGCTTTTGTCACTTTGCCGATGTGTTGTTCAGAGCTGATGGAAGCAGAAGAGGTTCTTGAGCCTATCTGTAGTAATCAGCAATTTGTCTATGCTATTGATGAGCCCGATGTAGATTATTGGGAATGGACTGTAGATCCGACACCAGTGACCGGAGCGACCCCAGGCTCTGGAGGACCGGGGACAGTCATCATCAATACCCTTGTCAATGCAGGAACAGATGTGGAGACTGTACTCTATACCTTCCTTGGCTTTGCCGGGGGAGCTTGTCCAGTTTTCCAGAAGGAAGTTTCTATCGACGTATATCCGGAGATCAGGGTGACCCTTGATCCTCAAGTAATGTGTTCAACACCGCTCACACCGTATACCATTACTCCCAACGTTACCGGAGGGTCTGGAAACTATGAGTATCAATGGGCGCCTAATGGTGAATCCACGCCGAGCATTACAGTTGCTAATCCGGTCAATGGAACAACTTACATTGTGACAGTAACTGATGAAATCGGTTGTTTTGGCACAGCCATGATGTCGATCACAGTATATACCACCTTCCCTGTAGATATCCTGGCTCCGATCACCGAACAATGTATCCAGGATGGTCCATTATCTATCGAAGCAACAGCTACAGGCGGCATGGATCCGTATGACTTTGAGTGGATGTTGCCTGACGGATCAGGCCCTACTACTGAAACGGTCATAACAGATCAGACCGGGCAGCATATTGTGACTGTAACTGATGCGGAAGGTTGTATCGGTAAAGATTCCGTCATCATGACGTTCAATGAAACTCCTGAGGTCTATGTGGATGCTGTCAATGGTGTATTGGCCATCTGTGAAAATCAGTCTACTGAATTGGCAGGTGTGGCCTCACTGGGTGAAACACCATACCTATATGAGTGGGATACTCCAGAAGGTCCGCTATCCGGAAAAAATATCATCGTGAGTACTCCAGGCATCTATACGGTCACCGTCGAGGATGCAAATGGATGCACCAATAGTGCAGAATTGGAAATTGAAGCCCAGCCTGAGCCAGCACCTGACCTTGGACCGGATGTCCTGGTTTGTAATTTTGATGAGAATGTTGAGATTGTAGTATCTGAACAATTTGATGATTACGCATGGTCTGTTGGCCCTGCCGCGGATGGACTTGAAAGTATAGAAGTGTACCTTGAGGGGACCTACACGGTGACTGTAACCAATGAATTTGGTTGTACAGGTACAGATGATATCAATGTCAATTTGTATCCACAGCCTGTATTCATCATGCCTGATACATTCCTGATCTGCCCTGGGTCTTCAGTGACGATCAATGCTGATGATTACGGAGGCCCATGGGATAATTTCCTTTGGGAACAGTGTGGAAGTTGTGTAGATGAATTTACGGCAACAGCCCCAGGTACATATGAAGTCTATGTCTTTGACGAAAACGGATGCTCCGGATACCAGGACTTTGAGGTTGTAGAAAATACTTCTATCAATCCAGGGCTTACAGGTGATCAGATCATGTGTACTGGTGAAACCATCACCTTGACAGCTCTGACCGGATTCTCACAATATGCCTGGTCTCCTAATGCTGGTGGCAGTACAACCAATACGGCCAATGTCACTACACCAGGCACATTTAGTGTAACAGTAACTGATGCTGAAGGATGTACCGGATCAGATGATATCACGATCACCTCCGGTGATTTTGTGGCGGCGATCAACGGGCCTACTGCTATATGTGCAAATGTCCTGGCAACCCTCACGGCAACCCCTGCTGGTATGAGTTATCTATGGACCACAGGCCAGACATCTCCTTCCATCATGGTTGATGACGGGACACATGGTGTCACCGTGACCAGCAGTGATGGTTGTACAGCCACAGCGACAATCACCATCATCGAAACACCATTTGTTCCTGTCATCACAGGAGATAATCTTATATGTCAGACTTCAGAATCCACCACACTGGATGCAGGTGGCCCATATGCAAGTTATGCATGGTCAGCCAATGCAGGATCTGCAGTGACGCAAACGATTACGACCTCAACAGCAGGCTTGTATACAGTGACTGTTGTTGACGCATCAGGTTGTGTAGGAAATGCAGCATTTACTGTTGACAACCATCCTGTACCATTTGTAGCTATCGCAGGATCTCCGGATTTCTGTGTTGGCGGTAGTACACAAATGACAGCCACAGCCGGATTTGTCAGTTATGTCTGGAATACAGCAGACTTGACACCAACAATCACAATCAATGCAGCAGGACCTTACACAGTAACGATCACTGATGCTAATGGATGTACTAATACAGCGGTGACCAATGTCAATGCTCCATTCCAGGAGACTGTGGATATCACAGGATCATTTGTGTTCTGCCCTGGCGACCAGGCCACATTGGCTGTTCCTGCCGGTTATGCATCAGTACTTTGGTCTACTGGCGAAACCACAGATCAGATTTTTACCGGAATAGAAGGACCTATCAGTGTTATCGTAGTAGATCCAACAGGATGTACTGCATATGATACTGTGGTGACCAGTGCTAATTCTACATTAAGTCCAGTCATTACAGGTAACCCTACTATTTGTGATAACGGATCTACGGTACTGGATGCAGGACCAGGGTTTGATAATTATGTATGGAGCAATGGATTGGGCACAGGACAGACAGCTACTGTCAATACAGCAGGAACCTATACGGTCACCGTGAGCAGTATCTCAGGTTGTGTAGGTAGCGATGACTTTACTGTGACCTCATCAACGTCTCCTTTTGCTTGTGTGACGCCTACAGCTACTGCATGCGATGTACAAGAACCAGGAGGACCATCTACCTCTGTCAACTTTAACGCATTAGTAACCTGTGGTGACACTGGTGGCTCATGGGTGCAAGTGTCAGGTCCGTCACCTGTCAACCTATCCAATCCAGGCAACATCAACTTCAATGGGTTGAATGATGGTACATATACCTTTAGTTATACCACAAACTCAGCAGTAGCGCCTTGTACAGAGCAATCCTATCCATTGACTGTGACCGTTGCTGATTGTTCTTGCCCGCCAGTTCAGTTGGGTAGTGCGCCTGATCTATGCAATGGATTAGCTACCCTTGACCTGGATGCATTCGTACTGGCGCAGACCCCATCCGGTGGTGCATGGAGTATAGTGTCGACACCTGCTGGTTCAAATCCGGCGACTATCGTTCCACCAAATACATTTGATGCAACAGGTAAGGACGCAGGCCTATATACACTGCAATATCTGTTGACTGGCTTAGCATCCTATTGTGATGATGACGCCACGATGACAATCAATGTAGTGAGGACACCTGTATCAGGTGTTGCCAATGCACCGGTTAGTTATTGTGCCGGTGAAAGCCAGGTGGTTACACTGGCGTCATTGATCACAGGAGAAGACAGCGGTGGTATGTGGAATGAATCATCACAGAACCCAAGTACTGGTGGTGCATTCAATCCGGCAACAGGTACGTTCAACATAGTTGCACAAGCTCCAGGTGTCTACAGATTTGATTACATCATCATGGGTACCGGACCTTGTCCGGATGACATGACCACCGTTGAGGTAGTCATCGAAGCAAACCCTGTCGCTGATGCGGGTAATACATCGACACTGACATGTGTAATACCCACTACAACTGTGGGTGGTACCGGCTCCAGTACAGGCCCGAATTTTAGCTACACATGGGTTGCATCGGCAGGTGGTGTTATTGTAGCCGGCGAAGAGAATCTTCCTGTGGCAACAGTAACTTCTGCAGGGACATATACCCTGACTGTGCTCAACACACTGACCGGTTGCAGTGCAACTGACCAGGTGGTCATCGGCCAGATCGGTACATTCCCGACTGACCTGATATTACTGGTCAATTCTCCGGATTGTGAAGGAGATCCCCCAGGAGGCGCGCAGGTGTCTTCTGTAGTTGGTGGTACAAGTCCTTATAGCTATTCACTCAATGGAGCTGCACCTGTGGCATCCCCGGTATTCAATAATTTACCAGCCGGTGATTATACCATTGAAGTGACCGATGCTAATGGCTGTAAACTGTCTGAGTCATTCACCATCTTTGATCTGGTGATCACCGATGTAGCCATCGTGGATTATGTCAACGGTGATTTTGTCTTTGATCTCGGCGATACCATTACCCTGACCTACAATTATACCGGGACTAACAATACGCCTGATTCCACAGTATGGAAACTTGGTGATAGTACGATTTGCACCAACTGTTCACAGATCCAACTTGAAGCATACCTTGCAGGTACGATTACCCTGGAGGCTTATGACGAAAGAGGATGTTATTCAGAAGATGCGATTTCTTACCTGGTTGTCAGGAAGAGAGATGTCTATGTGCCGAATGTATTTAGTCCTAACGGCGATGGACTCAATGACATCTTCACGTTGTTTACAGATTCTGATGTCAAGGAGATTACTTTGCTGGAAATATATACACGTTGGGGTGACCTGGTCTTCAGGAAGAAGAACTACCTGCCTAATGTTCCTACAGAAGGATGGGATGGTAAGTTTGCCGGAGAGGAAGTCAATCCTGGTGTATATGTCTACCGCATAGAAGTACTCTACGGAGATGGCCTCAAGGATCAACTTGCTGGTGATGTGACTGTTATTAAATAATAAAAGCTTAGTGCAGGGACCGCGTGAGCGAGCCCTGCATGGAAGAGTTTACTTGCCCATTTCTCTTGTTTTTAGAGCCCTCCTCACAAATTGGAGGGCTCTTTTTACAAAAAGGATTACCAGCTGAAAAGTCATTGTATTAGTTTCGCAATGGAATACAGGCAATCCTGATTTATCATAGCGTATCACCCCGTCGAACCCAAACCAGAGTAAACACTTGAGCACACGTATTCAACCATTTGTCCTGCGAATCACCTTGCTGTACTTTTTTTGTGCGGTGGTCATCTTCCATGGATACAGCCAGTGTTCGCTTAGTGTAGCTACGCCCATTCCTGACAATGCATCGATCACATTACAATTTGGAGTTTCCGGGTTGATTGACAACAATCTATCCAGTCCGACACAAGGAATCTGTGGCGTTGAAATCAGTTTCGTGCATGAATATCTCGGAGACCTGACGGTGACGCTTATTTCACCTGCGGGCACCAGTGTAACCCTCATAGGTCCACCGACCACCACCATCCCAACAACCAATCTGTCAGTCTGGAATATAGACTTTGTGCCTTGTGCAGCAATGGCGAATCCTGACCCGGGATTTACTCCGATGTGGTCCAACCTGCAGGCATGGCAGTCCCTCACACCCTATAGTGGAACCTACCATCCTGAATCCGGTTGTCTTGAAGATTTTAACACCGGATCTGCTAATGGAATCTGGCAACTGATAGTTCAGGACCATGATCAATTCCAGGTTGGAACCATTAACTCTGCGACCCTTATCTTTTGTGACCCTGCTGGACTGAACTGTACAGAATGCAATCCAAATGCAGGGGCACTGACCCCCACCGTGTTTAATATATGCTCAGGTGAAAATATCCAGTCTTCGGATATAACAATTGATTTTGGGGGTAACACACCATCACCAGCAATCTATGGGTATGAGTATCTTCTGGTGTCAGGCAATACCATCCTCCAGAATGGCACTTCGTTTTCATTCACCCCTCCGGTTGGAATGTATTCCATATGCGGGTTGAGTTATCTGCTCAATGATGCGGCGACTATTGATGGATTGATTGCCGGACATGATTATGCGGTACTAGCCCAATCATTGGCTGATGGCCTTGCCTGTGGACAATTGACTACTTCATGCATTCAGGTTGATGTCAATGCCAAACCCGATACGATGTATGTATCTGCTCAACTCTGCAATGGTGAAGTCTTTTCCTTTGGTGGGCAGGATTTTACGACAGATGGCTTGTTTTTTCAATTGCATGACGGGCCAGGATTGTGTGATACTGTATATGAAATCCGGATCAGTCCAAGGAGCCTGATAGTTGATGTAGACATCCCAGATACATTGTCCTGCACAGTGGGTGCGGTTTCGATCGATGCGTCCACATCCGGAGCATCTGGCCCATTTGTCTATGCATGGTCTACCATTTCGGGTAATATTACTTCACCGGCCAATAACAGTTCTATTCAGGTTGATCAGGCGGGGCAATATTTTCTCTCTGTGACAGACGGAGTATGTGATGGAACCGGAAGTGCCTTTGTCTATGGAGACCAGGGATTTCCGCAGGTTTTTTTTGAGGGAGGTACCATCACCTGCACACAGCCAGTCATTGATCTCCACCCGATATATATTCCAACAGATGGCATTATCATGTGGGAAGGCCCGCTAGGTTTTACATCTGTCCAGCCGGATATCTCTGTTACTGTGCCGGGAACATATATTTTGCATGTGACTAATCCGGCAGGATGCACCACTTCACGTTCTGTAGAAATAGGAATTGATACGACTACATTTCCAATCGATATCATTACGATCGGGAAGGATTGTCAAAATAGTCAATTGACCCTGGGAAATACATTTCCCGAACGCCTTGTCGTATGGAATTGGACCGGGCCTAATTTGTTTACCTCAAATTTTTGGAGGCCGGTGGTGACCGATCCAGGGTTGTATACCTTGACAGGCACTTTTGCTAACGGATGTGTAAGGAGTGGATCATTTCTTTTTGATGGTGATTTTACATTACCAGATATTTCAGTCCCAGCTGAGGATACCCTCAATTGCAACGAAGTTATTGCATTAACTGCTACATCACTGACACCCGGTGTGACCTATGCCTGGACCGGACCCCAGGGATTGTACAGTGCTATGCAGACAATACAGATCAACCAGGAAGGTACTTATACAGCTATGATCACGGCACCGAATGGGTGTCAGAATGCTGCCCAGGTGGACATAGTGCGGGGGGGTGATATTTTTAATTTCCAGGTGTTCTCTGACACCCTTACCTGCTCAAAGACTTTTGTAACGATCGGGGTCATTTCTACTGATGCGGATCTCTATCAATGGATCAACTATCCAGGCCCTGATGCAGACCAACCTATGATTGAAGTCACCGGAGGTGGGGTGTATACCGTAATGATGACAGATACAAATACCATGTGTGTGGTCACTGTCGAAGTATTTGTGCATACGGACTACGCGCTTCCTGCCTTTGGATATATCAACGATACGATTACCTGCAACCATCCTACGGCTACCTTGAGTTTTGTTCCATTTTCCGGTTTCAATTATACAAACGTGTATTGGGAATTGCCTGACCTCACTTCAGTGCCTGGGCCTGTGCTGATGTCCAGCCAGGCAGGTGAGCATCATTTGGTCGCTGTCAATGCAAATGGATGCAGCAATTCACTGCGCGTATTCATTCCTTTTGATACCATTGTTCCATTTGTAATCCTTGAGACGGATACGCTAAACTGTCTTGATACAGTGAGCATCTCTGCACAATCGCTTGATTCCATTACCTCATATCAATGGTCAGGTCCAGGCATCGTATCCTTTAATGATGCCCTGGTTGATGTCGACCAACCCGGTTGGTATCATCTAGCCGCATTTGGCCTCAACGGATGCCCTGCACAGCAAGATATCTATGTGGATAGCAATTTCGTGGCGCCTTCCTATATGCTGTTTTCGGATAGCCTGCGTTGTGACCGGCCTGCATTACTCATGGCTGACCCATCAGATCCTGTGCTCTCGTATGGCTGGTTTAATGCAGCAAACCTGTTGATTTCGAGTGATTCATTTGTCAATATAAATCAACCGGGACAGTACACCTTTCAGATACAGGGGGTAAATAAATGTACAGCCTTTGATACGGTAGTCCTTGAGCCATTGCAGTATCCAAAGATCACCTTGTCATCAGATACCTTGACTTGTTCGAGTACTTCTGCGCAAATAACCGCGCTGGTTGATGTAGTCCCATATACATTAGCCTGGATGGATCTGGCCGGTGATACATTTAGCATCATGCCAAATGCGATCGTCTCAACCGCAGGGCCATTTGTTGCTTCCGTGACCGGGCAAAATGCATGCACATCACTGGACACGATCAGTGTCCCCTATGACACTATGCCGCCAATCGCTATGATCACACAATCAGGAGATGTCAGATGCCAGCTCAGGGACTTTGTCCTTGATGGATCAGCCTCATCACCTGGTCAGTTACTTTATACCTGGACTACCTCAGAAGGTTTTATAGTAAGCAATCCTTCACTAGCTGCCATTGATGCCAGGGATACCGGAGTCTATTATTTGCAGGTAGAGCGCATTGATAATGGATGCACAGATATGGATAGCCTCCTGGTATCAGAGCATCCGGATGCCATCACCGGGGCCTTTTTCGATATCACCTCCCCCGAATGTAGTGGGGATGATAATGCGTCTATACTTGTCACAGGGTTACAGGGGGGCGTTTCCCCTTTGACCTATCAACTAGACGGGGGGGCACTGCAGTCAAGCCCTCTTTTTGATGGGCTGGATGCCGGGTCATACGTACTTTCAGTTTCAGATGCTGAAAATTGTGTCTTTGATACAACGGTCCTCATTGAGCCTGCTGTCCTTTTTAATGTGGATGCCGGCCCTGATCTGGAAATTTTTCTGGGGGAATCCATTCAACTTTCAGGTATGACAGATCTCCTGATGACAGATATCCTTACTGATCATTGGGATTCCCTGGGAATCATCTTATGCACTGATTGTCCCGGTTATGAAGTCAGCCCATTAGAAACAGCGACTTATACCTTTTCTGTATCTTCTATTACAGGATGCGTAAAATCTGACGAAGTGATCGTCTATGTGAAGGAGAAAGGCAAATACTATATAGCCAATGTATTTTCGCCAAATGGTGATGGCATCAATGACGAGATCAGGATAAATGCATCGCCTGGGATCGCCAGAGTAGTGCAGTGGGTTATTTTTGACAGGTGGGGGAACGCAGTATACGGTCATAATAATTTTGACCCTGCGGATCCTATCGTATTCTGGAATGGCCAGACCACCACAGGTGAGTATGCTAATCCAGGGGTTTTTCCATACCTGCTTGAAATACAGCTGATTAACGGCAAGCATGAAGTGTATAATGGCAATATTACATTGCTCCGTTAGCATTTCTAAGGTCAGCATGTCACGGATTATATGGATTTAAGGCCAGGAATTTTCCATGCTATAAATCCATATATAATTTGCTATTTTTAACCTCGCAAGAGTAAATGTTTTGTAAAACAAGTAAAAGCATGATTTCACCCAAATCGCACCCTTTTAAGGGGTTATTCCTATGTGCCTCCTTTTTGTTTTTTGCCTCCGGGGCCTATGCCCAATGCAATCCGCCTGACCAGGAACCTTCAACAGATTGTTCTACGGCTCCGTTGGTTTGCCTTTCCAATGCTTGTTATGAGACACTCCAGAACCCGGTCAATTGTTGCAACGGATGGTGTGGGAATAATACTGCGGTACACAACCCTGAGTATTTCCAGTTTATACCGACCTGTCCTGATGTCGTCATCAATATCCATGTTGACGGCTGCGATTCGGGAAATGGGCTTCAATCTGCGATTTTGGATGCATGCCCTTGGGACAACAGTAACGTAGTCTCATGTGATCCAGGCACACCGCCCGGCGGTACTATGTTTCTAAGTGCATCCGGACTTGTGGTAGGACAGGTCTACTGGCTGATCATTGACGGTAGTGGGGGAGCGCTTTGTAATTATACCATTGAGTATACGGAATGTGTATTTGAGCCAGGGCTCAATGGAGATGTGACGAATGGTGAAGCTAATCCAGCTTCTGTATGCCAGGGTTTTAACAATCTCCAACTGGAATGTTCACCACCGGTAGGAAATGCACATGGATATTATTGGGTACTCGGATGGAGTGGCGATACAATCACCTCCACCTTAACCACAACGACTTTGGACGTTCCGGCTAATGTTGATCCAGGAATCTATGATATATGCGTACGTGCATTCAGTGGATGTGACACAATGGATACAGAAGTGTGTTTCCAGGTTGAAGTGTATGAAATCCCTGATGAGGTAAAACCTCCGGCAACTTTTTGCCCTGAAGAGTTTCCATTTTCATGGGGAAGTGTCAGTATCGATGGGCCTGATGAATATTTTCAGACCTTCACAACGCCTGAAGGCTGTTCCTTTGATAGTAGCTGGATCGTGGATGTATATCCTGATGTAGAACTTGGCTTTCTGGACACCCTCCATTGTGAGGAGACCCTGATTTATGAAGGGGTGCCTTATGATGCGGCGGGCACATACGACTTGTTCTATCCTAATGGGGGATTGAATGGCTGTGACTCCATGGCCGAACTGGAAGTTACCCTGGCGGCAATTGATGCGTTTATTGATTTGTCCTGTGCCAACGGAGAGTTTGTCCTGACCGTACTCGTGCAGGAATTGTTGCCTGTCAATGCTGACCTGACTTATGAATGGTATGAGAGTGGATCTATTCTTCCGTTTAATGAAAACTTTATCAATGTCCTTGACGGCGGGGTCTATGATGTCATTGTATGTGTGGTGACCAATGCAGGGGAGTGTTGCTTCCCACTTGAAACCTTTGCGTTCAATGCGGCTGATTACCGGCCTGATCCGCCCAATATGGGCTTTACGGATACACTGATATGTGCACAGCCAGGCGTTTTCTTCAGTGTGGTCGTAGATCCTTTTGAAGAACCTTATACGTATACCTGGAGTGCTCCATCCAATGTGCCTCTTTTCCAGGATGGCTCAAGTACGGCTGAATTTGATTTCTCTAATTCGGGACCTGCCCAAATTTGTGTGTATGCTACCAATGACTGTGGTGACGGGCCTGAGACATGCTTTAATGTGGATATCACGCCTCCTCCTATTGCTTCCTTTACGCATGATCCAGATGTTTGTGCTGACTCCACGACTATCATTACATTTACTGGAGCAGCCAGTCCTAATGCCGAAGTCATTTGGGATTTTGACAATCCTACAACACTTACAGGTACCGGACTAGGTCCATTTACGGTGACCTGGGCTATACCTGGCGATAAAATGATCCACCTGACGGTCATCGAACCAGGATGTGATACTACAACAAGTTCGGCAACGGTGACTGTAACTAATATCCAACCACCAGTAATCAATTGTTCGTCAACAATCAACTCTGTACTTTTTGACTGGGATGATGTAGCCGGTGCAAGTGGGTACCTGGTTTCAATCAACAATGGTGCGCCTGTCCTCACAACTAATAGTGAATGGCCGGAGTCACCTTTGGCACCTGGGACTGTAGTCAATCTAACCCTTACTGTGGTGAGTGCAGGACCTTGTCCTGATATAGTCCTTACATCCAGTTGTACTGCAGAGAATTGTCCCCCTCCTACAATCGTAATTTCGGGGCAGGACAGCGCATGCCTTAATAATCCAACAATTATTGACCTTGACGTATTGGTCAATGGTCTCCCAGGTACTGGTACATGGGCTGGTCCAGGTATAGTAGATCCAGTGGCGGGATTATTTGATCCAAAGATTGCTATGGCTGGCCAGCATCAGGTCACTTTTACTGCAATTGAAAACGGATGTCCGTTTATTGAACCTTATATCATCACTGTCTTTGATTCACTCACCGCAGATTTTGTACTTGATCCGCTGATTTGTCAGACGGATGATGCAGGCCTGACGTATACAGGTAATGCCTCTGCCGGTGCTGTGTATGATTATGACTTTGGCCCGGCCACTGTTGTATCAGGTTCAGGAGTTGGCCCATATCAATTGAGTTGGGCTTCACCCGGTACTAAAACCGTAAGATTACAGGTCAGTGAAAATGGATGTATGTCTGATATCATATCACATACCATAAATGTATCCGCAACACTCAATCCTGCAGTCATCAATTGCAGTCCCAACACCAGTGGCATCATATTCTCCTGGACTGTGGATCCTGCGGCAGTCAATTATGTAGTCAATACATTGACAGGACCTGTTGGCACTCCTATTGGAACAGATAGCCTTGAATTTACCGGAATGGTCCCTGGGGATGCTGCTCAGATTGAAATCATCTCTATTTCTGCAGGACCATGTCCTGACAGGAGAGATACACTCTTGTGCATAGCCCGCTTATGCCCTATGCCTGTGATCACCATCACTCCAGTAAATGATATTTGCCTTTATCCTGGGACGACGCCTGTCAATCTTAATGTGACGGTTACCAATGGTGCCGGATCGGGGACCTGGGCCGGACCTGGTATCACAGACGCAGTCAATGGAAGATTTGACCCGGTCATCGCAGGCCCGGGATCACATCTCATTACCTACAATTATACAGATGACGGATGTGATTTTGTCGAGAGTACTACGATCAATGTGTATGATGTGCCCGGAGCGTTTATCAGCAATACGGATCTGATGATTACTTGTGCTACAGGTTCGATATTCCTTGATGGTTCATCATCATCAGGTGGACCACTCAGCTATCAATGGTCTACTATAACCGGTGTGATCAATGGGGCAACCAATGCTGCAATAGCTGAAGCAACTGCTCAGGGAGATTACAAGTTGGTGGTGACCAATACTATTTCAGGATGTAAGGATTCCACTTCAGTGACCCTTACGCAGGATGCCAATATTCCTACTGCGGATGCCGGTCCGGATAAGACCATAGACTG
>WBZX01001114.1_pt1 | contig 21156 bp, 18 predicted proteins | sample 5204211 | NCBI WGS metagenome assembly WBZX01 (sample SAMN12344362, study PRJNA552823) | activated sludge metagenome | biome: Activated sludge suspended growth; feature: Nitrification reactor; material: Wastewater; isolation source: activated sludge from nitrification reactor of wastewater... | reverse complement strand
GGCTCGCCGCGGTAGCCGTCGATCAGGGTCAGGATCGACGCCAGCGGGGCACGCAGGTCGTGGGACAGGAAATGCATCGTGTCCTCGCGGCTGCGCTGCGCCTCGTGCATCGCGGTGACGTCGGCGAGGCCGATCACGCGCCCGGGCCGGCCACTCGATTCGGTGACCAGATCGGCCACCGACACCAGCAGGTAGCGCTTCTTGTCGGGCGTCAGCTCGAACTGGCGGATGCCCGAGAAACCCGACAGATCGGGCAGCCCGTCGCGCATCGGCACGTAGGGCGGCCACGGCAGCTCGCGCAGTGCGACCAGCAGCGCGTCGCTGCGGAAAGCCCGCAGCAGGTGGCGGGCCCGTTCGTTGTGGAGGATCACCCGGTTGGTCTGGTCGATGACGACCACGCCGATCGGCAGATGCTCCAGCGTGTCGGCGATGAAGCGGCGTACGTCGCGCTGATGGTGGGCGGCCCGCCGGACGATGCGGATGCGCTGTTCGAGCGGGTCGGCGGCGGTCGTTTCGGGATCGCCGGGGGCAAGGCCGAGGGGTGAGCCTTCGCGCTCCAGCGCGACCAGTTCGGCATCCAGATAGCGCTGGGCGGCCTCGAGGCGCCGCCAGCTCCACAGCGGATACGCCAGCATGCAGCCGATCACCGCCGGCGCCGGACCGAACCACCCGATCCCCAGATGCAGGCCGACGGCCGCCAGCAGCAGCGCGACCGCGGCCAGCACGAAGGACATCATCAAACCGGTGCGGGCATCGGCGTACAGCAGCACCAGCATCAGCACGCTGGCCAGCACGCCGGCCACCAGCGCCGCCACCCACGGCGGCAGCGGCACGATCGCCGCGCCATGCCGCAGCGCGTCGAAAACGTTGGCCTGCAGCTCGATGCCGGGCATCGGCCTGGACAGGCCGGAGGCCGGTGTCGGCACCGCATCGGCCATGCCGGCGGCGGTGGCGCCGACCAGCAGCAGCTTGCCGCGCAGGGCCGCGGCCGGCACCTCGCCCTTGAGGACGGCCTGGTACGAATAATGCGTGTAGGTGCCCGGCGGGCCGGAAAACGGGATGCGCTGCCAGCCCGCCCGCTGCCACAGCTTGCGGTCGAGGCCGGGATCGTCGGCCGGCTGCGGATAGCGCCCGGCTGCCGCCGGATCGATGAGGCGTAGCAGCGCCAGCCCGAGCTGCGGATAGCGGGCCGCCCCGAAGCCTTCCCACAGGTACACGCTGCGGGCGATGCCGTCGGGGTCGAACTCGACCTGGCTGTGGCCGAGGGCCGCCGCGGCGTTGGCCAGGTCCGGCAGCGGCAGCACCTCGCCGCTCAGCACCGAACCGGTGGTGGCCTGGCCGAAGGGCAGCACGACGCGCCCGCTGGCGCGCATCGCCCGGGCCAGTTCCTGGTCGGCGTCGTCGTCGTCCTGGCTGGGCGTGTCGAGGAGGATGTCCAGCACCACCGCCGCCGCGCCGACTTCGCGGGCGCGATCGATCAGCGCCGCGTGGACCCGCCTGGACCACGGCCAGCGGCCGATGCCGGCCAGACTCGTGTCGTCGATCGCCACCACCACCACGTCGGCGCTCGGCGCCCGCCGCCACGCCGACAGCAGCGCGTCGTAGATGGTCTGGTCGATCCGCCACAGCCAGCCCTCGAGCGCCGCCAGCACCGCCAGCAGCACGCACAGCAAGGTCACCGCAAACCACTCGAGGGTGGGCCGGCGCAGGATTGCGGCAGTACTCTTCACGAACCGGGAACGGCCGGCGCCGACAGCGTCCACACCGGCAGCAGGGGCAACGAACGCAGGGTCTGGACGCCCGACCACGGGCTGACGCCGCCATCCGGATCGGTGGCGCGCAGGCGCAGGTAGTAGGTGCCGGACGCCGGCTCGGGGACGGTCAGCGCCGCTTCGCCGATGCGCTGGTCGACCAGCAGGTCGGCGAAGCCCGCGTCGCGCGCCAGCTGCGCGTCGTAGATCTGCCCGGCGCGGCCGGACCAGGCCAGGCGCAGGTGCTGGTTGTAGCGGACGACGCTGGCCGCGCCGGGCGCGCCGCGCACGATCAGCAGCCGGCTGTCACTCCACGGTCCCGGCTCGCCGGCGGCGCGCAGGCTGGCGATGCGCCACTGGTAGCGGCCCGGCGGCAGGCCCGGCTGGGCGGACAGCGCGTCGACGTCGCGCTCGACCCGCGGCCGGGTGAAAGTCGCGTCGTCGGCAATCTGCAGGCGATAGCCGGCCGCTTCGGGACTGCGGCTCCAGGCCAGCGCCGCGCGGTCGGCGTCGACGGCCGGCGGCGGCACCGGACGGGCCCGCAGCTCGAAGGCGCGGGTCGCATCGAAACCTTCGAGGCCGGTCTCGTCGATGGCCCGCACGCGCAGCCACCAGACACCGTCCGGCAGATCGGTGAAACGCGCCGGCGGCGTCGTAAACACCCCGTCGGTGACGATGTCGGTGAAACGCTCGTCGCGGGCGATCTGGGCGCGGTAGGCGCGCGCCTGGTCCACCGGTGCGAAGGGCAGCTGCACCGCGACCCGTTCGAAACGCGCCGGCACGCCATCGAGGGACGGCGCCGCGAGCAGCGGCCGCAACGGCGGAATCGGCTCGCCGGCGCGGGCGACCACCCCGAACCCGGCGGGCAGCGCCTTGGCGGGCTGGCCGCCGGCCGGACTCATCCGCACCTCGCCGCCGGTCACCTCGGCCTGGGCGGCTCTGCCCGCCGCATCCGAACCAACCCGGAATTCGGTGCCGCGCACCGCCACCGACGCGGTCGGGGTCCGGATCTGGTAGCGCGCCGCCGGCCCGCGCTGGGCCGCGACGCTCGTCTCGACCCGGCCGTGCTCGAGGAAGAGCTCGGTGTTCTGGCCATCGAAACCGCGCAGGCCGTGCACCTTCTGCAGGCGTGCGGCACTTTGCGGCTGCACCGTCAGACGCGACTCGTCGGGCATCAGCAGGGTCACGAAGGCCGCCTCGCCGGTACGCAGCAAGGCGCCGGCCGCCACCTGCGCGTCGAGCGGCAAGGCGCGGCCATCGGCGGTGACATCGCCCTGCAGCGCGATCACGCGCGCCATCCGCGGCTCGATCCGCAGCCAGGCCTCCGGAATGCGCAACTGCGCCCCCACCGGCAGCCGCAGCGGATCGGCCAGACGATTGTGCAGGCGGAGCGCATTCCAGCCGAAAGGCGCGGCGAGAAACTGTTTCTCGAGGCCGATCAGCGTATCGCCGGCGCGCGTCGTGTAGGTCAGCTCGAAACCGGCGGCGCCGGCCACGCTCGAGGCCAGCACGCCTGCCACGAGGCCGAGGGGACGGAAGAGATGACTAACCACTGACGGTGTCTTTCTGTCGAATTGGAGGACTATATTAGTTTCCGTGACCGGGCTCGGTGCAAAACTTCGCAAACTCGCCCTGAACTGTGTCACGACATGCCCAATCCGCCGCCCTGCGGGGCCGGCGCGCTCTTATGATTGATGCGAAACCGCTTGACTCGCTGCGGGACGCGGGCGTTATCTTTAAGCCTCGTTATTTCTCTCCCCCTCAATCACACATCAAGGAGCGCTATATGGGATTTATGCAGGAATTCAAGGAATTTGCCATGAAAGGCAATGTCGTCGACCTGGCGGTCGGCGTCATCATCGGCGGTGCCTTCCAGAAAATCGTCGACTCCCTCGTCAAGGACATGCTGATGCCCGTCCTCGGCAAGCTGCTCGGCGGCGTCGATTTCAAGCACCTCTACCTCAACCTCGGCGACAAAACCTTCGAAACGATGGAAGCTGCCGAGAAAGCCGGTGCGCCGCTGTTCAAGTACGGCGTCTTCATCAACTCGATCATCGACTTCCTGATCGTCGCGATGGCCATCTTCGTGGCCATCAAGGCGATGAACAAGCTCAAGCGTGCCGAACCGGCGCCGGTGGAAGCGCCGCCCGCCGATCCGGAAGACATCAAGCTGCTGCGGGAAATCCGTGACGCGCTGAAGAAATAAGCGTCGCTGACACGGGGTTCCCGCCCGGGAACCCCGCAACGCGCCGGCCCGCTCAGGCCGGCGACAGCACCGCAGTGCCGAGGGGCTGGGATTCGGACGGATCGATGCGCTCGAGCCGGTAGCCGAAGTTGTAGGTCGGCGTCAGCCGGAAACCGTTTTCGGGACGCAGGTTGAGCTTGCTGCGCACGCGGCTGATGTGCGTATCGACGGTGCGCGTCGCCAGATCCGGGTTGCGCCCCCACACCGCTTCGAGCAGATGTCCGCGCGACAGCAGACGGCCCAGGTTGCGGAACAGGAAGGCGGCCAGTTCGAATTCCTTGTCGGTCATCTCGACCGCCGCGCCATCGATGGTAAGCACCTTACGGGCCAGGTCGAAACTGTAGGGCGCCACCACCAGCAGCTGGTTGGCGTTCTTCGGCTGCGAACGACGCATCACCGCTTCGATGCGCGACAACAGCTCGATGCGCCGCGGCGGCTTGATCAGGTAATCGTCGGCACCGGCGCTGAACGCACTGGCGATGTCCTCTTCGGCATCGCGGGAGGTGATGAAGATCGCCGGCGTGTCGTTGCCGCGCTCGACCCGCAGCCAGCGCAGCACCTGCTCGCCGGTCAGGTCGGGCAGCACCCAGTCCACGAGAAACAGGTCGAAACTTTCACGGCTGGCGACACGCATCAGCTCGCGGGCCAGTCCGAAACCGTGCACGTCGTGCCCGGCTTCCCTCAGCCAGCCCGTCAGGACTTCCATCTGGGCCGGATCGTCTTCGAGAATAGCGAATCGCACGCTGGTTTACCTTTATCGACAGATTAAGCACTTCCAACCACGCACCCGGCCCTGCCGGAGTTTCACGCGTAATCACCTACATAAGGATTGCTTTCCCGTTCCTCGCCGAAATCCGACATCGGCCCGTGGCCGGGAATAAAAGCCACATCCTTGCCCAGCGGCCACAGTTTGTGGCGGATGGAATTCACGAGCATGGCGTGATTTCCGCGCGGAAAATCGGTCCGGCCGATGGAACCCGCGAAAAGCACATCGCCGACCACCGCCAGCCGCGCCGAGGCGCTGAAGAAAACCACGTGCCCCGGCGTGTGCCCCGGGCAATGCAGCACATCGAGACTTTCGTCGCCAACCCGGACCACGTCGCCGTCCGCCAGCCAGCGGTCGGGCGTGAACGCCTCGACCTGCGGAAAGCCGAACATCTTGCTCTGCTGCGGCAGCGCGTCGATCCAGAAGCTGTCCTCGCGCTCCGGCCCTTCGATCGGCACATCGAGCTGGCGCGCCAGCACCGCGGTGCCGCCGGCGTGATCGATGTGGCCGTGGGTCAGCAGGATCTTGTCGACCGTCAGCTCCAGCTCGCGGGCAGCGGCGACAATCTGATCCACATCCCCGCCCGGGTCGACGACCGCAGCCCGCCGCGTGACATCGCACCACAGCAGCGAGCAATTCTGTTCGAAGGGAGTGACCGGAACGATCTTGTATCGGAGCATGACTGGGAACCCGGGCGGCCGGAAGCGAATTGAAAAGTGTACTCAATACGCCGCGGCCGCCCAATATTCAATACCGGCTGGCGGACTAACGCCTCAATATGGGCACAGTTTAGCACGCACCAAAACGGCGGCCATAAACCTTATCGGCCCCCGAGGCCCGCCCGGGCCTTCTGGAAACGCATGTTTTCATTCACCGGCCGGTGAGCCGCCGCGCCGGCCGGAAATCCCGGCGGCACCGCAACGCGCGCCGGCCTCGTTCAGCGCGGCGCGCCGCGCGACAGCGAATCGGTCAGCGCGATGTAGCGCTGGCGATCCTGTTCGTAGCGCGTGCGGATCGCCTCGATCTCGCGGCGCTTGGCCTCGATGACCGAGCCCTGCGCCGCCAGCTCGCTGTCCGATTCGCGCAGCGCGGCGGTCAGCGGCGCCGGCATCGCGCGCTTCTGGTAGAACTCCGCCTCGCGCTCGAGACCTTCGCGCTTCTTCAGGAGCTGGCCCTGGCGGGCTTCGGCCCGTTTCAGATCCTGATCGACGCCTTCGAGGGCGCGGTCGCGCCGGGCATCGATGTCGGCGACGCTGGAATAGGTTTCGAGCAGCGACTGGTTGCGGCGCAACTCGGCGCGCTGACGTGCCAGCTCGGCCCGCCGCGCGCGCTCCTCGGCCTCGCGCCGCGCGAGCTGCTCGGGCGTCAGCGGCGGCTCGACCAGACGCCGCACCGTGCCCTGCGGGCTCATTTCCTTGTAGCCCTTGCCATAGCACTGCATCGGCAGCACGTCACCACACACCTGATGGCCGTTGTCGGTGCAGCAGAAAACGCTCCCTTTCGGAGGCGTCTGGGACCACGCCGGAAAGGCGGCCCACACTGCGAGGAACAGGATCCGGCGTCGCATGCGCTCAGCCTTCGCCCGCCACGCCATAGGTTTCGCGGTAGCGCTGAACCGCATTCAGGTTGGCGGCCAGTGCCGGGCTGTCGTGCAGATAGGCGATCAGGTCGGTCAGCGTCGCCACCGCCAGCACCGGAATCCCGAAGGTGTCGCGCACCTCCTGCACCGCCGACAGGCTGCCGGTGCCGCGCTCCATCCGGTCGAGGGCGATCACCACCGCCGACGGCGTGGCGCCATGGGCGCGGATGATGTCGACCGACTCGCGCACCGAGGTGCCGGCCGAGATCACGTCGTCGAGGATCGCCACCCGGCCGGCCAGCGGCGCGCCGACCAGCGTGCCGCCCTCGCCGTGATCCTTGGCTTCCTTGCGGTTGAAGCAGAAGGGCAGACTGTGGCCGCGCTCGGCCAGCCGCATCGCGGTGCCGGCGACCAGCGGGATGCCCTTGTAGGCCGGGCCGAACAGCATGTCGCAGGGCAGGTCGGCGGCCACCAGCGTGCGCGCGTAAAAATCGCACAGCTGACCAAACGACGCGCCATCGTTGAACAGGCCGGCGTTGAAGAAATAAGGGGAAAGGCGCCCCGCCTTGGTGACGAACTCCCCAAACCTCAAGACGCCCTTGTTGCAGGCAAGCTCGATGAAATCGCGGCTGAAATTCACGGTGTTTCCAAAAATATGGACCAAGTTACACAAAATGTTACGCGTCGTGACCGTCAACCTCAACGGCATCCGCTCCGCGAGCGTGAAAGGTTTCCTCTCCCGGCGCAACCCAAAAAATGCCGATATCGTGTGCGCGCAGGAATTGACGGCCCGAATCCCTGACTTGGCGCCGGAAATGAGCAGCCCCAGCATATTCAGAAGCCATTTTCACCGCGCCGAAAGGAAAGGGTGGCGCGGCGTCGGCAGCGCCTCCCACCGACCACCCGACCGCGTCGTGGAAGGACCGGGCCATGCCGAATTCGCTGCCGGGGGCCGCTTCATGGACATCCTCCTGCCGGACATGGCGGCTCGCCCACTCGATCATTCAAGAGAGCTGCGTTCGTAATCCACCGTGAGCGGCGCGTGATCGGAGAATTTGTGCTCCTTGTAGATTGCCGATGCGCGTGCGGCACACGCGATTCCAGCCGTCGCGACATGGAGGTCGATTCGCCACCCCACATTTTTCGCGTACGCGGCGCCGCGATTGCTCCACCACGTATAACCCTCGTCACCCGCCTCGGGGTAGAGGCTACGGTACACATCGGTCCAGCCGCTTGCATAGAGTTTGTCCAGCCATGCGCGCTCTTCGGGCAGGAACCCGCTATTTTTCAAATTTCCTTTCCAATTCTTCAAGTCGATCGGGCAGTGAGCGATATTCCAGTCACCACAGACGATGAATTCACGTCCTTCTGCGCGTAGTGAATCCAGGACGGGGAAAAATTCCGCCAGGAACTCGAATTTGGCCTGCTGCCGTTCCGGAGAAGAAGACCCCGACGGCACATAGACCGAAACAACCGACAGGTCTCCGAAATCGGCCCTGATGAACCGCCCCTCGGCGTCGAATCCGGCGTGTCCAATTCCTTCAACGATTCTGTCCGGCTCGCGACGGCAATAGATGCCGACGCCCGAATAACCTTTCTTCTCGGCGTAGTGAAAAAAACCCCGGTATCCATCGGGATTCTTCATCTCGTCGGTGAGGTCTGCTGCCTGGGCTTTCAATTCCTGGACGCAAACCACATCGGCGTTCGCGGTCTTCAGCCATTCAAAAAAACCCTTGTTCGAGGCGGATCGGACGCCGTTAAGATTTGCAGAAGTGATTCGAAGCATTTTTCAATGTAAGCCAATTATTTATGGACCAAGCCCGATAGCGCTTGAATTCATGCCCGCTGTTTTTTACAACGAAATGATGACACCGACGGCCTCCTGGCTCTCAGCGGGATCTGCGGTGGCCGTAGCCGTATGCGTCACCTTTGCCCCCACGCAATTGCGGATGGCGAGCCAAGCCGCAGCCGTGGTGCTGACTCCATTGGCGCGGCACGCGCATCAAGGCCGCGACGCAACTTGGCTGGCGCCCTCGCCGCCACGAGCTGGCTCTGTGTTTGGTGGTAGAAATTATCACGCTATTGGAAGCATGGGGGCCAGTCGCGCCTCGTCGGGCAGTCGATGCAATGCCATGAACCACCCGGGCGCGTAGCGACTGGCTGGGACATTCGAGCACGACAGCAATAACCCGATCGCCGGATGCACAGGCCAGCGGACACTACGCTTCACCCCCCCGACCTGAGGGGGGGCTGCCCGGCCGATTTCTGCCAACCTCCAAGCTGTATTTCAATGAATATCGCGAGGAGAACTCCATGTCCTTTGATGCCGTCAATGTCACGCCGCACGCCTACAGCTACCCGCTCCTGATCAAGCAGTTGCTCCATTCGGCGCTGGCTGTGTCGAAGGATCAGGAGATTGTTTATCGCGACAGCGTGCGCATTTCCTATCAGGAGTTCAGGCGGCGTATTGGCCGGCTGGCCAATGCCCTGCATGCCCAGGGAGTCGGGCCGGGGAATACGGTGGCCGTGATGGATTGGGATAGCCACCGCTATCTGGAATGTTTCTTTGCCGTTCCGATGATGGGGGCGGTGCTGCAGACCGTCAATATCCGTCTTTCGCCGGAGCAGATTCTTTACACGCTGAATCACGCCAGGGCCGATATCGTGCTGGTGAATGCGGAATTCATCCCGATGCTGGCGATCATCAGGGAGCAGCTGGAGACGGTCAAGAAGTTCATCCTGATCAGCGACGACGGCAGTGAAATGGCCTCGTTCAAGGTGCCTTTTGCGGGCGAGTACGAATCCTTGCTGGCCGCCCAGTCGGCTGACTACGATTTCCCCGACTTCGACGAGAACACCCGCGCGACGACCTTTTACACGACGGGAACGACGGGCTTGCCGAAGGGCGTCTATTTCAGTCATCGCCAACTGGTGCTGCATACCCTGGCGGCCGCGACCCATCTGGGGTCCGCCCCGAAGCAGGGGCGCTTCCATCGCGACGACGTCTATATGCCGATCACCCCGATGTTCCATGTCCATGCCTGGGGGCTGCCTTACGTCGCCACCATGCTCGGCGTGAAGCAGGTCTATCCGGGGCGTTATGCGCCGGACAACCTGGCGAAGTACATCCGCGACGAAAAAGTGACGTTCTCGCATTGCGTGCCGACGATCCTGCACATGCTGCTGTCGAGCGAAGCCGCCAGGGACGTCGATTTTTCCAACTGGAAAGTCATCATCGGCGGCTCCGCTTTCCCGAAGGGCATGGCCACCATGGCACTGGCCCGCGGCATCGATGCCTTTGCCGGCTATGGCATGTCGGAAACCTGCCCGATGCTGACGATTGCCCGGGTGGCCTCCGATGTCGATGACGACAATCTCGATCAGCAGGCCGATCAGCGCATCCGGACCGGCTATCCGATTCCCCTGGTCGATCTGCGTACGGTCGATGGCAACATGATCGATACGCCGCACGATGGCAAGACCTCCGGCGAAATCGTCGTCCGCGCCCCGTGGCTGACCATGGGCTATCTGCACAATCCGGCGGCCTCCGACGATCTGTGGGCCGGCAGCCGCCTGCATACCGGCGACATCGGCGTGATCGACGGCAAGGGCTGCCTGCAGGTCACCGACCGCCTGAAGGATGTGATCAAGACTGGCGGCGAGTGGGTTTCGTCGCTGGAACTGGAAAACATCATTTCGCAGCATCCGGCGGTCAGCGAGGTCGCCGTCATCGGCATCAAGGACGACAAGTGGGGTGAGCGCCCGCTGGCGCTGGTGGTGCTCAAAGAGGGCTGCGAGGCGACGACGGACGACATCAAGGGCATCGTCAAGAACTTCGCCGAGGACGGACAGATCTCGCGCTATGCGATTCCCGAACAGGTGCGCTTCGTCGCCACGCTGGCGCGGACCAGCGTCGGCAAGATCAACAAGAAGGCCATTCGCGAAGAGATCGGCTCCTGACGGCCGGATCGGGGGAGGCGGGCGTGACCCGGTTGCCGATAAGGAAAGCCCCCGTCCGCGGAGCCGGAGCGACGGGGGCGCAGATCGGCCGACCGCAAGGCGCCACCTATCGCACTGTCGATGCGGTCGGCCTCGATACCTTCGCCGCTAGCGCCCGGCGACCGGTGCCGCCAGTCCCGCAGTCGCCGCGATCCTCGACGGGCGCGATCTGAAAACCCGCTTTGCGCGTTTGCGCGAATCGGCGGAACCGCAGGCGCAGTTCGTCTGGGCCATGTTCCGCGATGTATTCCATTACGCGGCCGTGCAGCTGGAAAGCGTTGCCGATATTGACGCCGGCATCCGCACTGCCGGCGTTTTTGAACAAATTCAGACAAACAACAGAAGGAGAACCGCACTATGAGCGACTACAAGGCACCCGTCAAAGACATGCGTTTCGTCATGGACGAAATCGTCGGCTTGAGCGAGATCGCCGGCCTGCCCGGCTACGAGGAGGCGACGCCGGACATGGCCGATGCCATTCTCGAAGAAGCGGCCAAATTCACCGGCGAGGTTCTCGCGCCGCTCAACCGGCGCGGCGACACCGAGGGCTGCAAGCTGGGGCCGCAGAGCGTGGTCACCCCGGAAGGCTGGAAGGAGGCCTACAAGGCCTTCTGCGAAGGCGGCTGGAATGGCCTTGGTGCGCCGGCCGAGTTCGGCGGCCAGGGTCTGCCGGAAACCTTCGGCATCGCCGTCAAGGAAATGGCATCGTCGGCCAACCTCGCGTTCTCGCTGTGCTCGGTGCTCACCGGCGGCGCGATTGCCGCCTTGCTGACCTGCGCCAGCGATGAATTGAAGGCCACCTATCTCGAAAAGATGATTGCCGGCGAATGGTCCGGCACGATGAATCTGACCGAGCCGAACGCCGGTTCCGACCTCGCCCTGATCCGCTCACGCGCCGAGTCGCAGGCTGACGGCAGCTATCGCATCTTCGGTCAGAAGATCTTCATCACCTACGGCGACCACGACATGACGGACAACATCGTCCACCTCGTGCTGGCCCGTCTGCCCGATGCGCCGGCCGGGGTACGTGGCATTTCGCTGTTCCTGGTGCCGAAGTTCCTGGTCAATGCGGACGGATCGCTGGGCGCGCGCAACGACGCCCACTGCGTTTCGATCGAGCACAAGCTCGGCATCCACGGCAGCCCGACCTGCGTGCTGGCCTTTGGCGATAACGGCGGTGCGACCGGTTATCTGCTCGGCGAAGCCAACCGCGGTCTCGAGTGCATGTTCATCATGATGAACGATGCCCGTCTTGGCGTCGGCCTGCAGGGCGTCGCCATCGCCGAACGCGCCTACCAGCAGGCCGTGGCTTACGCCCGCGAACGCCAGCAGGGGCGCGATGCGGTAACCGGCGAGGCGCTGGTCACCATCGACCGCCATCCCGACGTGCGCCGCATGCTGATGTTGATGAAGTCGCGCATCGAAGCCTGTCGCGCCGTCACCTATTACGCCGCCGGCCTGCTTGACCGGGCGCATGCCGGGACGGATGCCGAGCAGAAGCAGCGCGACTTGTTCCTGGCGGAGTTCATGATTCCGATCGTCAAGGGCGGCGGCACCGAAATGGGCATCGAGGTGACCTCCCTCGGCATTCAGGTGCACGGCGGCATGGGCTTCATCGAGGAAACCGGCGCCGCACAGCACTGGCGCGATTCGCGCATTACCGCCATTTACGAAGGCACCACCTGCATCCAGGCCAACGACCTGATTTTCCGCAAGCTGATGCGCGACAAGGGGGCAACCGCCGAGGTCGTTTTCGCCGAAGTCGCGGCCACCGCCAAGGCCTTGTCGGCCTCGGCCCGCCCGGAGTTGCAGGCCATCGGCGAGCGCCTGGGGGCTTCCTTGCCGGCCTGGGTCAAGACCACCGAATGGCTGCTGGCCAATGCGAAGAATGGCGTGTCTGGCGTGCTGACCGCCGCCGTGCCGTATCTGCAGATGGCGACCGGCGTCTGCGGCGGCTGGCTGATGGGCAAGGCGGCCCTGGCTGCCGCGGCGTGTCTGGACAAGGGCGACGGGGACGCGCGCTTCTACCGCAACAAGATCGCCACGGCCCGCTTCTATGCCGACCAGATCCTTCCGCAGGTCGACGCCTGGGCCGCAACCGCGATGGCCGGGGATGCCGCCATCCAGGGGTTCGGCACCGAACTGTTCGATTGATGAGGGTCCCGGCACCCCGCCAGGAGGGTGCCGGCCAGGGTCACGCTGCGGGTTCTGCAAAGCCATCCTTTGCAGCAACTGCCTTGGAGGGGGATATCCCCCTCTTTTTTTGTCGACCGACGGCTGTCTTAACCGAGCGATTGCAGCATTGCCTGGTGCAGCATTTCGGAAGGCTGGGCGCCGGACAGCGCGAGGCGATGGTTGAAGACGAAGTAGGGCACCCCGGATACGGCGTGGGTCGCCGGACGCGGCCGGTCGGCCCCGGGCGCGTCGGCTAGCGGGGTATCGCCAAGCGCGACACCGCATTCCTTGGCCAGTTCGGCAAGCACGGCGATATCGCCGATATCCCTGCCTTCCATGAAATAGCGCTGGAACAGCCTTTCGATCAGGCGCTCGGTCAGGGCGTCGTCGCCGCGCCGGGCGGACAGGCCGACGAGCCGATGGGCGGCCAGGGTGTTCGGCATGACGCTGATTTTTTCGAAGGCGAATTCAACGCCGGCCAGACGTCCGGCCTCCCGGACCTGCGCACGCCGGGCGGCAACCGCCTGCGCGCCGCCGAGGCGGCGTTCGTAAAATTCCTGATAGGGCACACCGTCCGGCGGCGTATCCGGCAGCAACGGGAAGGAGTGCCAGCTCACTTGCGGCTGCACATCGGGCCGGCTGGCTTTGAGCTGTTCCAGGGCGCGGGTCAGGTGGCGCTTGCCGATCAGGCACCAGGGGCAGATCAGGTCGAAATAAACGTCGATGTCGAGGCGGGAGGTCATGATGATTGCGGAGGAAGGGGAGCAGGGGAGTCGTGTCCGGCTGGCGCCTGGCGTCGGGCCTTGCGGTCGAGCCATACCGCGATGCCGCCGATCAGGGTGATCGCACCGGTGCCGAGCGCCAGCGAAAGAAGCGAGCCCCACAGCCAGGGCGCGATGACGCCGGCAGCGAGCGCGATCATCGCGAATTGGAGGAAGGTCTGGAGCGAACTGGCGACCCCGGCGTTGTGGCGCAAGGGCTCGATCGCTTCGCTGATCAGGATCGGCAAGGCGATGGCCAGGCCGAACGAATAGAGGAACAGCGGGGCGATGTCGATGCTGCCGGCCGGCAGCAGGCCGGTGATCGCGATGTTGAGCAGCACGGCGACGCCGAGGATGCGATAGGCCAGCGCCAGCAGCCTGGCCCCCGGAACGCGCCGGAGCAGTTTCGGCAGGGCCAGGAAACCGCCGGTCAGGCCGAGGGTGACCGGGGCGTAAATCAGATAGATGTCGGTCGCCGGCCTGCCCAGCAACTGGATGACGATGGTGGGCGCCGACACGGTATAGATGGCCATGCTCGTCCAGTTGGCGACATGGGCGATCGACAGGCGGACGAAACGGGGCGTGCGCAGGGCGAGCAGATAGCTGCCGACGAGGGCGCCCGCGCGCAAGCTCTGGCGCTGTTCGGCGGGCATGGTTTCCGGCAGCCAGCGCCAGTAGGCCGCTGCCATCGCCGCGGCAATCACGCCAAGGGCCACGAACACCGCGCGCCAGCCGAAATGGGTGCCGAGCCAGGCGCCGATGACCGGGGTGGCGATCAGGCTGAGGATCTGGAGCATCGTGATCCGACCGAGCAGGTGTTGCGCGGCCGGGCCATGATGCAGATCGTGGAGGATCGCCCGGCTGATCACCATGCCGGCGCCGGCCGCCAGCCCCTGGGCGATGCGCAGTACCCACAGGGTTTCGATGTCGGTGGCGAGGGCGCTGGCGCCGGCCGACAGGCTGAGGATGACGAGCGCCACCAGGATCGTGGGGCGTCGTCCATGCGCGTCGGCGATCGCGCCGTACCACAGCGACATGAAGGCGGTGGCGACGAAGAACAGCGAAATGGTCTGCTGGGCCTGCCAGCCCTTGATGCCCATGTCCGCCTGCAGCACCGGCAGGGCGGGAATCAGCATGTCCGAGCACAGGGAGTTGAGCAGCCCCATGAGGGCCAGCAGCAGGATCAGTGCTGCCGGCGACACCGCCCGCATCGGGCCTCGATCCCCGATCAGGCGAGGCGGCGGATCAGTTCTTCCGCCAGCGGCCACTCGCCAAAGCCCGAAGCGGGGTTGAGGTGGCCGACGGCGCCGATATCGACCAGTTCGCTGCCCCAATCTTTGGCGTACTGCGCGACGCGCTCGTAGCTGGCCAGCGGATCGTTGGTGCTGGCGGCGACGATGCTCGGGAACGGCAGGCGGGCGCGCGGCACGGGCAACCAGCCGTTGTCGCGCAAGGTGTCGACGGTCGGATAGCCGGCCGGGAGGGGCGATTCGAGATCGGCCGGGGCGGCCAGCACGGCGCCCTGGATCGGACGCTGGTACTTCTGCGCCCAGTGCATGGCGATCATGACGCCGCCGCTGTGGGCGACGAGGATGACCGGGCCGTCGATCTTCGCGATGGTCTGTTGCAGGGCCTCGACGCGGGCGGCGCAGCTCAGCTTGTCGTGCTCGATCGGCGCGACCGAGCACGCCTTGGGCAGCTTGCGCTCGAGGATGGTCTGCCAGTGGTCTTCGACATGGTCGCGCAGACCGGGAACGATCAGGATGGTCGGGGAAGTGCTCATTTTGGTTTTCGCGCTTGCGGTTGTGGTTCGGAGGGAGATGCTCAGACGGACAGGCGGCGGATACGCTGCAGATCGTCGGCGTAGTGGCGCTTGCCGATGAAGAACGCACACGTGGCGCCAAGGGCGATCAGCGGCACCAGCTGCATGGCGCTCATCAGTCCGACGCGGTCGGCAATCAGGCCGGTGACGAAGGGGCCGGGGGCGAGACCGAGCAGGTTGTTGGCGAGGGTCAGCGTGGCGAAGGCGGTGGCATGGATCGAGGGGTGCGTCAGGTTGGCGACCATCGCGCCGGCCGGTCCGGTGGTGCCGGCCACCATCGCCATGCCAAGGGCGATCAGGGCGAGTTGCGCGGTGCCCGGGCCCATCATGAAGCCGGACAACAACAGGCCCGCCGAGAGCAGCGAATAGGCGATGGCCATGCTCCATTTTCTCGACGGTTGGTCGCGGCTGACGCGGTCGGTGGTGAGGCCGCACAGGATCATGCCGACGGCGCAGATCAGGATGAAGGCGGCCGCCGCAACGCCGGCCTTGTCGGCGGGCAAACCGTAGTAGCGGTTCAGGAAGCTGGGCAGCCAGGCCAGCATCGCCGCCAGGATGAACAGTTGCAGGCCGCTGCCGATATAGCAGGCAATCACCGAGCGCGAGGCGAACAGCCCGGAGAAAATGGCGCGCAGCTTCGGCGGCTGGGTGGTCGGATTCGGGCCGGTTTTTGCCGCCGTCGCGGCCTCGGAGCGGAGTTTGCTCTCGCGGACGATCAGCGCGTACATGATGACCAGGACCAGGCCGAACACGGCCATCGCGCCAAATGACCAGCGCCAGCCGAAGCGGGTGGCGACGATGCCGCCGAGGGCCATGCCGATGACCGAACCGACCGAGCCGCCGGCCATGAAGGCGCTCGACATGGTGGAACGCATGTGGGCCGGAAAGATGCTCAGGATCAGCGCGATGCCGACGCTGCCATAGGCGGCTTCGCCGACGCCGACGAAAAAGCGGGCGATGAACATCTGGTTGTAGCTGGCCGCCAGCGCACAGCCGAGGGTCGCCAGGCTCCACAGGCTGGCCATCAGGACGATGCTGCGGACGCGGCCCCAGCGGTCGGCAACGACGGACAGCGGGAAGGTCAGGATGCCGACGAGGAGGGCGACGATACTGCTCAGCGAACCGAGCTGGGTGTCGGACAGGCTCCATTCCGCCTTGAGGATCGGGAAAACGGCGTTGAGAACCTGGCGGGACATGTAATCCGAAAGGAGCAGCCCGAAGGTCAGTGCGAAAACGACCCACGCATAGCTGCGTGCGACAGTCGGTGCGGCGACGTCGTCAGACACGGTTGAGATATAGGCGGCCACGCTTGTCTCCTGCTATTTATTGCCATTCCCGGGGAGCGATCCCGCCCGGTCGGCGTTTTTATGTGGGTCGGACCGTGCTTTGCGGTCCGACCCATTTGACTACGTTAAAACCTTACTTCTTGCCGGTCTCAGGCCGCGTATTGCATGAAGCCCTTCTGGCCCGGCTGGCGGTTCGGCGCGAAGCCGTTCTTGGCCAGGGTTTCGTCGGCGCTGTTGTAGAAGGTGCCGATCTTGTAGATCTCGCGGGCCTTCTTGCCGTCGGCGATGGGACGCCCGAGTTCGCGGGAGACGCGCACCAGCTGCTCGATCTGCTCGACGGTGGTCATCTTGCGCGAGCGATCCTGGGTCCAGATGTTGTCTTCGATACCGCAGCGGACGTGCAGACCCATGGCCATGCCCATCATGTTCAGCGGCAGGGTGTTGAGCATCGAGGTTTCGACGGTCAGCACCGAGCCATCCGGGCAGGCACGGACGAAGTTGGCCAGGTTGTAGATGTTCGGGGCATCGAAACCGCCGCCGATGGCGACCCAGGTCAGGATCAGCGGCACGTTGCAGACGCCGCGACGCATCATGCGCTCGACGGTTTCCAGCTGCGAGATGGTGGCCAGCTGGAAATGCGTCTGGATCTTGTTGTTGCTGAGGCGCTTGATGTGCTCCTCGACCCACGCCGGGCCGGCCGGAATGGTCATTTCGCGGTAAGCGAAATAGCCCGGGGTGTCGACATCGAGGGAGGTGCCGCGGACGTCGGCGGCGATCATCTGCTCGACCACGTTCATCTGGTTGGAGTTGATGGCGATCGTGACCTGATCCGGCGTCGGCTTCAGTTCGGCCAGCATGTGGCGGGTGTCGTCGGACAGCCACTTGGCGGTTTCGCCTTCGGTTTCCGGCGCGAAGGAGATCGAACCCCCGACCTGCAGGATCATGTCCGGGCAGCGGGCACGGATGCCGGCCAGCAGTTCGTTGAACTTGGACAGGCGCTTGGAGCCCTTGCCGTCCTCTTCACGGACGTGCACGTGCAGCACGGTGGCGCCGGCGTTGTAGCAGTCGACCGCCTTCTGGATCTGGGCTTCCATGGAAACCGGGATGTCTTCCGGGAAGTCGGAGGGGGACCATTCCGGCCCGTAGGGGGCGCAGGTGATGACCAGGTCTTGCATGTTTTCAACGTGCAGGGAACCGTCGATGAAGTTCATGAGTTGCTCCTTGAATGGATGGTGAGTGAGTGTTGGCTGGTTTTTCGGGCTGACCGTCGAAGATCAACCCGACAGCGTGTTAGAAGGGCTTGTCGCCGATGATCGCGGCGCGTTCCATCTTGCGGTGGCACGGCGGGTAGTCCATGACTGCGTAGTGCTGGGTCGAACGGTTGTCCCAGATCGCCATGCTGAAAGGCTGCCAGCGCCAGCGCACCTGATATTCCGGGTTGTAGGCCTGGCTGATCAGGTACTGCATCAGGTCGCTGCCGTTCTTGCTGTAGTCCTGGCCGTAACGGACGTGATCCTTGGTGTGGTAATTGACGAAGTGGGTCGCGAAGGCATTGACGAACAGAATCTTCTCGCCGGTTTCCGGGTGGGTGCGGATGACCGGGTGCTCGCTGTCCGGGTACTGCGCCTTCATGGCCAGGCGCTTTTCCTGCGGCATGGCGGCGGCGAACGACGAGTTGAAGCTGTGGTTGGCGATCAGGCCGGAAATTTCCTGCTTGATGTATTCCGGCAGCTTTTCGTAGGCGAGGACCATGTTGGCCCACATCGTGTCGCCACCGACCGGCGGGCATTCGATGCAGCGCAGCACGCAGCCCAGCGCCGGCGTTTCGCGCCAGGTGCCATCGGTGTGCCAGGCGTTTTCATAGCGGTCGATCGGGCTGTCCGGATTCTTGTAGATCTGGACCAGGCCGGGCGCTTCCGGATGGCTCGGGGCCATCGGGTGGGTTTCCAGTTCGCCCAGCTTCTGGGCGAAGGCCATGTGCTCGACACGCGACAGTTTGTCGAGCGTCTGGCCGCGCAGGAAGAGCACCTTGTGCTTGAGCAGCGCGGCGTAGATCTCCTTGAACAAGCCGTCGTCACGCACGGCATCGCCGAGATTGACGTCGAACAGCTCGGCGCCGATGGCGCAGGTCATTTGTTCTATTTTCATTGGATGCTGTCTCCTCAGATGACAAAAATCGATGACCCGGTCGTCTTGCGGGATTCCAGGTCACGGTGCGCCTGCACTGCCTCCCGCAGCGCATAACGTTGGTTGATCTCGATCTTGATGCGGCCGGCGGCCACGTGACCGAAGATTTCGCCCGCCAGGTCGGTCTTCTCGGCCGGATCGGCGATGTAGTCGGCGAGGGCCGGGCGGGTCATGTAGAGGGAACCCTTCATCGCCAGCAGTTGCGGATCGAAGGGCGGGATGGTGCCGGAGGCGGTACCGACGCACACCAGCAGGCCGCGGCGCTTGAGCGAATCGAGCGAGGCATTGAAAGTGCTGCGGCCGACGCTGTCGAAAACGACATTGACGCCGACGCCGCCGGTCAGCTCGCGGGCCCGCTTGGCCACGTCCTCGTGGCTGTAGTTGATCGTTTCATCGCAGCCGTGGGCGCGGGCAACCGCCGCCTTCTCCTCGGTGGATACCGTGCCGATCACGCGAATCCCGAGCAGCTTGGCCCATTGCGCCACGATCAGGCCGACGCCGCCGGCGGCGGCATGCAGCAGCAGCGTGTCGCCCGCCTTGAAGTCGTAGATGCGCCGCATCAGGTAGGCCGAAGTCAGGCCGCGCATGGTCATGGCGGCGGCGGTCTCGCATTCGATACCTTCCGGCAGCTTGATCAGCGGCGCGGCGGCGATGATGCGGGCAGTGCTGTAGGCGCCCAGCGTGTTGATGAATCCGGTGTAGGTGACCTTGTCGCCGACCTTGACGTTGCTGACGCCTTCGCCGACCGCCTCGACCACACCGGCCGCTTCGACGCCCATGCCGGCCGGCAGCGGAATCGGATAGGTGCCGTTGCGGAAATAGGTGTCGGCAAAATTCAGGCCGACCGCGACATGGCGCAGGCGGACTTCGCCCGGGCCGGGATTGCCGACTTCGACGTCTTCGAGGCGCAGGACTTCGGGTCCGCCGGTCTCATAAAATCGGATTGCCTGTTCCATCTGTTTTCCTTTTGATCTTGATCTTGATCTTGGTCTTGGTTTAGCGGTCGGTTTTCGCCAGATTGACGATCCGGGAGAAGAGGTGCCGGAATTCGGCTTCGGTCTCGCCGCCGAAACGGGGATCGCGGTTCTCCGAAAACGCGGCGTTGATTTCGCTCCAGTCGGCCTCGGTCAGGTAACGCTGGGCTTCGGGAAGGATCACGCCCTCTTCGCGGCCCATGTGCTCCCACATGAATTTGGCGTAAGCCGACACCGCCTTCTCGACATCCAGGGCCGACTTGCTGCCCTCGGCATACTGCTCGACGACGATCGCGAGGTCGCGGACCATCTCTTCGTCGCGGACGTGCTGGCGTTCCAGTTCATCCAGTTCGGGATTGAGTGAAGAAGTCCGTTCGCGCAGTTTGCGGAACAGGTATTCCTCTTCTTTCGGATGATGCAAGGCGACCGGGAAGTCCTGGATGTAATGCACCATGGCCTGCATCAGGATGCGGTCGGGTGCGGCATCCCCTTCATTGCCCGGCTTCAGGATATGCAGCCAGGCATGCAGCACGGCGGCCAGCGAACGGTGCTCGTCGCGGATCGTGGCAATCGCTTGCGCCGGTGCCGGTGGGTCGGCCATGGCCGAGACGAGCACCGGAATTTCGGAGTTGATCAGCACCTTCAGCGTCTGCGACCCGAGCATCATGCCCAGGGTGCTGCGCCGGCCGTGCGAGGCCATGAAGATCAGGTCGCAGCCTTCCGAGCGCGCCGCCCCGACGATCGCCGTGTAGGGCGAATCGCTGACCATGGTCGCCGAGGCGCACGGCACCCCCTGGGCGCGGGCGGCCGACTCGGCCTTGGTCAGCAGCTCGCGGGCACGGCCTTCGAAGTTGTAGGAGTAGTCATCCGGTGACGTCAGGCGAACGATTTCGGCTTCGCCGCGCAACGAGGAAGCCGGGTCCGATGCGGCGTGGAAGAACGTGATCCGCGCCCCGATGGAACGCGCAAACTCGACGGCGCGGCCAATCGTGACGGTCGATAGATCCGTGTTGTCGATGGGAACCAGCAGATGACGATACATGGCGACTCCTAATCAGTTAGCTCTAAAAATGGTGTTCATGCTTCAAGCTGCACCAGGACTTTGCTGTCGGTAATCACGACCGGAAAGGTTTTCGCAGCAATTTTCGGTGCGACCAGAAGTTCGCCGGTCGTAACGTCGAAGCGCCAGCCGTGCGACCGGCAGGCGACGACCTTGCCGCACAGATTTCCGCCGCTTAAAGCCGAGCCGGCATGCGGGCAGCTGTTCTCCAAGGCATAGACGTTTCCGTCCACGTTGAACAACGCGATATCCGTCGTGCCGATCCGCACCGGACGGGACGTACCTGGCGGGATTTCCTGCAGCAAGCATGCTTCGACAAATTTCATCTGACGCTTTCTCTCGTTGCTAGTGGCCGTGGATAGATCGTAGGTGAATGACTGTCGTGCCGAACCCCCTCGAAAAAGGGGGGGTGGGGAGGATGTTGCTCAATGCGGGGGGGTTTTGATTTAGGCTATGTCACCGTTGCCTGTGGAACGGTGCTCTGAAAATGCTGTCTTTAAATACAGTTCAGCATATTCGGAGGCTGGCGATGAAGCCGCTTGATTTCCAAC
>WBZX01001113.1_pt1 | contig 21160 bp, 15 predicted proteins | sample 5204211 | NCBI WGS metagenome assembly WBZX01 (sample SAMN12344362, study PRJNA552823) | activated sludge metagenome | biome: Activated sludge suspended growth; feature: Nitrification reactor; material: Wastewater; isolation source: activated sludge from nitrification reactor of wastewater... | reverse complement strand
GGGCACGTGCGCGCAGAACACCTGAGTTTCGCCTACGACGCCAGACAGCCTGTACTCTCGGACGTGTCGTTCGAAGCGAAACCCGGCGAACTCATTGCCATCGTGGGACCGACCGGCTCGGGCAAAACCACCATCATGAATCTTTTGCACCGCTTTTATGATCCGACGTCGGGACGGCTCACGGTAGACGGTCATGATGTGAAGGACGTGCGGCTCGACAGTCTCTATCGGCAGATCGCGCTGGTGCCGCAGGATACGATTTTATTCGGCGGCCCGATCCGCGATAACATTCGGTATGGGCGCGAGGATGCCACGGAAGAAGAAATTCTTGCGGCGAGCAAGGCGGCGCATGCCCACGAGTTCATTGCGGGATTTCCAGACGGGTACCAGACCATCGTGGGAGAGAAGGGCATCAACCTTTCCGGCGGCCAACGGCAACGCGTCGCCATCGCCCGGGCCATTCTCAAGAACCCTCGCATTCTGCTGCTTGACGAGGCCACCTCGGCGTTGGATACCGAATCAGAGCGGCTCGTCCAGGAAGCCCTGGAACGTCTCATGGTCAACCGCACCACGTTTGTGGTTGCCCATCGACTCAGTACCATTCAACGCGCTGACCGGATTCTGGTGCTGAACAAAGGCAAGATCGTGGAATCCGGCACCCATGCGGCACTCCTGGAGCAACAGGGGCTGTATCATTACCTCTATACGCTCCGACTCAGCGAACTTCCGGTATAATCGATCACGAGGTCTGATGAACAGGCCGGCCTTCGCACTCGCCTTCGCCGCATGCTTCCTCTCCTGGACTGCCCCCGGTTCAGCTCAGCCGCCCTTGCCCAAGCCCGACCATGTGGTGATCGTGATCGAAGAGAATCATGCCTTCGCCCAGATCATCGACTCGCCGGCCGCCCCATACCTGAATGCCCTAGCGCGCAAAGGCGCGCTTCTGACCAATTCCTATGGCGTGACCCATCCGAGCCAGCCGAACTACATTGCGCTGTTTGCCGGCACCATCGAAGGCGTGAATGGGAACGATTGCCCCATGCTGTTAACGGGTCCGAACATGGCGAGCGCCCTGGCGGAGGCCGGACAGTCGTTCACCGGATATGCCGAAGATCTGCCGACTGTGGGAGCCGTCGACTGCATTGCAGGCGCCTATGCGCGCAAACATAATCCCTGGGTGAACTGGCAATCGTCGTCCACGAATACCGTCCCGGCTGCGCAGAATCGCCCGCTGACCGATTTCCCGAGGGATTTCAGCACCCTGCCGACCGTCAGCATCATCGTGCCCAATCAACAGAACGACATGCACGACGGCAGCGATCCCGATCGCATCCAACGCGGAGACCAATGGCTCCAGGCCCGTCTCGAGCGTTACGTAGACTGGGCGCAGACCCACAACAGTCTCTTGATTATTACCTGGGACGAGGACAACGGAAAATCCGGCAACCAGATCCCCACGATTCTTGTGGGGCCGATGGTGCGCGCAGGACGCTACCATGAGCAGACGAATCACTACGGACTGCTGCGGACGGTCACGGATATGTATGGAGCGCAACCGGTAGGGCTCAGCCGGCAGGCGTCACCCCTCACAACGATGTGGGCGACACCGAACCCCTAACCTCCTTCGCAGCCCCGTTTCGTCCCCGGCTCCACGCCTTCCACAATTCCATCACCACGAACGGCAGCAACCCGAACCCCGCGATCAGCCACCATTCATCGGGCCGCAGCGACACAACGCGAAACAGCTCCTGCCCCCATGGACTCAACACAATCGCCGCCTGCAGCAGGGCTGAAATCAGAACGGCGGCCACCAGCATCCGATTGGTGGTGATCCCGATCTGCAACAGCGAGAACCGGTCGTGGCGGCAGGTAAAGGCATGGAGGAACTGCACCAGCACCAGCGTGGAAAACGTCATGGTGCGCGCGATCGTCACCTCGTCGTTCATGAACGACAGGGCGATGCCGAACACCGCCAGGGTCGCCGACGCCATCACCGCGCCTTGAATGCAGATCGTCACAAACCGCTGGCGATTCAGAAGGGGCGCCCGCGGGTCACGCGGCGGACGCTTCATCACATCGGGATCTGTCGGATCGACGGCCAAGGCGAGCGCAGGAAACCCGTCGGTCACCAGATTGATCCAGAGAATATGGATCGGCAGCAGCGGCAACGGCCAGCCTAACAACGTGCTGCCCAGCATCACCAGCACTTCGCTCAGATTGCACGACAGCAAATAGTGCACCGCCTTGCGAATGTTCTCGTAAATGCTCCGGCCTTCCTCGACCGCCGCGGCGATGGACGCAAAGTTGTCGTCGGTGACGACCATATCCGATGCGTCCTTCGTCACATCTGTTCCCGTCATGCCCATGGCGATCCCGATATCCGCTTCCCGAATGGCCGGGGCATCATTCACCCCGTCGCCGGTCATGGCCACCACGGCACCTTGCGCGCGCCAGGCCTTGACGATGCGAAGTTTATGCTCAGCCGACACCCGCGCATAGACGGACACGTCACGCACGCGCGCCGACAATTGCGCATCGGTCAATCCATTCAACTCCAAGCCGGACAGCGCCTGCGTCGGGTCGGTCGCGAACCCCGCCTCGCGGCCGATCGCCAGGGCCGTCTCTTTATGATCTCCCGTAATCATCACGGTCTTGATACCCGCCGACCGGCAACGCTCAACCGCCTGCTTCGCTTCCGGGCGGAGAGGATCTTTCATCGCGGCCAAGCCGAGGAACACCAATTCCCGCTCAATACCCTTCGACTCACATGTGGCCGGCTCCGGATCGAGCACGCGACGCGCCAAGGCCACCACCCGGAGGGCCTGCTGTGCGAATTGCTGATTGCGCGAGACCATCGACCGGCGCATCGAATCAGAAAGCGGTGCCACGTCCCCCGTCTTCGTCATATACGAATCGCATAGATCCAGCACGACATCCGGCGCGCCTTTCACGTAGGCAACGGCACGCCCTTCCGACCGGCGGATCATCGTCATCATCTTGCGTTCCGAGTCGAACGGAATTTCTGCCTGAAGCGGATGCGCGCGTTCGAGGTCTTCTTTCCGCCACCCGGCCTTAGCGCCCGCAACCAGCAACGCGCCCTCCGTGGGATCACCAACTACGGTCCAGCTTCCCTCCGCCGCTCGAAGCGACGAACCATTACACAACACCGCACTCCACAGCAGGTCTCGTAACCCACCCGTGCGACCATCGCCGCCGATGATCTCGCCCTCCGGCGTATAGCCGTCCCCGGTCACGTCATACACCAGGTCATCGACCGCCAGCCGCGTGACCGTCATTTCGTTCTTGGTCAAGGTGCCGGTCTTGTCGGTACAGATCACCGTCGCGGCGCCAAGGGTTTCAACCGCCGGGAGGCGGCGGATCAACGCATGGCGGCTCACCATACGCATCACGCCCAGAGCCAGCGTCGTCGTCACAATGGCCGGCAGCCCTTCAGGAATGGCCGCCACGGCCAGACTCACGGCGGTCAAAAACATCTCGAACAGCGGTTCGCCGCGCCAGAGGCCAAGCGCGAACACGACGAGCACGATCCCCAGCGACAGCCACAAGAGCAGATGGCCGAACTGCTCCAATCGCCGCTGAAGGGGCGTCGGCTCGACCGCCACGGTGGTCATCAGGGTCGCAATGCGGCCCAGCTCAGTCTCGCTACCGGTGGCGACGACCAGTGCGCGCCCCTTCCCTCCGGTGACGGTCGTTCCCATGAACAGCATATTCCGCTGATCGGCGAGGGGCACCTCGTTGTCGGCCAAGACCTGGCTGGTTTTTTCGACAGGCGTGGACTCCCCGGTCAGCGCCGCTTCCTGCGTGAGAAAGGCCGTGGTCTGGATGAGTCGCGCATCCGCCGGTATATGATCGCCCGCCTCCACATCGATAATGTCGCCGGGGACCAGCTCGGTTGATGACAGGGTTCTCCGTGCGCCCTCTCGCAACACCCGGGCATAGGTCACCGCCAGAGTCTTGAGTGCCGCCAGCGACCGCTCCGCCCGGTATTCCTGCACGAATCCCAGCAGTCCGTTCAGCAGCACAATGGCCAAGATGGCCCCCGCGTCCACCCATTCGCCGAGCAAACCCGACACGACAGCGGCGCCGATCAGCACCCAGATGATCAGGCTGCTGAATTGCGCACCGAGGAGACGCCAGGGGGAGGGTGGCGCGGCTTCAGGCAACTCATTGCGGCCATGGGCGGAAAGCCGGCGTGCGGCGTCATCTTCGTCCAACCCTCGCGTTGGGTCGACGCAGAACTCCTGGCCGAGGCCTTCGAGGGACGTCGCGTACCACCGGGTCTGACTATGCTGTCGCGCGTCGACCATGCCGTTCCAATCGCTATCCGTTTCCTTGCGGGGACGACACCTTAAGGACAAGCCCTTTCAGGCATACCGATCCTAAGCACTTCAACTTGCACAGAAAACAGTCCTTCTTGCCGCCGGCCACCCGGCGTGAGGGGAAAATTTTCGTCCATTCCAGAACCCGGGGACTCAATCCTTGCGCAAACCAGCCGATAGAGTATCCACGAAGGACGGAGAGTGGCCCTGAGGGGGCATCATTCCTGTGGTAGGAACGGCCGTCGCTTGAAGCTGTGGATTGCGTAGGATGGGTGATCTATGACACGTTCCTCCTGGTCGTCTTCGAATCCGCTCCCGGACAACCTTCGTCAAAGCCTGAAGGACCTTCGTCATGGCCTGCTTGGCCTGCATAAATCCCTGATTGTCTCCGAACAGCTCACCTATGAACGCATTTATGGACGCATCTCCTCGGCCGGGCAACTGCTCCAGCTGGTCATGAACGATCCCTGGTTCGCCTGGCTTCACCCGTTGTCGCATCTCGTCGTTCGAATCGATGTCGTGTTGGAAGATCACGAGGACACGACAATCGAAACCGCGCAGGACCTCCTCTTGGAAGCCCGCCACATGCTGCGCCCATCCGAAGAAGGCGACGGGTTTGAACGCAGCTATTATGAAGCTCTGCAGCGAACTCCGGACGTTGTGCTGGCCCATGCCAGCGTCAAGAAACTGCTCAGCACCGCGGCCACTGCCGCCTCCGCGGCCGCAGCCTGACCGCCTGGGCGGTCGCGCTCAGAAGAGCGGATGGTGCGGGGAAGAGGAGAAGGGCGCCGAGCGCGGCGCGTCACCTCGATTTCCGAGAAACCGCCATCCCTGCTTGTCGCGAACAAGATAGTGCACCTCCTGAAACCAGCTATCCAGGGTGACGCGCGCGCCTGATTGCACGTCAGCGCCATACAAGCCCCCGGTGCAGGTCAACTCGACGCGCAGCCCCTCCCCGGCGTGGACGATCTTCATCTCGGAAAAGAGATGCGTCGAGGTCAATGTCCGATAGTGCTCGAAGACTTCCCCCCAGATGCGTTGGACATCCTCCACGTGCAGGCCGTGATAGTTATAGCCCGGCGCATAAAACTGCATCAGCGCGGTGAGATCCTGTTTCTCCAAGGCCCGTTCTGCGCGATCAAAGGCCGCCAAGACCTCCTGCATCGTAGGATCGGCACGTACCGACTTGGCGCCGCTGACGGTGGGCCCGCTTTCGCGCGTCAGAGTCTTATCGGGAAGCACATGCACTGCCGCGTGACCTGACGAGACCTGCGCCATCATGGCCGCAGCAACGATCCAAAGAACCGTCCGCCACGATCCAACAGCCCGTCGCCATGTCTTGATCGCCAGTCCGTCTCGTACATGCATCGTCACTCCTCTCTTCACACATCTCCCCACAGTGGCTGCCAGTCCCCGGCATAGGGATACATCCTTATCAAGGACTATGCAACGCCGATACCGCTATTGGTTGATGGTGACCCGCGAGGCATTCACCACGCAGTTTCTCGCCGAAGCGTACCCTGCTGCCGTCAAAGGCGACAGTCCTCTCTTGATCCTGTGGCACGACGCCACAGGATCAACCCGTCTTTTCGACCCACAAACCATGATGCTGGCAGCACAGAGGACGCTGCTTTTGTACTTTTGCTTTGGCCGGCGAGACGTGAACGTTAGACTACAGTGACGACGCGACCATCAGCGGACAGCGACAGAAGATAAAGGAGCGGGAATGCCATCGTCGAGGAAACGGTTGCTCGCAAGCGTACTCGGCTACGCGCTCATGGCAGCCGGTACGGCCCTCGCTGAGGAGATCCCGCACGAGCGGAGCATCGCACTCATCGACAAGGCCTGGGCGGTACGTCTTGACATGACCGGCTATCGCATCCAGGCAGATGGCGTCAAACCGGACAGCCGGCGCTATCTGCTCGCCACCAATAACGCAGGGGCCATACAGCTTTCCGTCACGCTGGAAGCGGTCTCCGGGCAGGCCACGGAGCAGGGTTGCCTCGCACATTTCAACCGCATCGCTCAGAGTGCTACCGCGGCGTCCAGTCCGGGTCCGACACGAACCGAGATGATCAATCAGGTGCCTGTACTCGAATATCTTCTATATGAGACCGGCGGCCCAGGAACAGCGCAACTCCACCTCTTTGCCTGTACGGTCAAGGAGAACGTCTACACCGACATTCATCTTTCGCAAAGCGGCGCTACAACTGCAGACGCCTCGCCACTGCGAAACGTGCTGGCAAGCCTTTCCATCGTCGCCGCGGCCCAGGCAGGCAGCCTGGATTACTTTCGAGCAGGGAGCGCGCCGTATCTGCAGGGACACTTCAAGCAAGCCATCCTGCACTATGAACGGGCCATCGCCCTCGAACGGGCGAATCCCGTCTTAGACAAATCCCTCTGGCGTCTTCTCATCCATAACCTGGGCATCGCCTATCGCAGGACGGGCGACCTTATGCGCGCTAAAACGACCATCGACTATGGGCTGTCGCACGATCCGGCGAATCCGTTTTTTCACTACGATCTCGCCCGCACCTACGCCGGGATGAACGAGCGTGACCGGGCCATGCAATCGCTACACGACGCATTCCAGCACTTCCGCGAAAGCCACCGGCACGACGCCATACCGGACCCCCGGCAGGATGTGTCCTTCGGCCGGTTGATGCTGGATCCCGAGTTTAGAACGCTCACGGAATCGCTCATGCAGCCCGCCATCTAAGGGGCAGGCACACCACGTACGACTCGTCGATCATGGAAGGACCAAGAGATGTCAAAACGTAGGAACGCGCGTGTCGAAATGAATCGACCCATCGATGTGCAGGGCCCCCGCGGAACCAGCCAGGGCGTGGTGCGGGATTTTTCCCCTGGAGGATGCAAGATTCAACAGCCTGCCGCCAAGGTGCACTGCGGCATGCGATTGACGTTGCGGATCTCGCTTCCCGATCGCATCGAACCCATCGAAATCAAACCTGCCGTCGTGACCTGGACGAGCCAGGATGCCTTCGGCGTGGAATTCCTGTCGCTCTCCCCAGAAACGCGAAGCCGCGTGAAACTCGTGTACGATCTTCTGCTGGAGGCGCAGTCGACGGCCGAAACCGAACGAGTCATCTCCCTTCCCGGCGTCTCCTGGAAATAAGTTTCCTCCCCCATACCATCATCGCCTACCGGCTCGACACCTGAGAGCAACCACGTGCCTGGAGTATGCGCGTGCCGCGCCCTACCCCCCGTGGCACGCGACCGATAGGCACTATCGTATGGCAAGGAGACGACGAGCGGGCCACACGAGTGGCATGATCCGAGAGCTTTACTGCGGAGGAACGGGTGGGATCAACTCGGCTACTTTCTCGATAATCGCCTGCGGCATAAACGGTTTTTGGAGGTAGGCCGCTTGGGCATCCACACCGTGTGAGACCAGCATGTCCACGGCATAGCCGGAAATATAGAGCACCTTGATCTTGGGAAACATGGTCCTGGCCCCCTGCGCCAGAACCGATGCCTTCATGCGCGGCAGAATCACGTCGGTGATGAGGAGGTCGCAGCCGCCTTTTCGCAGCTGCAGCATCTGCAGCGCTTCGACGCCGTCGGCCGCCGCCAACACTTCATATCCCTGATCGCGCAACACGGCCGCCACAAGCCGTCGAATGCCCTCATCGTCCTCAACCAGCAGAATGGTCGCACAGCTCACCGGAAGCGGTCGTGAGGCCGTTACCTGTTCGGCCTCCGATGTTTGCGCCTGCACGCGCGGTAACAGCACCGTAAAGCGCGAGCCCCGGCCGGGTTGGCTCGTCACATCGATATAGCCGCGGCTCTCCTTCACGATGCCATAGACAGTCGCCAACCCCAATCCGGTCCCCTTCTCGAATTCCTTGGTGGTGAAATACGGCTCAAAAATATGGGCGAGGGTCTCGGCATCGATCCCGCAACCTGTATCCTCGACGACCAACGTGACATACGGGCCGGGAACCGCACCCGGGTGAGTGCGCACATACGTGTCGTCCAGATCGATATTGCCGGTCTCGATTGTCAGAATGCCGCCCTCGGCCATGGCATCGCGTGCATTGAGCGCCAGGTTCAGCAAGACCTGCTCGATCTGAACGGGGTCCCCCAAGACGTGGCCGGCCTGAGGATGCAGGACGATCACGGTCTGAATCTGCTCTCCGATCAGTCGGCGCAAGATATCTTCCATGTCGCGAATCAGCGTATTGAGCGGCACATCGCGCTGCTCCAGAGTCTGGCGGCGGCTGAACGTCAAGAGTTTCTTCGTCAACGCCGCGGCTCGCGTGCCGGCCTGTCCGATCACTTCCACTTCGTGGTGCAGCGGATGAGATCCCAGCTGCTGCGCGACCCGGTGCGCATGACCGATGACGACCATCAGCAGATTGTTGAAGTCATGCGCGATGCCCGCCGCCAATCGCCCCAACGCCTCCATCTTCTGCGACTGCCGCACGCTCTGTTCGTCCTGCTTGCGCTTGCTCAGATCAACAATCGTCTCAATGACATGGAGGCGGCCGTCTTTCGTCGGGGCCTTCGCCCAATGCACCAGCAGACGGCGCCCGTTCGACATCTCGACCTGCTCGGACACGACTCCGTCACGAGCCAAGGCCTCAGGCATACGGCAGAATTCGCACGGCGCGGTCTTTCCCGCAATTTTCTGATAACAGAGCCCACCGGTCATATCGCCGAAGGCGCCCAGAGCAGTCTGGTTTTGAAACTGCACGGAATGATCGGCAGGATCGATCACCGTTACGATGACCGGCTGTGAATTCAGCAACACCTGCGGATCATAGGAGAGACCGTTGGGCGAGTGCGGAGAAGCAGACATGGACGTCCTCGTGCGGGTTGGAGCGTGGTAGACGCGCTGAGCGAGCCAGCTTCTTTGGTTGTACTACATCACTCCGTACAGTCAAGGAGATGATCAATTGTAGGGGCGCGGCTAGCGTAGGACTTACGGAAGGAGGTGGAGGACCTGCTCAGCGGCCATTGTGTGCGTGCCGGTAGAACAGCGTCTTCGCCCATTCGGCCGCCGCACCATACGCGAGAAGAATGCCGAGCAACGCGGCCCAAAAGACGGGCGGCAGCGGTTCAAATCCCAACAATGAGCCGACCGGTGTCATGGGCAACAGGATCGTGGCCAGTGCGATCAGCACCGTCGAGGCCAACAAGGACGCAGACGGGCGGCTGGTCACGCACGGGCGGCGCGTGCGAATCACCAGGACAATCAGTGACGCTGAGAGCACCGACTCGACAAACCAGCCGGTGCGGAACTGCCCGGTCGTGGAATGCAGCAACAGGAGCAACACGCCGAACGTGAAGTAATCGAACAACGAGCTCACGAACCCGAAGGTCAGCATGAACCGTCGGATGAAGGGAATATCCCAGCGGCGAGGTCGATCGATCAGTTCCGGATCAACGTGGTCGGTGGCGATCGTCATTTCAGGAATGTCCGTCAGCACATTCGTCAGCAGGATTTGCTTCGGGAGTAACGGCAGAAAGGGCAAAAACAGCGACGCGCCGGCCATGCTGAACATATTGCCGAAATTCGCGCTCGTTGCCATAAACACGTACTTGAGGGTGTTGGCGAAGGTGCGCCGCCCCTCCCGGACGCCTTCCACCAACACGCTCAAATCGTGTTCCAGCAGCACAAGATCGGCGGCCTCCTTCGCGACATCGACAGCGCCATCGACTGAAATGCCCACATCCGCGGCGTGGAGGGCAGGCGCATCGTTGATGCCGTCGCCGAGGTAGCCGACGACGTTGCCTGATCCGCGCAGCGCCCGGATAATGCGTTCCTTTTGATTCGGTTCGATTTCCGCAAAAATGTCTACTTCGTTGGCCCGGGCCCGAAGCGCTTCGTCGCTCATGCCGCGCAGGTCACTCCCGGTTAACACCCGCGGATTGGCCAGACCGACCTGTCGCCCCACATGGGCTGCCACCAGCCCTTGATCGCCCGTCACCATTTTCAACGACACGCCCAGCCTCCTGAGGTGCGCGATCGTGTCGACAATACCGTCTTTCGGAGGATCCGCAAACACCAGCAGGCCCAGGAACGTCATCCCCGCTTCATCCTCCTTAGACACCCGGTCCATGACGCCCAAATCCCGGCAGGCCAATCCGAGCGTACGGTAGCCCTGGCTGCTGAAACCACGCACCTGCTCCCTGATCGATTCGCGAACCTGCTCCATCGGCAATAGCACCCCGTTTTTTTGCTCCGCATGCAGACAGACGGCCAGCATACTTTCGACCGCGCCTTTGGTAATCAGCAGATGCGTGTGCGGAGTCGCCACCAGAACCGACAGCCGCTTGCGAACAAAATCGTAGGGTTCCTCTTCCACCTTACGATAGCCGGAGAGATCGAAAGAACGGTGCCGACGCAGGGCCTCATCCAACGGGTTGGGAAATCCGGTTTCGAACGTCGCGTTCAGATGACCGTGGAACAACACACGCTCGCTTGGCTGACCATGTAGATCCAGTGCGGCATGGAGTCGCATGGAGCCTTCGGTCAAGGTCCCGGTCTTGTCGGAGCACAACACGTTCATGCTGCCGAAATTTTCAATCGACGCCAGGCGCTTTACCACGACGTTCTGTTGGGCCATGCGTTTCGCGCCATGCGAGAGGTTCACGCTGATGATGGCCGGCAGCAGCTGCGGCGTGAGTCCGACTGCCAGGGCCATGGAAAAAAGAAAGGATTCCAGGACTGGCCGTTCCAGGTAGACGTTGACGGCAAAAATCGCCAACACGAGAAGCAGCGTCACTTCGAGCAGCAGATAGCCGAATCGCCGCACGCCCCGCTCGAATTCCGTTTCCGGCGCCTTCAACGCCATGCGATGGGCGATACGGCCGAATTCCGTCTCCTTCCCGACCGCCACAACCACAGCCCGTGCTTGACCGCTGACGACATGGGTGCCGAGAAACACACTGTTGGTACGCCTGGTCAGCGGCACATCAGCGGCCAGACTCGCCGCCGATTTCTCAACGGGATAGGTTTCCCCCGTTAAGGTCGCCTCATCGACAAACAGATCTTTCGCCTCCAGCACCAACGCGTCCCCAGGAAGGCTCGATCCGGCTGAGAGGTCAATGACGTCGCCGGGCACGATGTGATCGGCCGGGATGTCGCGCAGCTCGCCATCCCGCCAGACGCGGGCCGTGATTTGCACGAGGGCCAGCAGCCCCGCAACGGCACGCGCCGCGCTGTACTCCTGCCAGAAACTCAAGCACGCCCCGGCCAAAATGATGCTCAGGATAATCAGCGCATCGCCGTGCGCTTCGAGAAAAAACGACACGCCGGCGGCAAACAGCAGAATCAGGACGATGGGACTTCGAAACTGCGCCATGAGCAGCCGCAGCGGCCGGCCATTCCGCTCAGGCTTGAGCCGGACGGATGCCGAGGTGGCCTGCCGCGTGTCGGCCTCCGCCGTGGTCAATCCTCTTGGCGTGGCAGAGAGTTGCCGCAACACGTCATCTGCAGGCACAGCCCAGAATGATGTATCCTTCAGCATGGTTCCAGGCTAGGATCGGGTTACACCCACTCCGGAGCATGTTCCTTTGTCGCATCCTGTTCGGCAAACGTGCGGTACAAGGCCGGCAGCACCAGCAGGGTCAACGCCGTCGACGTAAATAGGCCACCGATCACCACCGTCGCCAAGGGCCGCTGCACTTCCGCGCCGATACCCTGCGCCAACACGAGAGGAAGGAGCCCAAGGAGAGTCGTCATCATGGTCATCACGACCGGCCGAAGCCGGAGGACACAGCCTGTGATAATCGCCGCTTCCGTCTGCTGCCCCTCATTCCGCAATTGATTGATATACGACACGAGCACGATGCCGTTGCCCACCGCCAGCCCGAACAGTTCGATGAAGCCGATCGACGCCGGCACGCTCAAATATTGGTCGCTCAGCCATAGGGAGACCACGCCGCCGATTAACGCGAAGGGCAGGTTCAGAATGATCAACCCGGCATACCGCAGCGAATGAAACGCCCAGAACAGCAGAAAGAACACCAGCCCGAGCGTGATCGGCACCACCAGCAGCAACCGCGCGTTCGCCCGTTCCATATTCTCAAACGCGCCGCCCCAGGCCACGGTGTACCCTTGCGGCAATCGGATCTGCTCAGCCAACCGCTTCCGGCCTTCATCCACGACGCCGCCGATGTCACGCCCCACGACATTGAACCCGATATAGATCCGCCGCTTCGCCTGTTCCCGGCTGATTCGCGCCGGACCTTCCCGCATCTCGATCGCGGCCAGTTCGCTCAATGGAATCGGCGCTCCCGACGCCGACCGGACCCGGATATCCCCGATCGCGCCGATGCTGTTGCGAGATGATTCCGGGAACCGGAGAACCAGCTGAAACCGCCGCTCGCCTTCATAGACCTGCGTCGCGGGTCTCCCGCCCACCGCCGTGCTGATGATGTCCTGCACATCCGACACGTTGATCCCGTATCGCGCGATTTTCTCCCGGTCGATATCGATGGTCAGATACGGCTGACCGGCGACCTGTTCGACCTTGACGTCTTTGACTCCCTCGATCGTCCGCATGAGATCTGCGATCCGTTCGGCATGCTGATAGAGCAGGTCGAGGTCGTCGCCGAACAATTTAATGGCGCACTCGGTCCTGATGCCGGAAATCAGCTCATCCACCCGCTCTTGAATCGGCTGGCTCATCAGCACGGAAATGCCGGGAATTTCCGCCAAACGTGTTCTGATGGCATCGACCAGACCGGCCTGCGTCTGCGCGGTGGTCCAGGTCTCGCGCGGGCGTAACGCCACGATCGGGTCGCTTTCATTGGGTTCTTCCGGCCCCACCGCAATGTCCGGCCGCCCGATCTTGCTCACCGACATGCGCACTTCCGGAAACTCCAGCATGACCTTTTGGGTTTGTTTTTCGATGGCGATCGATTCGTCCAACGACACACTCGGCAGGCGCACGATCTGCGGAGTCAACGCGCCCTCCTCCAGGATCGGAATGAATTCCCGCCCGACGAACGGCAACAGACTCAGACTGGCCAGCACGACCACCGTCGAACTCAGCAGCACGGCCGCGCGATGGTCGAGCGTCCATCGAAGCACAGGTTGGTACTGCGCTTTCATCCAGCGGGTCAGACGGGTCTCTTCCGGGTGATCGCCGCGCAAAACGAGCGAGGCCAGAACCGGAGACAGGGTCAATGTCACGATCACCGAGGCCAACAGGGAAATGACGAGTGTATAGGCCAGAGGCGCGAACATTTTGCCTTCCATGCCGTGAAGCGTCATCAAGGGGAGAAAGACGACGCTGATGATGAGAATGCCGAACAGGATCGGTCGCCCGACCTCGTTCGTCGCCCGCAGCACGACCTCCAACCGGGATCGCTCCTGCAGCCGATTTTCCGATAAGTGACGATAAATGTTTTCGACCACGACCAGCGAACCGTCGGCGACTTCACCGATGCCGATCGCCAGTCCGCCCAGGGTCATGAGGTTCGCGGACAATCCCACTCGCTGCATCACCACAAACGTAATCAGCGGCGTGACCAGGAGCGAGACCGTCACGACAATCGCGCTGCGCACGTGGCCGAGAAAGAGAAAAAAGACCAACGCGACCAACACGACACCCTCGATCAATGCATCGCGCACAGTGTGGATGGCGGCGGTCACGAGCTCGATGCGGTCATAGAACGGCACAAGGGTCAGTCCGCCGGGCAAGACTCCATCACGCTGAATCGCGTCCGCTCGTTGTTTCACCGCCTGAACCACTTCACGCGCATTGCCGCCTCGCAGCATCAACACGGTGCCGGCTACCACCTCCCGCTCTCCGTTCAGCACGGCGGCTCCATGCCGCACCGCATGGCCGATGCGGACGTTCGCCACATCGCGCACAAACACCGGCACGCCGCCCGCCTCCTTGACGACGATCCGCTCGATGTCGGCCGGGCTTTTGATGAGGCCCAGCCCGCGTACGATGGCGCGTTCAGCGTGCCGTTCAAGCACATTGCCGCCGGCGTTCGCATTGTTGCGTTCCACGGCATCGAAGACGTCATGCAACGTGAGGCTATACTTGCGTAACTTGTCCGGATCCACCAGGACTTGATACTGTTTCACGAATCCACCGAGGCTGTTCACATCAATGACGCCCGGCACGCCCTTCAGCAGCGGGCGTAGCACCCAGTCCTGCAGGGTCCGCTGGTTCGTCAACTCTTCTTCCGCCAGCGCCGCATCCGTCTCCGGTTTCGTCCCGCCCTCGAGATAATACTGGTAGATCTCTCCGAGCCCGGTCGTCACGGGTGCCAACACCGGCTCCATACCGGCCGGCAACCGCTCACGCACCGCCATAATTCGTTCCAACACGAGTTGGCGGGCGAAGTACACATCCACCTCGTCCTGGAACACGACCGTCAGCTGAGAGAGCGCGAATTTGGAGATGGAGCGAATTTCCGTCAGGCCCGGCAATCCGTTCATCTGCAGTTCGATCGGATAGGTAATGAATCGTTCGACCTCGACCGGGGAGAGCCCAGGCGCTTCCGTCAGCACCTGCACTTGCACGTTCGTCACATCGGGATAGGCGTCGATGGGAATCGACTGAAAGGCGAAGACCCCGGCCGCCGCGCAAAAACAGGCCAGGCCGAGAATGAGGATCCGTTGGCGCAGGGAAAATTCCAGCAGCGCGGCAATCATTGAGTGGGCTCGATTTTGTGGATATCCAGTTCAGACTTGATCGCAAAAGCCCCCTTGACGACCACGTCTTCCCCTTCCCGTACCCCCTCCAGAACGATGACCTGCCCGTCCTGTTCCTGCCCCAACTGCACCCGGCGCGGCTCAAATCGATTCTCCCCTTGCCGCACGAAGACGACTTTGCCACCGCCGTCTTGTTGCACTGCGGACAAAGGCACCGTCAGCACAGCCGGTTGCGGCGGGGCATCGACACGAACCATGGCAAACATTTCCGGTTTTAACGCCCGATCCGGATTCGGCACGGTGACACGGATGCGCATCGTTCTGGTTGTCGGATCGAGCACATCGCTGATGTAGGTCAGGCGGCCGGAAAACAGGCTATGTGGATAGGCGGCGACTATGACGTGGACGGTCTGGTTGGGATGAATGGACTGAACGTCTTTCTCCGGCACGCTGGCGATGACCCAGACGTCGGACAAGTCGGCGATGGTGAAACAGTTCCGCGAAGTCTCCACGACTTCGCCGCGCGTGAGATTTCGCATGATCACCCGGCCTGCGAACGGGGCACGGATCGCGATGTCGGAACGAATAGTCCGCTCCCGCTCAAGCCGCTGAATCTCTTGATCAGGCACGCCAAGCAGCGTGAGCCGGTGACCCGCCTCTCGCGCCTCGGCCTGCGCCGTTTTCATTTCCGCTTCCCGGCGCTGCAACTCAGCCAGGCTGATGGCGCGATGTTCATGCAGATTGGCCGCCCGCTCATGCGCCAGCTGCGCTTCATGTTGCCGCGCCGTCGTCTTGAGATACACGCCCTCGGCCATGCCGAGATCGGTGCTGTCGAGCAAGGCCAGCCGTTCCCCTTTCTTAACGTCTTTGCCCGCATCGACCAGCACCTCCACCACCCGGCCCCGAATCAACGTGGTAACTTCCGCCAATTCATTTTCATTGGCGTGCACTGTCGCGGGAAACTCACGATGCAAGACAAACGGCTCTTTCTTCACCGTCTGCACCTGGATGCCCGCTCGCCCGATTTCTGCGGCAGTCAGCTGCACGATGCCATCGGTAGCTCTGCTCACAGGCTTGGCGGCCGTCGGGGGAGCCACCGGATCACGATCACACCCTATCTGCCCTGCCAGCAGTAACACGAACAGCAGGGCGCACCCCCTGAAGCGAAGGGGTGCAACCGGCGGCCGACGCTGCCGCCTGAAGTTATCTATGAAGGCCGTCACTCGATCGGTCATGCGTTGATTGTCTGTCCTGCAGGCCCCTGCCGTTTCTGAGAACAGCAGGGACCATGCCGCGGGCAAGTCGAGAGTTCACGAGGAATGTCAGGCCAATGGCCGCGTTTTGCCACGCTTGCCGGAGGGGGCACGGGGTGAAATGCCACAGCTGCGTTCTTTGCCTCCAGGACGGCACCGCTGGAGGGTTCCGGCCTTACCGGACCACCAGAACCGAACAGGTGCTGTGCTGCACGACCTTGGTGGACACGCTCCCGAGCAGGAACCGGGCGACCGCGCCCATCCCCTTGGCGCCGGTCACTATCAGATCCACTTTCTTCTTCGATGCCACTTTCAAGATTTCTTCGGCCGGTTTGCCGAGTTGAACCACTTCATCGACCACGTACCCGGCCTTGATCAATTTGTTCGCACATTGCTCCACCAGGCGCGCGCCGGCCTCTTTGAGCTCCGGATACTTCAGGAACGGCATCGCATGCATCACCACCACATCGATCGGCTCGAAGCCTTCCCGGGCTTCCGGCTGAAGCTTGGTGAGGAGAAACCGCAGGGCCTTCTCCGATGCTTTGGAGCCATCCGCAGCGAACAAAATACGGCTCACCGGACGCGGCTCTTCCTTGACGACCAGCACCGAACAGGGAGCATGCAGGGTGACCTGTGTCGAGATACTACCGAGCATCAACCGGTCGAGGGCATCCAGCCCGCGACTCCCGATCGCGACGAGGCCGTCCCGGCGAGGCGCTCGATCCAGAATCGTCGGACCTGCCGGCCCCCGCTCCGATTGCACCTTTCCCTTGAGCTTCAGGGAGGCCATCTGGGCTTTCGCTTCGGTGATCGTGGTCTTTCCACGCGCTTCGATACGCTTGATTTCCTCCTGGATAAACGGCTCATTGCCGATCACGACAGGCTGGAACATGAACGGCGCGCGCAACGCCTCAATATCCGTCACATGCAGCAGGGCCACTTCAGGCTTATCGGCAAAGGGCATTCTCGCCACCCACTCGGTCGCCCACTTGCTGTACTTCGATCCGTCCGTCGCAATCAACACTTTCATAGGTTGCCCCTCATTGTTCAATCTGTTGCCACACTTATCAGGACTGTCTAGCAAAACCTGCGCCGTGCTGCCGCATCTTCGCTTCAACTGAGCGGCGGGTCAATAGCTTCCTGCCCGGCTTGATCATCAGGCCAGGGTGAATGCATACGCCACAAGCCAGCATCACGTCGTCGGTGATTGCCGGTCGAATTCAGAAGCGGAATGTGGCGCAGATAGACTGGGGATGGAACGAGAGGAGTGGGCAGGAGACGCGAACAGGAAACCGGTCGCGTGGCATTAAGTCATGCGGCCATAGACTCCGGGAGAGCGTGGAGCGGTGCAGCCGATGCGTTCTTGCCAGGCAAAGCGTTTTTCAGCCGGACGAGCCGCCTTGTGCCTAGTGACACGACAGAGGAGCGACCAGACCGAGCGCAAGAAGTCCCAACTGAACAACGACGGACGGACATCCTTCCCGCCGGCATGGCACCAGGCCCGCCACATGCCCGTCCGCATCTTCCGCAACGCCCCGACTCGAGACTGTCGCCGTTGAGTGTTCACTCGTCATCCTCCTTCATGTCGCCGGAGATCAGGCGCAACGCCCGGTGCTTCTGCGATCAACGCTTATGATGATGACCGTAGCATGCGACTGGCGATCCTCCAACACAGAATCGAATTTGATCCCGCCAACGATCAGTGTCGTCTGCTGGAGGATCAGCCAGGATCGGATTCGTCCGGTTGATTCTTACGGCCACTGGCGTCACAGTGGCCATTCAGACGCCGATACAGGCACACGGTGATGCCGAAGGCTGAGGAACATATGCGCGTAAAACTGGTCGACTGGGTTGATGCGGAACCATTGATCCGCCCCGTTCGGGAAACGGTCTTTATTCACGAACAGGCGGTCCCGGAAGAGTTGGAGTGGGATGGACTCGATCCCCAATGCGCCCATGTGCTCGCCTGGAATGGTCAGGGTGACGCCATCGGCACGGCGCGTATGCAACCAAACGGCACGATCGGGCGAATGGCTGTCCTCAAAGACTGGCGTGGTCGCGGCGCAGGCCGCGCACTGCTTGAGGCCTTACTCGATTGCGCAGTGCGGCAAGGGCTCACACGCGTGACCCTCTCGGCCCAAACCCACGCGATCGGGTTTTATGAGCGTGCGGGATTCCACGTGGTCGGCGAGCTATTCACAGACGCCGGTATTCCACACCGGAAGATGGTCAAGGAGTTACAGCGGCAGGCGGCCGAATGAGGGGAGCGCAGGCATGCCCTCGCGCAGGCCAATGATCTCCATTGCGTTTTTCATTGGAAAACCCGTCGACCTACGAGACACTTTCTCGGTATGGAGACGACCCCGCCCACGACATCGGATGTCTCATGTAGCTGGCCGCCGGTGGCCCCCCACTATTCGCTCCTCCAACGCTGCCGCTCGCTCTACCATGGACTGTGGTTTCGCCTGTCAGAAAGAATCCGGTGGTCGAGACAGCCCTGTTACGAAACACCGATCGGCTGCCTCTCGGGGTTAGCAGCCTGGCAGATCACGCGCATCGACGAGTTGCGCGCGCGATATCACGTGCGATTCGAATCTCACTACGGCCACCATACCGCGCTGGCCAACTATGCCTATCTCGACCTACTGGACCAGGCCTGGGCAGGCGTGAACCGGCCCGTTCCTCACGGGATCGCTGTGACGGACGTAGGCTGCGCCAGTTTCTGGTATGCGCGAACCCTGCACGTCTTCTTTCACCCTTCCACATTGACCGGTGTCGATGTAGAAGGATTCCGACTCTACCCGACCGGGCACAGCCGCTACGATGCCGCCCGTGGATACACTGCAGAACTTCCACGGGCCTCATTTCTGGTCGCGAACTATTGCACGGTGGAGAGCCAGTCGGACGTGATCACCGCCTGGTTTCCGTTTGTCACACCGTCGCCGGTCCTTGCCTGGAGGCTTCCTCTCACGCTGTTTTCCCCTCAACAGCTGTTGCACAGGATCGCGCGCAATCTTACGACACAAGGCGTTTTCTTCATGGTGAATCAGGGGACCGAAGAGGCTGCCATCGCCGCACGCTACTGTCGAGGGGCGGGACTTCGTCTCGTCGACCAATGGGTGCAGCCACGTCCGCTCCGCGCAAGGCCCCATCCGCCGGTGACCTCCTGGTGGACCACATAGTCTCCTGCCATGCCCCTGCCAGCCAGCCCGTCACACTTCATCGGAAGGTCACTTCCGGCGTAACGCTCCACGATCAGAAAGCGAGGTCTGGGCAATCTTCACGATATTGACGATTTGGTCGTCCACGTCCACTTCGATGCGTACGAGATCACCCTTCGCAAATGTTTCCCGTTTCATCCCGACGGACTGGGCCACTCGAAACATGCGGACTTGCCCGTCCTGGGTCTTGAACGTGAGCACTTGATTCCGCGAATCCACATGCTCGACTGCACTGACGGGAAAGACCGCTGCGGTCTGGAATCCCTGGACCAGGCCGGCCGTTCCAATTCCCCACAGCACCATGAACGTCGCCAGGATTTTCTGCTTCATCATGACCTCCTCCCGTGCCGTTGCACGACCACACGTGAATTCCTTGCCGGACATGGTCACTGTAGCGCCGGCAATCCAGGGAGTCTGTCGCCGATGGTGCCAATTCCGGGTGGACTATCGGCCGCAGCGTGAGGTTGCCTGTGCTACGCACAACTATGGTGGAGTCGAGGAGGAAAGACCTGCAGACAAGACAGTCTGCTGGAGTTTGGAGAGGCACCAGCAGGGATAAGCGGATGGCTAGCGGGCGAATATCAGGATGCTGTTGGCGGGCAGGACAAGGCCGGCAGAGTATCCAAAGCCATGGAGCGGTTGCGCGTTGGCCACGATACGGCCGTTATTGCCCGCCACACCGGCATTGACCCAATTTTCGTACACATCACTGTTAAACACTTCTCGCCAGGTTCCCTCGCCGGGCAGGCCTATCTGATACCCGACGCGAGTGAAGTTGGATAGATGCAGAAGAACCATCACGTCCCGACCTTCCCCCTCAACCCAGCGATGGAACGCCAGCACCCGGTTCTGATCATGCACGTGAGTCACGCGGAACCCACTGCCGTGCAACGCAGGCAATCGACGGCGTACCCCCAATAGTTCCCGCGTGAAGCGCAGGTGATCGAACATTTGGCGGTCGCCCTGATCGAGACCTGCCCAATACAGCAGCAGATCGCGGTGGGACTCGAAGTCATCCGACCACTGTTTGTCCTCCAGGAATTCCTGTCCCATGAACAACATCGGAATTCCCGGAGCCGTCAGACTGAGACCGGTCGCCACCCGCGCCCGGCTCCGGGCGAACCAGGATCGAGGATGGTCGGGATCGCCCAACCGCGCGATGCGGGCTTCACGGCCCCGATAGACGATATCGTGGTTTTCGGGGCCCTGCACGAAACGCCACGATTCGGTGAAACCCTCAGGCCACAGGCTCCTCGCGAGCCGGCTCATCGGAAGCGGCCGTTCGTCCGGCGCGCCGGCGCTGCCGATGACGTCGCGGATGGCGATGCGCAGCCCGTCGGTCAGAGTCGTATCAAATCCGGCGCCGACCGGCGGTGGTGCGACAATGAACGGATTCACCTCCCAATACTCGGCATGGTGTAAGGTCGCCGGCCGCTGCGCATGCAGGGTGGAGGTGAGGTCCTGGCAGAAACGCCAGCCGTCGGGCGCTCCGTCGTGATCGATCACGCTCACCTGGTCATACCGGAATCCATCGATCCGGTACTCGCTGAGAAAAAATTTAGCATTCTGAATCAGAAAGTCGCGGACCTCCGGCTTGGAAAAATCGAATACCAGGCCGCCCGCATGGCCCCTGTCCGTGAAGTAGAGGGAATTCCCCTGGCCGCCTGCGGGATCCTGCCGGTCGAAGAAATACAGGCTTTG
>WBZX01001110.1_pt1 | contig 21177 bp, 20 predicted proteins | sample 5204211 | NCBI WGS metagenome assembly WBZX01 (sample SAMN12344362, study PRJNA552823) | activated sludge metagenome | biome: Activated sludge suspended growth; feature: Nitrification reactor; material: Wastewater; isolation source: activated sludge from nitrification reactor of wastewater... | reverse complement strand
TCGTCCCGCCGTAATTCGTCCGGCAAGGATTCTCCGGGCGTCAAACTTGTAGACATCCTGGAGCGGAAACCGGAGGGGCTGCTCTGATCGAACCTGCTCCTTCTTGAAGAGCGCCAGCGTATCCAGCACGGTGGGGCCTTGATACCAGTTCATGTTACCGCTTCGGACGGCGATGTTATCGCCCATCTTGGCGCTGACCGGAATCATCTGTTGCGGCACCGCCCGGAACTGTCCCAAGAACTCCCGATATTCCTTCTCGATCCCGTCGAAGACATCCTGCCGATAGCCGACCAAATCCATTTTATTGACGACGACGGCGAACTGGGTTACGCCGAGCAGCGACAGCAGATACCCGTGCTTCTTCGATTGTTCGCGCACCCCCTCTAACGCATCGATCAGCAACAGCGCGGCTTCAGCCCGGGCAGCGCCCGAGATCATATTCTTGAGAAATTCTTTATGCCCCGGCGCGTCAATGATGATGTATTGCCGCCCGTTCCAGATAAAGAACGTACGCGCCGTATCGATCGTAATGCCCTGTTCCTGTTCCTCCAAAAACGCATCGAACAGGAAGGCGTACTCAAACTCCTTGCCCTGTTGCTGGCAGATGGCCTGCACCTTTTCCAACTTCCCTTCGGGCAATGAGCCGGTGTCGGCGTAGAGCCTTCCCACCAGGGTGGATTTTCCGTGATCGACGTGCCCCACAATGACGATATTGAGGCTTTCCTGCGGCTTGGTCTGATCGTGCTGTGTCATATCATTACTCGTGCTGTGGAACTCTCGTGTTTCAATTTCGTCCGATACCAGCCAGTCGTGCGACTGAGGGAGCCGGACTTACATGTAGCCCTTCTTACGAAGCATCTCCATGCCTCGCCCCGCATCCTGCGCGCGGCCGGCCCGTTCAGCCACCGTGCTCTTACGCAGCTCGACAATGATCTCGTCAACCGTTTTCGCGGTCGACTTGATAGGCATGGTACAGGGTGCGCAGCCGAGGCTACGATAACGGGTGCCATCCCCCCTGTCGAGATACAGATCCATGAAGGGAATGTTCTCGTGCTTGATGTATTCCCAGATATTGATCTCGGTCCAATCGAGAAGCGGATGAATTCGGATGTGCGTCCCCGGAGGGAAGGTGGTCTTGAACTGATCCCATAATTCAGGCGGCTGGTCGCGAAAATCCCAATCGCCGTGTTTGTCACGCGGAGAAAAGTATCGCTCCTTCGCCCTGGTGCTGTCTTCGTCGGCACGCACACCGAGAATGATGCCCGTGTACCCCTTTTCCTCGACGAGATTTTTCATGGCATTCGTCTTCAGTGCCGTGCAGCAGACATCCCGGCCCAGCGTATGATTCATCCCCGCGGCCAAGGCTTCCTTATTCTGGCCCACTACCAGATTGAGTCGCCATTCGCGCGCAATCCGATCACGGTATTCGATCATCGCCGGAATTTTGTAACTCGTATCCACGTGCAGCAACGGAAAGGGCACATGCCCGAAGAAGGCCTTGCGAGCCAGCCACAGCAAGACCGTCGAATCCTTCCCCATCGACCACAACATGGCGAGGTGATTGAAGTGCTTATAGGCTTCGCGAAGAATGTAGACGCTTTGGTCTTCGAGTTGACGCAAATGTTTCATGATTCACACTCTTATATTTATGCGGACAGGCCGACTTTCGGCGCCGCTCCTGCTTCCGACCCTGTTCCCGCAATCAGTTCTGCCAATTTAGCCTTCGCCCGTCCGGATTCTAACGCGCTTCGGGCTGCCGCCAGATTTCCGGTGATCGACGTCCCCTTCCCGGCCGCATAGAGCAACATCGCGGCATTGAGCAGAACCCAATCCCGCTGCCCGCCCTGGATCTCATTGGCAACCAACCGTTTGATCAAATCGGCTTCCCGCTCTCGTTGCTCCGCAGGGAATCCCGCCATCTCGCGAAACGTTGCCATGGCCAACCCGGCGTCCTTGGGTTGGAAGGTAAAGGGCGTGATGCGCTCCTCTTTGAGTTCCAAGAGGCGTGTTGAGTTACCGATCGACAGTTCCGGATCCCCTTCGACGCCGCGGATGACCAGCGCGCGCGGGCAGCTCAGCATACGCAAGGCCTCGATCGTTTTTTCGAAATAGGGCGGATGCGACAAGCCGATCACCTGTGACGTGGCGCGGGCCGGATTCAGCATTCTCGCCACAGGGTGGAAGAAATTGCGCACGCCCAATTCCTGCCGCATTTCAAGAAACCGGCTTACCGGCGGGTGGTACAACGCCAGATCCAGATAGGCAAACCCTTTCTTTTCCAGCTCAGGCCCAACGAGCTTGGCCGTCTGATCGGTCGGAATACCCAGGAGCTTCAAGACGGAGGAGACGCCGCGTCGATCGGCCGGCCCGTCCACTCCATGAAGCAACAGGACCGCACCGGCCGCCGCCGCAATAATCGCGGCAGGCACAATGGCGTGAAATGTTTCCCGCTTTCCTGCATAGACGGGCACATCCACGACTCCGAGTCCGGAACGAACCGGCACCGGGGGAACATATTGCCTGGCCGTGGCGGTAAACGCGGCCAATTCCGTAACCGACTCGGACTTGAAACGCATGGCCGTCAGAAACGCGCCGATCTGAGCCTGCGTGGCGGTCCCTTCTATCATCAGGCGCATGGCCTGCTTGGCTTCTTCCCACGTGAGATCCTTGGACGTTTTTTGACCTTTGGCGACTTTGGCGAGCAGATGTTGCATGTGATGGATGTAACCTTGTCTGTGTCAGGATGACGATGATGTTATTTGTGCAGTCCGCATTCGGTCTTGCCGAAATTCTTCCACCGACCGGAACGCGGATCGTCTCCCGGAAGGACAGGCACGGTGCAATGCGTGCACCCGATGCTGGGGTAGTTGCGGTCGTGCAAGCTGTTGTAGGGCACCTCATGGAGCTGGAGATACGTCCACACCTGTTCACTACTCAACTTGGCCAGGGGGTTCACTTTGACCAGATTGAATTTCTTGTCCCACTCGATCAGGCCGGCATTGGCCCGGGTCGGAGCCTGATCCCGCCTGATTCCGGTGATCCACGCACTGTATTGACCGAGAATACGGGTCAGTGGTTCGATTTTTCTGAGCTCGCAACACTGATCAGGCTTGCTTGCCCATAAGGCCGCGCCATGTTGGGCAGCCTGTTGCTCCGGCGTCAAGAGCGATTTCATCTGGATCACCTGTGCCGGCTTCAGACCGTAGCGCGCAATAATGCGGTCCCGCACATCGAACGTTTCCGGAAACAGAAAATCGGTGTCGAGATAAAACAGCGGCGCCTCCGGATCGATCCGGTGCACCATATCGACCAACGCGACATCTTCCGCCCCGAAGCTGCAGGCGAGCACGATTCGTCCCTGATACGTCTTCAGGGCATACTTCAGCAGATCCCACGGCTGCTGGGCTTCAAAGGAGTCGCTGAGCGTCTTCAGCTCTGCGTCAGAGGGTCGTTCGGCGGACTTCTGAGTTTCGTTCACCCTTCTTACCCCTCAACCTTTTCCACCAGAATTTTGAAATGTTTGGCCTCGGCTTCCAATGGGCCTTCTTCGAGAATCTTATGCCCGTCGTTCCGTAAACTCATCGGCACATTCCGGATCGGTTCGCCGGCATCCAGCCAGACTTCGAGCTGCTCACCGTTGTCCATCATCTCCAATTTCAATTTCGTCTTCACATAATTCATCGGGCAGGCCACACCGCGCAAATCATAGACCGGCGCGGTCGCAACAGGACTCACCGGTTCCTGTTTCGGAGCGGGGGCTGGGATCACCTCTCCTTTCACCTGGGCCAACTTCAAATCCTTGCCCATTTGTTCGGTGACCGCCCGGCAGACTGAGAGAAACCGTTTGGCAAACGCCATCTTGTCATTCGCGGCCTCGGCCGTGGCATCCTTTGATCCCAAATCACCAACCTGGGCGCCGAGATTCGTATAGGACGCCGGGACGATGCCTTTGCTCGCCAAGCGCGTATCGAATTCCTGGAAGGTCTCGGCATCGGTCGCCGGATCGATCCCTTCGGTCACCAGCAAACCCTTCGCCGCCGCCAGCACGGCGCGATAGGACTTATTCACCGAGAGTGCGTATTGATGCTTCTCCACGAGCAGTTTCGCTTGATACAGTTCCTGATCGGCCTCCAACATGCGGTCGTCGATCATTTCCAAGGCTCCGCCTGCGCACTCGCCGGGACCCAAGTCTTCCAACACAAATTCGGCTTCGCCTTCCCAGTCGTAGTAATAGGTCGGATCCTGGTCGTACGGCGGAACAATCGTATAGGGAATGAGTTCGTCCTTGAGGACATTTTTCCCCACCCGCCCGATGAACGATTGCAGACTTTCTCCGGTCTTCCGGTCCCGACGATACACGTCCACGAGATGACGCACCGCCGCCGGAACACTTTTCGCCGGCAACTTCACCGCGAGTTGCCCGATCTTGGGCGTGCCGTCCACATGTCCACCCAAGTGCAATTCGTAATGCGGCGCCGTATGTTCACCAAGCCGTTTACCGACTCCGTGCAATCCGATTGTCGCAATATGGTGTTGCGCGCACGAGTTATGGCAGCCGCTGATTTTGACGCTGACGTCGCGGAGATCTTCAGGCACCTGCCCGGCAGGAAAGACCTCGGCGAGAGCGCGGGCCATGCCCTTTGACGAGGTGATCCCCAATCCGCAGGTATCCGTGCCCGGGCAGGCAATGATGTCCTCCACGAGCTCGGCCCCGGGATCGCCCAGGCTATGCGCCACCAGCTCCGCATGAAACGCCTCGAGGCGTTCTTCAGGAATCCAGCGGATGATCACATTCTGATTGATGGTCGTCCGGATGTTTCCATTGGAATACCGTTCAGCCAGATCCGCCACGACCCACATTTGTTCGCCCGTCAAATCGCCCATCGGCAACTTAATGGCTGCCGCAGCAAATCCCGCCTGCCGTTGGGGCACCACATTGGTCCGCTTCCAGACATCAAATGCGGATTCAGCGCCATTGCGCGAGACAGCCCCGTTTCCATGGCCATTCCCGTTTCCGTTGGTGCTGCTCGGCGCTTTCGTCGGCATCAACAAGGGCGGCGTATCGGCGTACTCCAGCAGCTTGATCGGTTCATGCGTCGGCACCGCATATCCCATGGCTGCGTAGGCCGCTTCCCAGCGACGCTTGAATTCGTCGAAGCCGAGTTTCTCGATGACGAACTTCATGCGAGCCTTGTTTCGATTCTTGCGATTGCCGAGCGTATCGAACACCTTGATGACAGCTTCGATGGTCGGTAGCAATTCGTCCATCGGGGTAAATTCTCGCAGCACTTGCGCCATGCGCGGGGTCGACCCCAAGCCGCCGCCCGCCACCATCCGGAACCCGATGGTTCCATCCGCGCGCTTCGCCGCCAGCAAACCGATGTCGTGAATGGGCGTGAGGGCGCAATCCTGACGGCAGCCTGAGAGCGCGATCTTGAATTTTCGCGGGAGACTCTGATTGAGGGGATTGCGCAGGAGATGATACGCGACCGTTTTCGCATACGGTGTCACATCGAACACTTCGCCCTGGCACACCCCTGCCAAGTGGCACGCCGTCACATTACGTACCGTGTTGGCACAGGCTTCACGCGTGGTCAATCCCACGGAGGCCAGTTGACGCATCATCTCGGGCACGTGCTTGAGCTCCACAAAATGCAGTTGAATATCCTGCCGTGTCGTCACATGGCCCACGCCGGTGGCGAACTGATCGGCCAGTTCAGCGACTCGTCGCAACTGATTCGCCGTGAGGCCGCCGAACGGAATTTTGATCCGGAACATCTGCACGCCCGGTTGCCGCTGGCCGTAAATACCGTACTGCAGCCGGAAGGGCTTGAAGATATCGGTGGAGAGATCGCCGGCCAGCACACGCTGAGCCTCAGCTTCAAACGTCTCGATTTCTTCGACAATATGCGGGGGAATGGGCTCGGTCTTCACGGCCGGACGCAGAGCCTCTGTATGAGAACTGATCATAACGACCTCGTCGGTTCGGAAGTAATGTGCTGGCGCCTCATGCGAAACTTCAGATGTGATACATCAATGTATGTTGCTCGTCGAGAGCGCGCTGGCGCTTGGCCAACTCCTCGACGGTGACTTCGGATAACACACTCAATTCCGCTCGTTTCACACGATCCCACAAATGTGCGAGCAGGGCCTCCTGCTTGGATGCCCGTGACGACGTCGGCTTCGGAGCGGCGTCTCCGTTCGTCGTGAGCAGCGGGCCTTCTAAGGCATCGAGAATATCCGCGACAGAAAGCTCAGAGGGCTTTCGACTTAACACGTACCCGCCCTGCGCGCCGCGCTGACTTGTCACAACGCCCGCTTTCTTCATCGCATGCAGCACCTGCTCCAGAAAACGAGCAGGAATAGCCTGTCGTTTGGCAATCGATTTTGCGCACACCGGATGCTCAGCGTGGTGCAGCGCGAGATCTACGGCAGCAATGATCCCATAGGTGGCTCTAAGGCTGACCTTCATTTGCGACTATTCCGATGGGGATTCATGAACGTCTATACCTTGCGCCCCGCTTTCCTGTCAAGCCTGGCCACGAGCGCCGGCGTAGCAACATGGTAGAGACTCTGCCCGCTCACCCCATTCATCTACTATTTGTCGAGGCCTGCCCCTGCGCCTATAGACCCGCTCCATTGAAAAGCTCTCGTCCGGCAATACGAATCACTTCTGCCGGCGACCTCTTTCACCCACGCCATTGCCCCTTTGAACCATCACGCTCCATCAGCGTGGCGGCAGATTTTTCGTCATTGACATCATCAGGGGCCTGAGCAATAATCCCGCCCTCTTCTTCCTCGGTACCGTTCATGACGCTGCGTTCATCAACATTTAATATTCTTTTGCTCAGTACAGACAGCGAGATCCAGTCACACTACAAGGACCTTTTCGGTGAGCAGGCGATTACCGTGGGCCGTGAGGGCTCCTCGCTGCAAAAGGACCTGGCGAAGCGCGACTACGACGCCGTCATCATTGAGTCGAAGTTGGCAGCCGCCGCGGATCTCGGCAAACTGCTCACGGGAATCGATCCTTCTCGGACGCTGCTCCTGGTGGGATCTCGCACCGTGCTGAAACGTACGGCATCTGCACTTCAGGCGTCCAAAGCGCCTAAAGCCGATGTGCCTCAAGCCAACGGAAAAGGGCAAGGGCTGTGTTTGGACTCTTATCTCGAACACAAGGTCGGTGATTTCGTCAAAGGCATGCGGAACGGCTCAGGCAAGAATCTCCACCCCATGCTGATCGCCGCGGTCGAACGTCCGTTAATTCTGCTGACCTTGCGGGAGACCAAGGGTAACCAGATCCAAGCGGCTGAACTTCTTGGCCTGAATCGCAATACCCTGAGAAAAAAAATTCTCGATCTGGATATCCCCGTCAAACGCGCTAGGGCGAGCTAGAGCACCGTCGGCCGAGTCGTACCTCATCAAGAGGCGACACAGGTACGCCCATGCATCACATCCACAGGTCGCCAACCACCAATGGAGGGACGCAATGACCAAGGAAGAATTGATTGCACAAATGGCGAACAGTGCCGGTATCACCAAGGTCGCCGCAACGGTGGCGCTCGAAGCCTTCACCGGCGCGGTCACGACCTCGCTTAAGAAGGGAAAACGTGTGACGCTGGTCAATTTCGGCACCTTCACGATTTCAAAGCGCAAGGCCAGGATGGGCCGCAATCCGCGAACCGGTGAAGCGTTAAAAATACCAGCCGCCCGCATTCCGAAGTTCTCGGCCGGCAAGGAACTGAAGGCGGCAGTCAAATAGTGGGACGGCAGACACCCGGAGACCCCACCGGGAATAGACTCGATTGCGTCGCGCGATCACAGGGAAAAGCCTGTCGTGCCATCACGTTTCCTTGACACCTTTGGTAAGCCTGTATTAGCATCGCCGATCGATAGGCGCGTAGCTCAGGGGGAGAGCGCTACCTTGACACGGTAGAGGTCGACGGTTCAAGACCGTCCGCGCCTACCATTTTCGTTCGTTCACGAAGTTCGTGATCCGATTACCGGCAGCGGGTGGTCGGCACGGCGTTGTATTTTTTTGGCAGGATTGACCGGAGTGGCCTCACAGCTCATTCACATCACCCTTCCTGACGGAACTCGCAAACAAGTACCAACAGGATGCACCGTTCGCGACGCCTTGACTCCGCAGGGCGGCCGCCTCGACGGCAAAATTCTTGCCGCCAAGGTCAACGGTGCGCCTATGGACTTGTTTCATACCTTGGAGCACGATGCGACGGTCGAACCCTTGACCTTTGAATCGGCCGAAGGGCGAGAGGTCTACCGCCACAGCAGCACCCATATCATGGCGCAAGCCGTCAAGGAAGTGTTCCCGACCGCCCAACTGACGATCGGTCCGGCGCTGGAGGATGGATTCTATTACGACTTCGCCTTCGACCGCCCGTTCACCCCGGAAGATCTTGAAAAGATCGAAGCGCGCGCGATTGAGATCACCAAACGCGGCCTGGCGGTCAGCCGGAGCGAACTGTCCAAGGAAGAGGCGATCAAGTTTTTTCAGGACCGCGGAGAGGCGTATAAAGTCGAATTGATCAATAGCTTCGAGGACGGCTCCCCCATTTCCCTCTATCGTCAGGGTGAATTCGTCGATCTCTGTCGCGGTCCGCACCTTCCCAGCACCGGCTACGTGGGTGCCTTCAAGCTCCTCTCGACCGGCGGCGCCTATTGGCGCGGCGATGAACGCAACCCCATGCTACAGCGGGTCTACGGCACCTCGTTCCCCACGAAAAAAGAACTCGACGCCCATCTGGCGAAACTCGAGGAGATCAAGCGTCGCGACCACCGCAAACTCGGGAAAGAACTCGACCTGATCACGATTCAAGACGAAATCGGTCCCGGCTTGGTGCTGTGGCACCCCAAAGGATCGCTGATCCGGCTGCTGATCGAAAACTTCTGGCGCGAGCAACATATCAAGGACGGGTACGACCTGGTCTATTCACCTCATGTCGCCAGGCTCGACCTGTGGAAGACCAGCGGCCACGTCGACTACTACCGCGAAAACATGTTTGCCTCGATGAAACTGGAAGGCAGCGAATATCAGCTCAAGCCGATGAACTGCCCCTTCCATATCATGATCTACAAATCCCACTTACGCAGCTATCGGGATTTGCCGATCCGGTATGGGGAATTGGGAACGGTCTATCGGTATGAACGCACCGGCGTGCTACATGGCCTGCTGCGTGTCCGCGGCTTTACTCAGGATGACGCGCATCTGTTCTGCAGACCTGATCAGATCGAAGCCGAAGTCAGCCGGGTGCTGGATTTTACCTTTTTCGTGCTTGGCACCTTCGGATTTACGGAATTTGAAATTTACCTGTCGACCCGGCCCGAGAAATCGGTCGGCTCGGATGAGAACTGGACTGTCGCGACGAATGCCTTGGAGGCAGCCCTGAAGAGCCGGAACGTGGCGTACCAGGTGGATCCTGGCGAAGGCGTGTTTTACGGCCCCAAAATCGACATCAAGATCAAGGACGTCCTGGGTCGTGCCTGGCAATGCTCGACGGTTCAAGTCGATTTCAACAATCCCGAGCGCTTCAAGCTGGCCTATACCGGCGAAGACGGCAAGCACCACCAGCCCATCATGATTCATCGGGCGCTCATGGGATCAATTGAGCGCTTCTTCGGCATTTTGATCGAGCACTATGCCGGCGCCTTCCCCACGTGGTTGGCTCCGGTCCAAGTAGTCGTCCTAACGATCACCGATCATCAGCAGGAATTCGCGGCCAAGATCGTCTCCACCCTCAAGAGTCACGGCTATCGGGTCGAGGCAGATCTCCGCAATGAGAAAATCGGATTTAAGATTCGGGAAGCGGAAAAGAACAAGATCCCCTACATGCTGGTCGTTGGGGACAAGGAAGTCCAGAGCGGCATGGTGGCGATTCGCGGCCGGAGTGGCGCAAACCATGGAACCATGCCGGTGGAACAATTCCTCGAACTCATCCGCACCGAGACCAATCACGCCTTGCGCGACACTGCAACCCACTCACAAACGAGGTGACCTATCGTCCCTAAATTACGCGTAAACCGGGAAATCAGGATTCGGGAAGTTCGAGTCATCGGTCCTGACGGCGAGCAATTAGGAATACTGCCGACCGTAGAGGCATTCAATAAGGCACAGGAAGGGGGGTACGATCTCGTTGAGGTGGCCCCGACCTCGCAGCCGCCGGTTTGCCGTATCATGGACTATGGGAAATATAAGTTCGAGCTCAGCAAAAAAGATCACCAGAGCCGGCGGCACCAGAAATCCACGCAGGTGAAGGAGATCAAGCTGCGACCACGCACCGACAAACATGATCTAGAGATCAAGATCCGTCAGATCAAAGAATTCCTGGCTGATGGGAATAAGACTAAGGTCACCCTCACCTATCGCGGACGTGAGATGGCCAACCAGGAAATGGGCCGTACGATGATGACAACGGTGATTCAGCAGTGCACAGAAGCGGGAACCGTCGAGTTTGCGCCGAGGATGGAAGGGCGGAGCCTGATTATGATTTTGGCTCCCAAATAGTGTGCACGACGCACACAAGGAAGGAATGAGAGCATGAAGATTAAGATGAAAACCCACAGCGGCGCGAAGAAGCGGTTCCGACGCACGGGAACGGGCAAATTGGTTCGCCGAAAGGCCGGCGGTCGGCATTTGCTGACCGGCAAGCCGCGCGATCGCAAGCGGAATCTGAAGGGGACCACGGAGGTCTCCTCCGCTTCGACACCCGCATTGAACAAATTACTTCCGCAGTAACGATGATTGTGCCGTGAACAGGATCTGAAAGGAGTAGCGTCCCATGCCTCGTACAAAAGGTGGTCCGAAAACACGACAGCGGCGAAAGAAGCGGCTGAAACTGGCGAAAGGCCAGTATGGCGCAAAAAGCCGGCTGTTCCGAACAGCAACCGAATCGGTCGACAAGGGCCAGGCCTATGCCTACTCGGGGCGAAAGCAGCGGAAACGCGATTTCCGTCAGCTCTGGATTGCGCGCATCAGCGCCGCAACCCGCCTGCATGGCATCGCGTATAGCCGCTTCATGAACGCCTTGAAAAAGGCGAATATCTTATTAGACCGGAAAGTGCTGTCCGATATGGCGATCCGAGATATGGCGGGATTCGAAAAACTCGTCGGACTTGCCAAGCAGCAGCTTGCCACTGCCGCGAGCTAACAGGTACGCTTCAGTGTCCGTGACGGGAAGGTCCTGATTGACCGGATTTTCCCGTCACGCTTCATCCAGCAATCGATCGACTTCCAACTCCAGCGCGACGGCCGGTACCCCAATCTGCCACTGCTCCAACACCTCCGGATGCAACTCTCCGAGCAGTCCGACGGCCCGTCCATTCAGCATGATTCTGCCCGCTCGGCCCTCAAGAAACGACGGGTGGGGAACCGGCTCTAAGGTAAACGACCGATCCAGATAATAGAGCAGCAAGTCCAGGCAGGAATGAATTTCTGAGAAGTGCGCCCCGGCGTGGGCAATAACCGCCCCCAACATCGTGACCGTCCGTGACCCGACATCGGCCCCCGCATCGGGCATGGCAACTTCACCGACCTCGAACATCCGATGCGGATAAAACGCCCGGCTTGAATTCGTCTCGACCTGCAACAACGAAGGCGTGATCCACTGACGCAGGCAGGAATAGCTGAGCGACATCACATTATCCACTTCCACGACCTTCGCCCACTCGGTGCCATCCAACCGCATCCGTGTGCAAAAATCCTGATGCGACCCCATGATGTTGGAAATGATCTCTTGAAACTCCATGCCCACCATGAGATGACGAACCCGGTCGGCCATTTGCTCCAACCGCGAAAGCCCCCCGACCGTAAACTGCGACGGCATGACCGGAGCAAACCGTGCATACCCCTGACTGATCGCCACATCCTCCACCACATCGACGGTGTGGAGCAGGTCGTTGCGATACGGCGGCAACTGCACGGCGACTTTGGGCCCGGCTGATTTCACCGTGTAGCCATAAGACTTGAGCGCCGTGCTGACTTCCTTGCTGCCCAGCGCTTCGCCTAACGCGGTTTCGATGGCCTTGAGCGGAATCGTGCGGGGCGCGCCGAAATCGATCGGCGTGTGCCAGCGTTTGCCGAAGGCGGTTTTCACCGGCGACTGAATTTCGACAGGCGCAATGACGGCACCGCGGTCCGCAAGATTGGCCGCAAAAATGTTCAATGTCAGCGCGACCATGTGGAGATCAGTCCCTGTCACCTCTACGAACAGGTGATCGTCTCCCACCTGCACCTCGCCGATCTCACGGCTATTGATGATCGGAGGAAACGATAAGACCTGCCCCTTCGCATCACGCAGTACCGGGAGTCGATCGTGGCCGCTGACGATGCCGCCATACTCCACGCCTTTGGGATGGACCATCAGAATCTCGCGCAGCGTCATCACCGTTTCCATGCCTAACGGCGTGAACCGCACCTCATCCGGCTTCACCAGATCGTAAGACACGGGAAACACAATCGGCGCCAGGCGATAGAGGCCGATGGACACCGAACGGCGTTTGCGCCCGAAGATATCCGCCAACTTTTCCTGCGTTTGGATCAGTTGCGTCAGACCGGAGGCCGTCACGCGATAGCCGATTGCCGTACAGGCCGCCACATAGGGACGGACCTGCTCCAGTCCCGGCGCCACGACGAGTTTTCCCGCGATGTGTTTTTGCTTCTTGAAAAACGGATAGGGAGTCGCCACACCCTGTTGCTTGGTTCTGATCTGCCGCGCAATCCCCTCGCAGCACCACAAATCCGGACGATTGCTGTCCTGCAACTCGATTCGTAATTCACCGGTTTCGGCGTTGTGCCCCTTCAGCTCGCCTTTCACCAACATCAGCCATTGCTCGAGCTGGTCGATCGAAATACGGGACGGCTGTTCATCAAGCCCGGCAATCAACGCCTCGAGATCGTCTCGTTGTACGGAAATGGTAGGCATGATGTGGTGGTCCTAAAAACTTCCCCGCATGGTCCGAATGAATTCTAAATCCGCCGAGAAGAGGTCGCGGATGTCATGAATGCCCAACGCCACCATCGCCATGCGATCCAAGCCGAGGCCCCAGGCAATGACCGGCACGGAAACGCCGAGCGGTGTCGTGACCTCAGGCCGGAACAATCCCGCGCCGCCCAACTCCATCCAGCCTAACTTCGGATGGCGCACATGCATTTCGACCGATGGTTCGGTGAATGGGAAATAGGCCGGAAGAAATTTCACTTCCTTAGCCTGCGCCACTTCGCGGGCGAACAGATTCAATAATCCCAACAGGGTTCGGAAGTTGATATCCGAACCCAACACGATTCCTTCGACTTGAAAAAAATCCGTGGCGTGCGTGGCGTCCACCTGGTCGTAACGAAAGCAGCGGGCGATCGAGAAGTACTTACCCGGCACCGACGGGCTCGCCGCTAACCTGCGCGCAGAGACCGCCGTCCCTTGGCTTCGCAACACCAACCGCTTCGCACGTTCAGCATCGAACTGGTACCCCCAGCCCGTCGATCCCGCCCCTGCGCCTTTTTCGTGGACCTGTGTCACGTTTGTCAGGTACGGCTCGGCGATGTTGCGGGCATGAGTCGGGTTTTTCACAAAATAGACGTCGTGGATATCCCGCGCGGGATGAAACTGCGGCATGAACAACGCGTCCATATTCCAGAACTCGGTCTCCACGAGTGTCCCGCGCATTTCCTGGAAGCCCATACTGACCAGTTTGAGTTTTACGAGATCCAGAAACTCCCGGTAGGGATGCCGTTTCCCGGCCGCGATCCTCGGGGCCCGCAAACTGATTGTATATTTCCGAAACTGTTTCGTCCGCCAGGCGCCTTCCTTGAGAAGCTCCGGCGTCAATTGCGAGACTTCCTCCGCCACGCCATCGCGCGACAGTTGGTCGGCCGCCGCTTGGCCGGTTGGCGTCAGTAGAAACGATCGCGTCACCCGCTCATCGACACGGAACGGCTCACGCGCATTTCCACGTTTGACCGCATGCTGTTGCAACACGGCCCGCAACGGCTCCGCAAACGTCGGCAACTCACGCTGCCCGCTCCGTAATTCCTGCAAGAGTGCGCGCATAGCCTCTGCCGTGGGACTGTTTCGGCCGGTACTTTCAATGCATCCGCCCTGCACAATCAGAATGGCGCCCTCTTTCTTGAGGGTTCCGACCGCCTTGCTGACATCCGACGGTTCAAGCCCTTCCTTGGCCTGGATGTCCTGGATCGTCAGCCGTTTTCCAGTCTGCCCGGCTTCACGGGCCGCCGACAGCACGCGTTCAATCGGCGCGTATTTCTCGAAAAACACGTCGCCGACCGGCGTCAGCGAGGCGATATAGGCAACCGTTTCGGCATGCACGGCAATCAAGGATTTGGCCAAGAGCCATTCGACGGCCATACTCAGCTGCGAAGGTTCCAGCCCGGTGGATTCCGCGAGTTGATCAAGCGTGCAAGGCGAGCCAGGCTGCGGAGCCAATGCCAGCAGCACTTTGCTTTCGAGGGGATGAAGGTTATCCATGAATGACGGCGCGGCCCAAGGCCTCTTTATCGATGGGCGACTGTAATCCTGCCAGCCCGTGGAGGTGGTACATGACCCGCTCTGAGCGCCCGAATGGCGGCGGCATAGTCGTGATTGGAAAACACCGCTGATCCTGCCACCAATACGTCGGCTCCAGCGGCGAGAATGGCCTCCGCGTTGTCCGGTTTCACGCCCCCGTCTACCTCGAGGAGGGCGCGGCTGTGAGTCTGGTCGATCAGCGCCCGGACCTTGGCGATCTTTTGTAAGGACGAGGGAATAAATTTTTGCCCGCCGAACCCCGGATTGACGGACATGATGAGGATAAGATCGGCGTCGCCCACGATTTCCGACAGGGTGACCGACGGCGTGGCTGGGTTCAAGGTGACCCCGGCTTTCACTCCACGTTCCTTGATCAACTGGACTGTTCGATGGAGATGGGGACACGTTTCCACGTGAACCGTGAGATAGTCGGCGCCCGCTTCGGCAAACTCCCCGATGAACGCATCCGGATTGGTCATCATCAGATGCACGTCCAGTGGCAGAGTGGTCACTTTTCGCAGGGCTTCCACGACCGGAGGCCCGATCGTCAGGTTGGGCACAAAATGACCATCCATCACATCGACATGCAACCAGTCGGCACCCGCCTCTTCGACTCGGGCAACCTCTTCAGCCAGGCGCGCAAAATCTGCGGATAGAATGGATGGGGCAATATGGACAGTTCTGCCGACCATTACTCGACCCTCCGGAGACGGGCGGCAAAAAACGCATCCATATGATTCCTATTCGCCATCGTAGACAGATCCCCTCGAGGGGTCAGGAACGGCAGACCGGCTGGGGGCAACCAGGGCGCGATCGAATCGCGCTGAAAACCATGATGAGACTGACAAAACTCGTCAATGACTGCTTCGGTCTCTTCCGGCTCAATCGAGCAGGTACTATAGACCAACACCCCATCGGGCCGCAAGAGACGACTCGTCCCGGCGAGCAATTCCAGCTGCACCCGGCGATGGTGCGCGATGGATTCCGCCGTCTTGTACCACTTGCCTTCCGGATGACGCCGCAGCACGCCAAGGCCGCTACAAGGCGCATCGAGCAAAATCCTATCGAACAGGCGCGACCGCACCGCCGACCACGCGGCAGCAATCCCCTGATCCCTTGGCCCCGCCTCTCCCTCCGTGAGCTGGCGCATGTCGCCTTCGATCGGTGTGACGATCGTCACCCCCAGGCGACGACAATTCTCCATCACGAGGTCCAACCGTGAAGCGGACCGGTCCACGGCAATGATCTCGCCGCGATTCTCCATGAGCGCGGCGAGATGCGTCGCCTTGCCGCCCGGCGCTGCGCAGGCATCCAGCACACGGTGGCCCGGCTGCACATCCAACAATAGCGGCACGAGTTGCCCTGCCTCATCCTCGACATAAAAATGTCCTGCTGCGTATCCCGGCAGATCTGCGACGGTGCCGGTGCGCCCTAATCGAATGCCGACCTCGCTGATCGACGTGGGCTCGGCCTCCACCTGGGCCGCGCTCAAGTCGGTCAAGAGTGTCGCTCGGGAGGTTCGAAGCCGGTTCACCCGCAATGTCAGCGGAGGGACTTCCACTGAGGAAAGACACAAGGCTTCGGCTCGATCGATCCCCCATTGCCGGCACCAACGCTCCACGAGCCACGTCGGGCAGGAGTACCGGACCGCCAATGCCTCGACCGGATCCTTCGCAAGATCCGGCCATTCCGGGGGAGAGGCTCGCAGCATGGCCCTCAGCACGGCATTGACGAATCCGCTCCAATCCCGCCCCAGGCGCCGGCGCAGCTGTTTCGCCATCTGCACGGATTCGTTTACCGCGGCTGACGCTGGCACCCGATCCAAATACAGCACTTGATACGCGCCGAGGCGCAACATGATTTGCACAAGCGTGGGAAGCTTGGCGATGCGCCGATCGGACAAGAGCCCGAGGCGCCAATCAAGCGTCGCGCGATACCGCAACACCCCGCGCACGAGTTCCACCATGAAGGCCCTGTCACGGAGGTCGAGCCCGGCTTTAGCGGAAACCTGATCGAACAAGTCATCCGCCAACGAGCCGGCTTCATCAATAGCCAGCAGCGCCTTGACGGCCGCATGCCGACCTGCGGAGACGGCCTGACCGGATGACACTGGTTTTGGATCAGTTCCCATGGGCAGGAGGCGTGAGCATCGCTGGAAGTCGTGAAGGGATGACGCGTGACCGCGCCGGGTCAGCCCTGTGGCGGCGGAACAGCCTGCAGATGAACGCCTTCAGTCACGCGATGGCCTGCCAGATATTGCGCCACCGTCATGCGGCGACTATTGGATGGTTGAATGTCGAGAATCTGGAGGGTTCCGCCACCGGTCGCGACGTCGATGCGGTCTTTCGTCACCTTAGTGACGGTGCCGGGGTCGGCATTCTGAGATTCCTCGCCCACCGAAACCCGACAGAGGGTCCACCGTTCACCGTTCACATACGTATAGGCGCCGGGCCAGGGGGAAAGCCCTCGCACGCGGTTCGTGATCTCTGTGGCCGGTCGCGTCCAATCGATGAGGCCGTCTTCCTTCTTGAGCAATGGCGCCATGGTCGCCTGCGCATCATCCTGTCGCTCCGGCGTCAGCGTCCCCGCCTTCAGACGCCGAAGAGTTTCGACCAGCAACCGTCCGCCCACATCGGCGAGTCGAGGAGCGAGCGTGCCGGCCGTGTCCTCCGGACGAATTTCCACAGTCTCACGGAGCAGCATATCGCCGGTGTCCATGCCTTCGGCCATAAACATGGTTGTGATGCCAGTTTCTTGCTCACCTCTGATAATGGCCCATTGCACAGGGCCCGCACCGCGGTACTTCGGCAAGAGCGACCCATGCACATTGATACACCCTCGCGGCGGCAAGGCAAGAATGACCGGTGGCAGGATGCGGCCGAAGGCCGTTACGGCAATGACATCGGGCTTCCATTCGCGTAACGCATCCAGAAACGCCGGATCTTTCATCTTGAGCGGTTGCAGCACCGGGATGCCCTCGCGTTGGCACACAACCTTGACAGGAGAGAAGATCACCTCCTGGCCGCGGCCCTTTGGCCGATCCGGCTGTGTCACCACGCCGACCACTTGATCATCGGACTTCAGCAACGCCTCCAACGAGGGCACGGCGAAATCCGGGGTTCCCATGAATACGATACGCATGCTCAGGCTTTATCATTCTCCCTTCGCGAATGCAATTCTCGTCGCGGCTTCCTTGACTCTCGTTTCACACGCCTGTTAGTATCCGGTCGCGGGGTGGAGCAGCCTGGTAGCTCGTTGGGCTCATAACCCAAAGGTCGTCGGTTCAAATCCGGCCCCCGCAACCAACCCTTCTTACTTCCCTTTCAACCACTTACAGCAGTTTCAACACCGGCCTCGGCACTCATGTGAGAAGGCGATTGTGCTCAATTTGAGCTAACTCCTGCCGGAACGCGATCCAAGATCTCCACACCAGCACGCACACTCTCCGGATGATGACGGGCATCCCGCATCACCACGAAAATCCATCGTCCATCGTCCAAGTTTTTGCACGGGGTACATGCCGACGCCGGGCGGCCAAGACAGGTGGTGCAGGTAGAGAGCACATCCTGAAATGGATCGTTCCACCTTCACCTTTGCAGGATAGGATAGAGCCGGCGAAGCAGCGCTCGCGCATCCATCTGATTGCCCGCCCCCTCGAAGAACACGTCACCTCTTTTGAGCGAACGAACTTCTCGCTCTGGGGTCGATGCCCGCGGGCGTCTTTGCATAGACAACACACATATTCGTCGCTCTGCTCTTTGTCCCGGTGAACAGCGAGCCTGGTCCGATAGCGTCAAGACGATCCGGCGATGATCTCGCCTCAAGCATTCACGTTGCTTCTTTCCGGAATCAAAAGCCGGCTCAGGAGCATGGTACTCACCAGCTCACGATGCGGCACAGCATAGCCAGCAACCACGTGCAAAAAGAGCAGAACGGACGCAGCGGGGGGTCGGCGGGATGGGGTAGGCGAACCGCATCTCGGGAACGAAGCGCACGCCTGCGCCACGCTCCAGCCCATGACGCCCAATACTCACTTCCCTAAATGTTCAACTCGCTCCTTCAACATCAGAAACGCCTTGTCAAAAGCCGCATTGATCTCTGCGTGCGACCCGGTCGCTTTGGCAGGATCAGGCGTGCTCCAGTGCATTTTGGTTGGGGCACCCTGAAATAACGGGCAGCTTTCTCCTGCTGCTTGATCACACACCGTAATCACGAGATCAAACCGCTGATCGACGAACTCATTCCATGATTTGCTTCTCGGCTGCCCAGGATCAATCCCGTGGCGTTTGAGCGTGGCAATCGAGCGAGGATGCACATGCCCTGCTGGATGGCTGCCTGCACTGCACGCTTGATAGTGTCCGCGGTGAAGAGTGTTAATCAACGCTTCCGCCATGATCGAACGACAGGAGTTTCCCGTGCACAGCACTAAGACCTTGAGGACGTTGGTTTTCATTAGTCGCAACATCCCGCTGTTTTCTCGGACGGTTCACAGCAGTTCGGTGTGGCCATCGTCAGAGGGGTGCAACAGGCAGCTTCCGAGGATTCACTGGAGCCTGAGAACAGTTGCGCATCTTCCATTGTTCGGTAGGTTTCCCATGGAAGGCCGGAGGGGTCCTGTATCCAGGATTTGTCCGACAGCGCGTAGCAGCACACCGTTTGTCCTTCATTGATGACAGGTAAGTGTCCGGCTTGAATCCGTCCACGTAGTTCAGTCAGTTCGGCTTCACCATCAGCCTGAATGCCCAGATGATCGACGCCCTTCTTGGCACGCGTGGATATCGCGAAATTGATGCGTGGGTCCTCCAGCATCCATTTGGCATAGTCTGATTTGGTCTTCACGGGCGGGGCCCCAAACAACGCCGTATAGAAGCGAATGGACTCGGCAAGATCCTCCACCCCCATGTGCAGGTGAAATCGTTTCATGTTGTTGCCTCCTTTTGGTAAATCAGTTTGTATCCCGTCTGCCAGCTAACAACCTACTGAGCACGCCAACTGCAGCAGTCTTTCGAGCAACGTCTCAAGGCCTGCGAACAGGAGCATATAGAGTAACCACTCGCGGACTAGCTGCCTAAGAGTGAACCGCCCGTGCAATCCAGGCCATGTCGCGCCGTAACATCTTTCAAAGATGTACGCCACCAGCAGCACACTTAGGGCCACGATCCCAAATATCCACAGCAATTCCAGCACAGCTCTCACCGCTCATGTCCTTGCCTCGCTGACAGGGAACCAGTGCCGGGTCCGATTGCAGACATGACAGACGGAGAGCATCACGGGTACCTCCACCAGGACACCGACTACTGTGGCCAGGGCTGCGCCTGATTCCGGGCCAAATAAGGCAATGGCGGTGGCCACGGCGAGTTCGAAGAAGTTACTCGCGCCGATCAGTGCGCCCGGTGCCGCGACGGCATGCGGTACGTTCAACCATTTCATGAGCCCATAGGCTAACGAGGCGTTGAAATACACCTGTAAAAGAATCGGAATCGCAATGAGGAGCACGTGAAAAGGCTTTCCGAGGATGTTCTCGGCTTGAAAGGCAAAAATGAGAATCAGTGTGATGAGTAACGCCGTGATCGTGATAGGAGCAAACCGGGGAAGGAGTATGTCTTCAAACCACCCTTTCCCATGTTGCGCGATGAGCCAATGACGGATGAGCACGCCCAACAGTAACGGGATGACAATAAATCCCACGACCGAATAGAGCAGCACAGTGAAGGGCACGGTGAGAGAGGAAGCGCCGCTGACTAACAAACCGACAATCGGAGCAAATAAGACCAGCATAATCAAATCATTCACTGACACTTGGACAAGGGTATAGGCCGGATCACCATCAGTCAGGTAGCTCCAGACGAAGACCATCGCGGTACAAGGGGCAGCGGCAAGGATGATCGCCCCGGCAATATACTGATCGGCTTCGGCGTGGCTCATCCAGGCAGAAAATAGGAATCGAAAGAAGACCCAGGCGAGAAGCGCCATTGAGAACGGTTTCACCACCCAATTAATGAAGAGGGTGACAAGCAGCCCTTGAGGGCGTTGGCCGACTCTCGCCACGGCGCGGAAATCGACCTTCATCATCATCGGGGTAATCATCAGCCAGATAAGGACGGCCATAGGAAAATTCACATGACTGTCTTGACCAAACTCCATTTCTCTTAAGGCCCGAATAAGGCCCGGCGCTGATTTCCCCAGCAAGATGCCGGCGAGCATACAGAGGCCCACCCAGACCGTCAGGTAACGCTCGAACGGATTGAGTGTCTTCTCCGTCGGGAGGGTCTGCCGGGACAATTCAACTGCGGTTGCCATGCCGTGCCCCACAAAATCAATAAATGTTGATGAATAGAGGCAAAAAAAGCTACGGACAGCACCCCTTCTTTGCGGAACGGTGCGAGGACTGTTTCAGCGAGTTCAATGCCTCTTGGAGATCTTCGATCGCCTCACGATTCAGCGAGTAATACACCCACCGTCCTTCCGGTCGATCAAGCACCAGACCTGCCTCTTTCAGCACTCGCAGATGGAAGGACAGCCGAGACTGGCCCGTCTTAAACGCCTCCGTTAAATCGCAAACGCATTGCTCGCCTTCTTTGAGTTGCTCCAGGATCAACAATCGGGTTTCATCCGATAAGGCGTGAAATACCTTAGCCACGTC
>WBZX01001108.1_pt1 | contig 21184 bp, 20 predicted proteins | sample 5204211 | NCBI WGS metagenome assembly WBZX01 (sample SAMN12344362, study PRJNA552823) | activated sludge metagenome | biome: Activated sludge suspended growth; feature: Nitrification reactor; material: Wastewater; isolation source: activated sludge from nitrification reactor of wastewater... | reverse complement strand
ACCGTCGTGGTCACCGCCCGGCCCTCGAAGTTCGAGGAGCTGCGAGCGAGCTTCACGGTCCCCATCGGGGAGTGAGCGCGGCCGTAGGCTCGGGCCGGGCCGATCAGGAGGTTGCTCGTGGAGTCGATGGACGCACAGGTCGAAGTGGCGGAGATGCCGAAGCACGCCTGGATCATCTGGCTGGTCATGGGCATCCTCAGCGTGGGGATCGGCACGTGGCTGATCTTCAGCCCGAAGGCCGCGATCGCGACCCTGGCGATCCTGCTGGCGATCGCGCTGTTCCTCAACGGGCTCTCGGAGCTGGTCACCGCAGGTGACCGCTTCCACCCGTGGGTGGGCTACGTGCTCGGTGCCATGTTCCTGATCGCCGGGTTGGTGGTGCTGCTGCGCCCGGGCAAGTCGCTGTGGTTCCTGGCCGTCGTGGTCGGCATCGCCGTGATCACCACCGGGGTCATGCAGGTGGCGGTCGCATTCATGGACCGGGAGCGCATCCGGCACTGGGTGCTGCTCGCCGTGCTCGGCCTGGCCGGCATCGTCGTCGGTGTGCTCGCCATCGTCTGGCCGCAGATCACGGTCTGGGTGCTGGCGCTGCTCATCGGCATCCGCCTGCTGGTCTTCGGCGTGGTGCAGCTGGCGATCGCGTTCCAGCTGCGGTCGCTGACCCACTGACCTTCCCGGTCGGGCGGGTCAGACCCCGTACTCCGCGGGGATGAGCCCGTCGGCGATCGCTGCCAGGAACCGGGCGTGGTCGCGCTCGGTCTGGTCGGCGTAGGCGACCGCGAACTCACCCATCGCCTCCTCGAACCGGGTGGCCTTGCCCAGGTAGCCCGCGATCTCCATCGGGTCCGCCGACCGGGCGTGCGCCCGCCCGAGCGTGCGGCCGCAGAGCTCCCCGTAGCGCACGAGGCCCTCGGGCGGCAGCGTGTCGATCGCGACCGAGCCCTTCATGTCGCGCAGCTGGCGGATGTAGTAGTGGTTGCCGAACGGCCCGACGGTCCAGCCCAGGAACAGGTCGCTCGCGGCCTGCATGAGTCGCTGGCCGAGCACGACCCGTTCGCCCTGGTGGTCGTACTCACTGCTGCCCGCGTAGGGCTCGAGGACCGAGTGCTCGGCCTCCTTCACCTGGAGGAACAACACGTCGTCCTCGTCGCGGCCGTGCATGAGCGCGATCAGGCAGCGCGTGCCGACGCTGCCGACGCCGACCACCTTCATCGCGATCTCGACCAGGCGGAACCGGTGCAGCAGCTGGGCGTGCTCGGGGCCCATGCTCGTCGCGTAGCGGTCCAGCACGTCCTGGGCGATGTCGTGCCACTCGGGTGAGTCGAGCGGCACCAGCACCGGCGGCTGGTGGCGGATGCGCCGTTCGCCCTCGATGATCTCGGTCAGCTTGGTCAGGACCTGCGCCGAGGTGCGGTGCTGGGTCTTGGCGAGCTGCTTGGCGAGCTTCTTGGGTGAGACGATCCCGGCGAAGCTGGACATCGCCTCGGTCAGCTCGATGTGCTCGTACCAGACGTCGAGCACGTCGGCCTCCGCGAGCGAACGCAGGTGCTCCCGGTAGGCCTGGGCCGCGGCCACCGCGGCCCGGCGACCCGCCTTCTCGCCCTGGCCCGAGCAACGGGCCGCGACCAGCAGGCTGGCGCAGAGTCGCTTGACGTCCCACTCGAAGGGCCCCGGCAGCGTCTCGTCGAAGTCGTTCAGGTCGAAGATCAGCCGTCGCTCGGGCGTGGCGTACGAACCGAAGTTCGACAGGTGCGCGTCGCCGCACAGCTGGGTGCGCAGGGGCGTGGTCGGGGACGCGTGCAGGTCGTGGCCCATGATCGCCGGCGCGCCGCGCAGGAACGTGAACGCCGACACGGCCATGCGCCCGTAGCGGACGGGCAGCAGCCCGGGAACCCGGTGGCGGCCCTGCTCGACGAGGATCTCGACGGGATCGGGGCGGTCCTCCGACGGTGCCCACTGCCCGAGCGACTCGCGGGCCACGCGACGCCGCACCGCCTCACCCAGCGCCAGGCGTTCCCCTGCGCTGGTCGTGGTCGGGTCCGGCGCCACGTAGGGCATCGGGGGCGGGCTCAGGTCGCTCATGGTGGCTCCGGTCGCAGCGGTGGCTCAGCGTTGCACCAGCCACGCGAGCACGTAGCCGACGCTGTTCGACGAGATGTGCAGCATCGCGGGAGCAGCCAGGCTGCCGGAGCGGTTGCGCAGCCACGACAGCCCCATGCCGGCGGCGGCGGTACCGACCACGCCGCCCACGACGGCTGCGACCACGCCGAGCGGTCCGGGCAGCAGGTCGTTGAACACGGGGTTCGCCTCGGTCAGGTCGAGCGAGGGCAGCACGTGCCACAGGCCGAACAGCAGCGCGGCGTAGACATCGGCGCGCACGGCGCCGTTGCGGTCCGGTGCGGTGCGCCGCCGGAACATCGCCGGCAGGACCCCGCGGAAGGCGACCTCCTCCATCAGCACGGTGCCGAGCGGGATCGCGACGAGCGTCCGCCACAGCAACGCCGCGGTCCCGACGTCCGCCCGGTCGTCGCGGAACAGGTCGCGGGTCGCGGGCAGCGCCAGGCCGAGCAGGTAGATGCCGAGCAGGCCGGCCGAGACGGCCGCGCCCCAGCGCAGCCCGTCGGGCAGGCGTCGGGCGGCCAGGCCGAGGTCGTCCGCGCTGGCGCCGTCGGCGCGCATCGCGATGACCACCAGGACCGCCGCGACCGAGCAGTTCCACGGGATGTACGCCCAGGCGGGGAGCACCTGGTTGGCCATCACGTTGGACACCACGAGGGTGCCCAGCACGGCCCACATCGGTCCCGGCCGCGGTGCGGTGCCCAGCTCGTGGGCCGCCAACGCCTCGGCGAGCGGATCCTGGTCGGTCACGGTGCGCACGCTACCGCCCGTCGGGGCCGGGTCGGTCCGGTGCTCGGGGTTCAGAGGGCGTGCTGCCCGGTGCGGCCGACGGCTCGGCCGAGGGCGGCACGCGCCGCCTCGAACGCGGCCATGTCCATCTGCTCGAGCACCTGGCGGCGTGCCCGACGTCGTTCGTCTCGCTTGCGGCGCAGGATCGTCATGCAGCTCCGGTCGACCGGAGACGGCAGGAGTTGAGCCGTTAGCTTGTGGACATGGCCGATCTCATCATCCGCAATGGCACGATCGTCGACGGCACCGGCGCCCCCGCGACCCACGGCGACGTCGAGGTGACCGACGGCGTGATCACCGCCGTCGGCCGGGTCGACGGCGCCGCTGCCCGGGAGCTCGACGCCGACGGGGCGCTCGTCACCCCCGGGTTCATCGACATCCACACGCACTTCGACGGCCAGGCGACCTGGGACCCGGTGATGGCGCCCTCGTCGCTGCACGGCGTGACCACCGTGGCGATGGGCAACTGCGGTGTGGGGTTCGCACCCGCCGCGCCGGACCGCCACGACTGGCTGATCAGCCTGCTCGAGGGGGTCGAGGACATCCCCGGCACGGCGCTGGCCGAGGGCCTGACCTGGGACTGGCAGACGTTCCCCGAGTACCTCGACTCGCTCGAGGCCAAGCCGCACACCGTCGACGTGGCGGCGCACCTGCCGCACGCCGCGCTGCGCACCTACGTGATGGGGGAGCGGGGGGCCGACCACACCGAGGCGCCGACCGACGCCGAGCTCGACGAGATGGCCCGCCACGTGCGCGAGGCCATCGCTGCGGGCGCCATGGGCTTCGCCACCTCGCGCACCGAGATCCATCGCACCTCGGCGGGGCAGAACATCGGCACCCTGACCGCGGACGAACGTGAGCTGCTCACCATCGCGCGAGCCATGGCCGAGGTCGGCGGCGGTGTGACCCAGCTGATCAGCGACCTGTACCAGACCCCCGACGACGAGGTCGCCCAGCGGGAGCTCGATCTGCTGGAGGCCTTCGTGCGCACCAGCGGCCGTCCGCTCAGCTTCACGATGCAGCAGGCGTACCACTCACCCGAGCGGTGGCGGTTCCAGATGGACTGGGTCGACCGGATGGTCGCCGGCGGCCTCGACGTCAAGGCGCAGGTGGCCTCCCGTCCCATCGGCGTGCTGCTCGGGCTGCAGACCTCGGCGAACCCGTTCGCGTTCTGCGCCTCGATGGGCGAGCTCGCCATCTTCGACCTGCCCGACCGCGTGGCCGCGCTGCGCGACCCGGAGCGCAAGCGGCGGATCCTGGCCGAGCACGCCGAGCTGGCCGCGACCCTCGAGCCGGGGATCATCCAGCAGATCATGTGCGGGTTCGACGTGATCTTCCGCCTCACCGACCCGGTCGACTACGAGCTGGACGCCGACTGGTGCGTCGCTGCAGAGGCCCGTGCCCAGGGTCGGGAGCCCGCGGACCTGATCTACGACCTGCTCCTGGAGCGCGACGGCACCCAGCTGCTCTACCTGCCGCTGTTCAACTTCGCCCATCACACCTTCGACGACATCCACGAGATGATCACGGCGCCCAACACGTTGTTCGGCCTGTCCGACGCCGGCGCGCACTGCGGCGCGATCTGCGACGCCTCGATGACCACCTCGTCGCTGGCGGTCTGGAGCCGTGACCGCCGTCGCGGCGAGCGCATCCCGGTGGAGCGGATCGTGCACGGCCACACCCAGCGCAACGCGGTCCACATGGGCTGGCTCGACCGTGGCGTCATCGCGCCCGGCATGCTCGCGGATCTCAACGTGATCGACCTGGAGCGCCTGGCGTGCCACCCGCCGGTCATCGTGAACGACCTGCCGGCCGGAGGACGGCGGCTGATGCAGACCGCCGCGGGCTACCGCGCGACGGTCAAGTCGGGCGCGGTCACCTTCGTCGAGGGAGAGCACACCGGCGAGCTGCCCGGCGGTCTGCTCAGAGGCGCCCGCGGGCCGCGTCGCTGAGCACGGTGCGGGCAGCCGCGCGGCCGCACATCCCGTGCACGCCGGCGCCGGGTGGCGTCGACGACGAGCACAGGTACAGCCCCGGCACCGCGGTCGCCCAGGGTCGCAGCGAGGCGACCGGCCGGAACACGAACTGACGCAGGTCGGACATGCCGCCGGTGATGTCGCCGCCGATGTAGTTGGCGTTGTGGGCCTGCACCTGCGCGGGGCCCGCGCAGTGCCGGGCCAGGATGCGGTCGCGGAACCCCGGGGCGAACGCCTCGATGCGCGCCTCGATCCGTTCGGTCATGTCGACGTCGGAGCCGTGGGGGACGTGGCAGTAGCCCCACAGCGTGTGGTGCCCCTCGGGTGCGCGGGTCGGATCGAACAGGCTCTGCTGGGCGAGCAGCACGAACGGCTCCTCGGGGTGGCGGCCGTGGGTGACGTCGTGCTCGCTGCGCCGGACCGAGGCCGCGGTCCCGCCCAGGTGCACCGTGCCGGCGCGGAGCAGGTCCGGGTCCGCCCACGGCACGGGCCCGTCGAGCGCCCAGTCGACCTTGAACACGCCGGGCCCGTAGCGGTAGCGGCCCAGCGCGCGTCGGGAGCGCGTCGGGAGGCTGTCACCCGCGAGGTGCACCAGCTGGCGCGGCGTGACGTCGCACAGCACGGCTCGTGCCGGCGGCAGCTGCGCCAGCGAGTCGATGCGCTCACCGCAGCGCACCTCGCCACCTGCGTCGCGCAACAGGGTGACCAGGGCATCCGCGATCGACTGCGAGCCGCCCCGTGCCATCGGCCAGCCGACGACGTGGCCGAGGGCGCCGAGCAGGAGCCCGAACCCGCCGGTGACCGGTGCATCCAGGTCGAGCACCGAGTGCGCAGCGAGGCCGGCCAGGAGCGCGGGTGCCAGGTCCCCGTCGAACCGGCGGGCCAACGAGGTGGCGGACCGCACCCCCACCAGACCGAAGCGGGCCGCAGCGACCGGGTGGGCGGGCGGCAGGTCGAGCGGCGCGAGCAGCGAGTCGCTGAGCGGCAGGCCGGCGCGGACGCTCGGCCCGAGCAACCGGCGCCAGGCGGTCCGGTCGGTGCCGAGCGCGGCGGCGGTGTCCTCGAGCGAGCGTTCGAGCAGCGCGGAGCGTCCGGGCGCGACGGCGTGCCCGAGCGGCGCGTCGGGGTGGACCCACTGCACGCCGGCCCCCGCCAGGTCCAGGTCGCGCAGCGCGGGCGAGGCGATGCCGAGCGGGTGGATGGCGGAGCAGACGTCGTGGGTGAACCCCGGCAGGGTCAGCTCCTCGCTCCGCGTGCCGCCGCCCGGACGGTCGGCCGCCTCCACCACGCGGACGCGCCACCCCGCTCGTGCCAGCTCGAGCGCCGCGACCAGCCCGTTCGGCCCGGATCCGATGACGACGGCATCCAGACGCTCCGACATGGAAGCATCGTGGCACGGACGACCCGACCAGAGGGGGCCACCATGGAGCTCGACGATCGCCAGCGCGCGCTGTGCGACGACCACGAGTGGGACTTCTCGCCGCTGCGTGCGATGGTCGTCAACTGCACGCTCAAGCCGTCGCCGGAGCCGTCGCACACCGACGGTCTGCTGAGGATCCCGATCGCGATCTGGGAGGCCAACGGCATCACCGTGGATCACGTGCGCGCCGTCGACCTGGACCTGCCGCCGGGGGTCCAGCCGGACATGACCGAGCACGGGTTCGACCACGACGACTGGCCGGCGCTGCACGAGCGTGTGATGGCCGCGGACATCCTGGTGCTGGGCACACCGATCTGGCTCGGGGAGAAGTCCTCGGTGTGCACCCGGGTCATCGAGCGCCTCTACGGCAACTCCGGTGAGCTGAACGAGCGGGGCCAGTGGTCGTACTACGGCCGTGTCGGCGGCTGCATCGTCACCGGCAACGAGGACGGGGCGAAGCACTGCGCGATGAACGTGCTGTACTCCCTGCAGCACCTGGGCTTCACCGTGCCGCCGCAGGCCGACGCCGCCTGGCTGGGCGAGGCCGGCCCCGGCCCGAGCTACCTGGACGAGGGCTCCGGCGGACCGCAGAACGACTTCACCAACCGCAACGCCACGTTCATGGCGTGGAACCTGATGCACCTGGCCCGCCTGCTGCGCGACGCGGGTGGTTTCCCGGCGCACGGCAACCAGCGGGCACTGTGGGACGCGGGGTGCGACATGGACTTCCCGAACCCCGAGTACCGCTGACCCCGCAGCCCGGACCGGGGGGTGCTCAGCCGGGAGCAGCTCAGCCGGGGGTCAGACGGTGCAGGCGCACCGGGTCGCCCACCTCGCTCTCGCTCACGGTGAGCAGGCCGCCCTCGCCGGGCAGGATCGCCACCGACTCGCCCTGGGCCTCGTCGGGCGCCGACACCCTGCACGGGGTCCCTGCGAGCGCCGCCGCGACGTCCTGGCCGGCCGCGACGGGGTACAGGCGCAACGCGGTCGAGGTCCGCAGTGCCAGCACGGTGCCGTCCGCCGACAGGTCGAGCGCGGTGACCGCCTCACCGTCCAGGTCCAGCGACCCTGCGGGCACCATCGTGGCCGTCGTCGGGTCGGCGTCGTCGGGCACCATCCGGTAGATCGTCGACGGTCCGTCGGTGACCTTGTCGACGATCCAGGCGATCCCGTCGGCCACCACCATCGCCTCGGCGTTGGGCCGCACCGGCGCGCCCCCGGCGTCGGTGTAGGTCACGTCGATCACCCGCGCGTCGACGGTCGCGTCGGCGGGGTCGGGCTCGTCCACGACGTAGAGCTGCACGGTCGGGCGGATCGTCAGGTTGTCGCCGATGTCGGCGATCCACACCTGCGGCGAGCCGTCCGGCGCCGCGGTGACCGCGAGGTCCTCCCAGTCGATGTTCGCGAGCGCCCCCGGCCGGACCCGGACCCGTCCCAGCTCGGTCCCGTCCGCACGGAGCGCCACCAGGTCGGCGGGCTCGAAGCTGTCCTCGACCGCCCACACGACGTCCCCGCGACGTCGGCCCGCCGCCAGCCCGGAGATGGAGGTGAGGTCGTCGGCCAGCGCCGCGGTGCTCGAGCCCACGAGCGTGCCGTCGCACGCCGCGCGCAGCAGCCCTTCGGACGACGCGACCGGCGCCGTCGTCGGCGGCGAGGTCGTCGGTCCGGTGGTGGGTGCCGCGGTGGTGGGTGACGCGGTGGTCGTGGTGTCGGCCGTGCCGCGGTCGGCGCAGCCGGACAGCGCCAGCAGCGCCGCCAGCGCCACCGGGACGACCCTGCGTCGGTGCGTCGGTGTCAGGACTTCGAGGAGCGGCTGTCGACCGCGCGCCAGATCAGCAGCACGATGATGGCGCCGACGAACGAGCCGATCAGGCCGCTGGGCTGGATCGAGAGCCCGTCACCGGCGAGCAGGCTCGCGAGCAGGCCGCCGACGAACGAGCCGACGAGCCCGGCGATGAGCGACTGCGCGTTGGGCCGGGTGCCCATGCCGAGCACCAGCTGCGCGAGCCAGCCGACGATCATTCCGAACGCGAGGATGGCGAGGATCAGCACGTGAACTCCTGGGTGTGGTGGTGGTTGGTGCCCCCGGCAGGATTCGAACCTGCGACACACGGTTTAGGAAACCGATGCTCTATCCCCTGAGCTACGGAGGCGGGGGCGGGGCGCAGAGCTCCGCGGAATCTGCGTTGACGAGATCGGCTCAGACTGTAGGTCCTTGCAGTCTGGCCCCCCTCCTCGCAGCCCGACGGACGGCCGTGGTGGCCGATCAGTCGGCGAGCTTCACGGCCGTCCCGAGCGCGAGGATCTCCACCAACCCGGCGGACTCGCCCATGGTGTTGGAGTCGAAGCGGACGCCGACGATGGCGTCGGCCCCCTGGGCCTGTGCATGCGCGACCAGGCGCTGCAGCGTGATCTCGCGTGCCTCCGCGAGCACGTCGGTGAACTCGGTCATCTCGCCGCGCTTGAACTGCCGACCGAAGGACTTCACCCCGGCCGCGGTGCCCGCGGACCAGGCGATGATGCCGAACGCAGGGCCGATGTGCTCGGAGATGGTGCGGTTCGCGATCTCGAACGTCGTGGAGACGGGGAGGTCGAGCGGTTGTTCCAGAGCGGCCATGAGGACTCCGTTCTCGGGTGTGGATCGAGCACTGGGGTAGGTGGTGTGACGCGGGGATCACCGCAGACGCAACGTACTCGGCGGCCCGCGCTGCAGGTGCTCATGACGGCGTGTTCGCAGCCGATGGGACCACATGTCCCGTCCACTCCGCGTGCTCGTCGCCGCCGTCGCCGCGCTCGCCGCGGCCCATCTCGGAGCCCCCGCCGTGGCCGGCGCCGCGCCCGTCGCGGGTGTGACGGTCTCGGGCACCGTGCGCGACCTCGCCGGTGACCCGATCCCGGGCATCCTGGTCCGACTGCAGGTGGCGGGGGCCTCCTCGATCGACACGCTCTCCGACATCGACGGCACCTACGAGGTGGTGGCACCCGCCGAGGGGACGGCGGCGGTGTCGTTCACCGACCTCGACGGCACCGCGCCGCAGTACGCGACCCAGTACTGGCCCACGACCTGGAGCCAGGCGACCGCGTCGTGGCTGACGCTCGACGCCGCCACGAAGCCGGCCCTGACCGGCATCGACGCGACGTTGCCGCTCGGCGCCTCGATCAGCGGCACCATCACCGACAGCTCGGGCACCCCGCTGCCGGGCACCTGCGCGAACGCGTGGTGGTCCGTCGACGGCTCCCGGCACTGGCTGGGCAACACGGTGGCCGCGGGCGACGGCACCTACTCGATCCCGGGTCTGGGCCCGGTGGACGTCGTGGTCGAGCACGTCGACTGCTTCCTCCCGTCGACCTGGCTCACGAGCTGGTACGACAGCGGCACCTCGGACCCCTCCACCGCGACGATCCTCTCGCTCACCGCAGGGGCGGCGGTCACCGGGGTGGACGGCCGGCTGCTGGAGGGTGCCTCGGTGCGTGGCACCGTCACCGACCGCGACGGTGCGCCGCTCGAGGGCATCTGCGTCTCGGCCCGCTACGACGACGACAGCCGGGACGGGATGAGCGCCATCACCGCGTCCGACGGCACCTACGTGCTCGCTCCGCTCGTGCCCGGCTCGGCCCGCATCGAGTTCCGTGCGTGCGGGGACGGGGCCTACCTCGCGACGGCGTCGCCGGACACGCTCGAGTTGGCGATCGGCGTCGCGTTCGACGACGTGGACGCCGTGCTCGAGCGGGCGGGCACGATCAGCGGCACGGTGCGTGACGCCGAGGGTGTGCCGGTGGGCGGCATCTGCGTGCAGGCCTCCGACGCCAGCCAGGTCGCCGGCGACGCCGTCACAGCAGGGGACGGCACCTACGTGCTGCCGGTGCAGCGCAGCGGCTCGTTCCGCGTGCAGTTCGTCGACTGCCGCGACGAGCCCGAGCTCGGTGGTCGTTGGTTCGGCGGTGAGCTGGATCCGGCCACCGGTACGGAGGTGTCGGTGACGGTCGGTGAGGACACCGGTGGTGTCGACACGTCGCTCGACGTCGCGCCGCCCGCGACGGCACGCGGTGTGGTGCGCAACCTCCGCGGCGAACCGCTCGAGGGGGTCTGCATCGTGGTGTACCTGGCCCATCGACTGGTGCTGCCGGCGGTGACCGCCGCCGACGGCAGCTACGAGGTCCCGGGTGTGCCGTCCGGGACCTACGCCGTGGCAGCGCTGCAGTGCGCCCGTGGCGACGGGCCCGACGTCGAGCCCTACGTCGTCGACCCGGCGACCGGGGTCGCGTACCAGCCGATCTGGTGGGGCGGGGGCCCGATCGAGCTGATCGACGAGGAGGACGGACCGGATCCGGTCGCGCAGGGCGCGGCGCTCACGACGGTCGCCCCGGGGTCCGAGCCCGAGTTCGACCTGTGCTTCGGGTGCGATGCCGTCGACGCGACCGTCACCGCGATCGGCACCGACGGCGTGACCGCCGAGTTCTCGACCCCGGGGCTCGCCGGCCTCGACGGCGCTGCCGTCCGGACTGCGGAGGCGCCGACCTCCTCGCTCGCATGTGCACCCCAGGGTGTGGCCGCGCAGTCCACGACCTGGACCGCCGCGTGGGCCGAGGGCACCTCCGGACCGCTCACGGTGACCGGGCTGGCCGACGACACCACCTACACGTGCGCGGTCGGGGTCTCGGTCGCCGGTGTGGTCATCGCACGCTCGGCCGCCGCCACCGTGTCGCTGGGTGACCCCGCGTCCGGCAGGGGCTCGACGAGCCCCGCGGGCACCGGGCCCGAGGGCGCCGCGCGCCCGCTCAGCTTCGTTGGCTGAGGATCGCCTGGACGCCTTGGTCGGCGACGGCGTCACGCTGCCGCCGCCGCCCCTCCTGCTGGGGTCGCAACGACTCCGGCCAGCTGGGCGACAGCACCACGACCAGCTCGCCGACCCCGGTCGGCGTGGTCGCCCTGTAGCGACACCTGGGCCGGGTCGGCCTCGGTACGGTGTGCCGATGGCCGACGCTTCCCTGTCCCCACAGTCCACGTCCCCGCTCCCCTCGACGATGCAGCGGATCGTGCTGCGCCGCCGACCCGAGGGGCTGGTGACCTGGGACGACGTCGAGCTGGTGGAGGTCCCGTTGCCCGTGCCGGCACCCGGGCAGGCGCTGCTGCACAACGAGGTGCTCGCCATCGACGCGAGCGTCCGGTCCTGGCTGAGCCCGGCACGGGGGTACCTGCCGCCGGTCGAGATCGGCGAGGTCGTGCGCTGCTCGTCCGCCGGCCGGATCGTCGCCACCGCCAGCGAGCGCTACGGCCTGGGTGACGTCGTGACCTCGCTCGCCGGCTGGGAGGAGTACTCCTTGGTGAACGAGGACTACTTCACCACGCCGCTGTCCCCACCCGATCCCGACTACGACGTCGCGGCGTTCCTGTCCCTGTACGGCTCGACGGGCTGCACCGCCTACATCGGCATGGTCGAGGTCGGCAAGGTCGCCGAGGGCGAGACCGTGGTGGTCTCCGCGGCCGCCGGGGCCACCGGCAGCGTGGCGGCCCAGATCGCCAAGCTGCGCGGCTGTCGGGTGATCGGGATCGCCGGCAGCGACGACAAGTGCGCCTGGCTGGTCGACGAGCTCGGCCTGGACGCGGCGATCAACCACCGCACCGAGAACATCTCGGCCCGGCTCAAGGAGCTCGCACCGCAGCGCGTCGACGTGTTCTTCGACAACGTCGGCGGCGAGGTGCTCGACGCGGTCCTGTCGCGGCTCGCGCTGCACGCCCGCGTCGTGCTGTGCGGCGCGATCGCCGGGTACAACGACCCGGTCAAGCCCCCCGGACCGTCGAACTACCTCAACCTGATCCAGCAGCGGGCATCCATGACCGGGTTCCTGGCCCTGGACGACATCCCCCGCTTCGGCGAGATCGGCGAGCAGCTCCGTGGCTGGGAGGCCGAGGGCCTGCTCCGGTACCACGCCCACTTCTTCGACGGCCTCGACACCTCGGTCGACGCGCTGAACGCCATGTTCACCGGCGCCAACACCGGCAAGATCATCATCCGGGCCGGCGCGTGAGCGAGCTGCACCAGCCCCGCCACCCGGTGCGGTTCGTCACCGCGGCCAGCCTGTTCGACGGCCACGACGCGGCGATCAACATCATGCGGCGCATCCTGCAGTCCCAGGGCGCCGAGGTCATCCACCTGGGCCACAACCGCTCCGTCGACGAGGTCGTGGCGGCCGCGGTGGCCGAGGACGTGGGCGGCATCGCGCTCAGCAGCTACCAGGGTGGGCACGTCGAGTACTTCCGCTACCTGGTCGACCGCCTTCGTGAGGAGGGCGTCGGGCACATCAAGGTCTTCGGCGGCGGTGGCGGGGTCATCATCCCGAGCGAGATCGACGAGCTGCACCGCTACGGGGTGGAGCGGATCTTCTCGCCCGAGGACGGTCAGCACATGGGCCTGGCCGGGATGATCAACTCCATGGTGGCGGCCTGTGACGTGGACCTGTCCTCGCCCGAGGTGCCGATGGAGGCGCTCGCCGCCGGCGGCGTGTCGGCGTTGGCCCGCACGATCACCAGCCTCGAGGCCGGCGTGGTCGGGGCGGCCACGGTCGACGAGCTGCGCCGGCGTGCCGCGGTCCGCGCCACCCCGGTGCTCGGGATCACCGGCACCGGCGGCTCGGGCAAGTCCTCGCTCACCGACGAGCTGGTGCGGCGGCTGCGCCTGGACCAGGAGGACAAGGTCCGCGTCGCCGTGCTGGCGATCGACCCGACCCGTCGGCGCGGCGGCGGCGCGTTGCTCGGCGACCGGATCCGCATGAACTCGATCGACACGCCGCAGGTGTACTTCCGCTCGCTCGCGACCCGCTCGACGGTGTCCGAGGTCCCCGAGTGCCTGTCCTCGGTCATCGATGCCACGATCGCCTGGGGCGCGGACCTGGTCATCGTCGAGACCCCGGGCATCGGCCAGGGTGACGCCGCGATCGTGCCGTTCGCGGACGTGTCGCTCTACGTGATGACCCCGGAGTTCGGTGCATCGTCGCAGCTCGAGAAGATCGACATGCTCGACTTCGCCGACGTGGTCGCGATCAACAAGTTCGAGCGCCGAGGCGCGCCCGATGCCCGCCGTGACGTTGCCCGCCAGCTGCTGCGCAACCGCGAGGACTTCGCCGCGACGCCCGAGGACATGCCGGTGTTCGGCACCGTCGCCGCCCGGTTCAACGACGACGGCGTGACCGCGTTGTACCAGCACCTGCGCGGCCTGCTCGCCGGCCGTGGCCTGGAGCTGTCCGGCGGCACGCTCGCGCCGGTCGACACCAAGGTCTCGACCCGCCTGGCCGAGGTCGTGCCGGCCGCCCGGGTGCGCTACCTGGCCGAGGTAGCGTCGTCGGTGCGCGACTACCACGAACGGACCGTGCAGGCCGCCGACGCGGTGCGCCGTCGGCAGCAGACCGCGGCCACCCTCGACCTGCTGACCGAGCGGGAGCTCGACACCGGGGCCCTCCAGGTGCTGGCGGCCGAGGCCGCCGACGCGGTGGCGCCCGAGGACGACGAGCTGCTCGAGTCGTACCGCCGCCGCGCCGCGGAGCTCGAGGGCGCGGACCGCCCGACGCGGGGGTCGCTCGCCGGCACCCTGGTCCCGAAGCTCGCGCTGCCCCGCACGACCGACGACGCCGACCTGTTGCGCTGGCTGCGCTCGGAGCACCTGCCGGGCCACTTCCCGTTCACCGCGGGCGTCTTCCCGTTCAAGCGCACCGAGGAGGACCCGGCGCGCATGTTCGCCGGTGAGGGCGGCCCCGCGCGCACCAATCGACGGTTCCACCTGCTGGCCGAGGGACAGCCCGCCACTCGCCTGTCGACCGCGTTCGACTCGGTCACCCTCTACGGCTTCGATCCGGCGGAGCGGCCCGACATCTACGGCAAGGTCGGCAACTCCGGGGTGTCCATCGCCACGATCGACGACATGGCCGAGCTCTATGCGGGGTTCGACCTGTGCGACCCGACGACCTCGGTGTCGATGACGATCAACGGCCCGGCGCCGGCGATCCTCGCGATGTTCCTGAACACCGCGATCGACCAGCACCCCGAACAGGACCCGTCGTGGGTGCTCGAGCGCGTCCGGGGCACCGTGCAGGCCGACATCCTCAAGGAGGACCAGGGCCAGAACACCTGCATCTTCTCCACCGAGTTCTCCCTCGGGGTCATGGCCGACATCGCCGAGTGGTTCGTGCAGCACCGGGTGCGCAGCTTCTACTCGGTGTCCATCTCCGGCTACCACATCGCCGAAGCGGGCGCGAACCCCATCAGCCAGCTCGCGTTCACCCTCGCCAACGGCTTCACCTACGTCGAGTCGTACCTGGCCCGGGGGCTCGACGTCGACGACTTCGCGCCCAACCTCAGCTTCTTCTTCTCCAACGGCATGGATCCCGAGTACTCGGTGCTGGGTCGGGTCGCCCGACGCATCTGGGCCGTGGCGATGCGGGACCGCTACGGGGCGAACGAGCGCTCGCAGAAGCTCAAGTACCACGTGCAGACCTCGGGTCGGAGCCTGCACGCGCAGGAGATGGCCTTCAACGACATCCGCACGACGCTGCAGGCCCTGTGCGCCATCTACGACAACGCCAACAGCCTGCACACCAACGCCTACGACGAGGCCGTGACCACGCCCACCTCGGAGTCGGTGCGCCGGGCGCTCGCGATCCAGCTGATCATCACCAACGAGTGGGGGCTCGCCATGTGCGAGAACCCGCTCCAGGGCAGCTTCATCATCGAGGAGCTGACCGACCTGGTCGAGGCCGCCGTGCTGGCCGAGCTCGATGCCATCGACAGCCGCGGGGGTGTGCTCGGGGCGATGGAGACCGGCTACCAGCGGGGACGGATCCAGGACGAGTCGATGCTGTACGAGCAGCGCAAGCACGACGGCACCCTGCCGATCATCGGTGTCAACACGTTCCTGGGCGACGGGGTCGCGCCCGACGGCACCGAGATGGAGCTCGCCCGCTCCGACGACGCCGAGAAGCAGGACCAGATCCGCCGGCTGCGCGACTTCCAGGCGCGCCACGCCGCCGAGCGGCCCGAGGCCCTGGCGCGGCTGCGCGCCGCGGCACTCGCGGGCGACAACCTGTTCGCGGAGCTGATGCACACCGTGCGGCACTGCTCGTTGGGTGAGATCACCGACACCCTCTTCGAGGTCGGCGGCAAGTACCGCCGCAGCGTCTAGAGCTCGCCGAACCCGTCGGGGGTCGGCGCGTCGATCGGCGCGTCGGTCACCGGCTCGGCCGAGTCGCCCAGCAGCTTGAAGCCGAGCAGCGGGAAGACCAGCACCGACACCATGCCGGCGCCGACCAGCGCCGCTGCGTTCGACGGCTTCATCTGGTCGGTGCTCAGGCCGATCTCGGTGATGACGACCAGCAGCGGCAGCGCGGTGGACTGCAGGAGCATGAGCGAGGTGCGCTCCCGCATGGTGAGCAGGCCCTTGTAGACGAACAGTGCGGGCACGCCGCGCACCAGCAGCATCAGCCCCAGGAACAGCGGCACCCGCAGCAACGTCGAGGAGGACTCGAGCAACGAGTCCAGGTCGAAGTTCACGCCACTGACGATGAAGAACACCGGGATCAGGAACCCGAAGCCGATCGCCTCGATGCGGGGGTTGAGCGCGGCGTTCTGCTCCGGGCTCAGGGCGAGGCGGGCGATCATGCCGGCGGCGAAGGCGCCGAGCAGGTTGTCGAGCCCCAGCTGGGAGGCGACCACGACCAGGGCGATGATCAACAGGATGATGATCCGCACGGGCAGCTGGGTCGAGGTCGACAGGTGCCGCTGCATGAGCTCGACCAGCTTCGGTGGCTGCGGTCGTGACGCCATCATCGCCACCCCGACGGCGAGTGCGGCGAACACGATCAGCAGGATGGCCTCGATGCCCGGGTTGGACCCACTGAGCAGCAGGGTGACGGCCAGGATCGGCCCGAACTCGCCGACGGCACCGGCGCCCACCAGGAACGTGCCGAACCGGGTCTCGAGCATGCCGCGGTCGTGCAGCATCGGCATCAAGGTGCCGATCGCGGTGGTGGTGAGCGCCAGGCCGATCAGCAGGCTGGACAGCACGAACCCCTGGAGGGCGAGCACGCCGCCGACGGCCAGGCCGAACACGAGCGAGATGCCCCAGCCGAACGCGCCGCGGTTGAGTGGCGCGCCGCGCAGCTTGGCGAAGTTGATCTCGTAGCCGGCAAGGAAGAACAGGACGGCCAGACCCAGCTGGCTCAGGCCCTTGATGAACTCGTCGACCTCGACCCAGCCCAGCACCGCGGGACCGATGAGGATGCCCAGCAGCAACTCGAACAGCACGCTCGGGACGCGCCACCGTCGCAGCAGCTCCGACAGCAGCGGTGCGAGCACCGCTGCGGCGGCGATGACCACGAGCGAGACGGCCGTCGAGTTGGGCATCGAGGCAGGTTATTGGAGGATCTCGCTCGTGGACGCCGTCTCAGTCCTCGGCGCCCGGGCGTCGCCGCGCCTGCTTCGTCTCGCCCCGCTGGCGCTTGGCCTGGAGCCGTCGTGTCTGGGAGCCCTTCGTCGGGCGGGTCGGTCGGCGGTGGCGGGTGGGGGTGAGCGCGTTCGACAGGCGCGCGGCCAGGCGGTCGCGGGCGATGGACCGGTTGCGCAGCTGGGAGCGCTCCTCGTCGACCACGATGCGCAGCTCTGGGCCGAACCGCTCGGTGAGCCGCTGACGCTGGTACTCGGTGAGCGTGGGCGAGCCGGCGATGTCGAAGCGCAGCTCGACGCGCGTCGCGGTCTTGTTGGCGTGCTGGCCGCCGGGTCCGCCCGACGCGGAGAAGCGCTCCTCGATCTCGCGGGCGGGCAGCGTCAGGCCGGGTCGGACCGGCAGGTCACCCGTGATCACTCGAGCGCCGCTGCACCGCCGCGAGCACCTCGCGCACCGACGGGTTGACCAGACCGACCGCGTGGGCGCTGCCGACCTCGCCGACCACGACGGTCGGCACCGTCTCGTTGCCGCCCGCGTAGGCGCGCACCGTCGCTGCTGCGGAGGGGTCGTCCCAGATGTTGACCTCGGTGTAGGTCAGCTCGGTCTGGGACAGCTGGCGCCGCAACGAGGAGCAGAACCCGCAGGCCGGACGCCAGAAGACGGTGAGTTCGACGGACACGCCGCCAACGCTACCGGGACGGGCCACTCAGGCGGACCGCAGCTCCAGCGAGGGGCGGTGGCCGACGGTCGGGCCGAGCTCGCCACGCAGCCAGCCGGCGGTGGTGGCCAGACCGGAACCGAGCGGCACACGCGGGGCCCAGCCGAGCCGCTCCGCAGCGAGCGTGATGTCGGGACGGACCTGGCGCACCGCGGCCAGGCGGCGGGGTCGGTACTCCACCGGTGTCGAGGAGCCGGCCGAGCACTGGATCGCGTCCACGACATCCGCGATGCGGTGGAGGTGGGGGTCGCCCAGATCGACGGGCACGCCGAGCAGGTTGGAGCGGAACAACCGGAGCATGCCGTTGATCAGGTCGGACACGAAGCAGAACCCCCGGGTCTGCTCACCGTCGCCGTCGACCACCATCGGTTGCCCCGTCAGGGCCTGGAGCAGCAGTCGCATGACCGTCGGCTCGTCCTCGGGCTCCATGCGCGGCCCGTAGGCGTGGAAGAGCCGTGCCACCCGGACGTCGTCGGCGTCGGTGTCGACCCCACCCAGCCCCGTGTCGGCCGCGGTGTCGAAGGGGTCCTCGTAGTCCTCGCCGGCGGGCACGACGAGCAGCACCCGGCAACGGCGACGACGGGCGAACTCGGCGGCCACGTCGATCCCGGTCGGGAGCGGCGGCAGGCGCGAGCCCGCGTCCTCGGGCCGCCACGCGGCCGGTGTCGGTTCGATCAGGTGGAACACGCCGTCGACCGGGCCGTGCACCGGGATGCCCTCGAGCACGTCGGCCTCACGGAAGGCGAAGCCGGGGTGCCGCGTGAAGCCGGCCAGGTTGGTGCGCCGGCCGGAGGAGAGGTCGTCGATCCCGACCACCCGGTGCCCGCGCCGCAGCAGTGCCTCGCACAGGTGCGAGCCCAGGAACCCTGCCGCTCCTGTGACGACGTACCGGTTGGCCGTTGCGTGGTCACTCACCCCGATCACGTTACGAGTGGCACCTGTCGCACCGGTTGTTTGTCCCGTGAAGCTGTTGTTACCAACCGCGCACAGCACCACATAGCGTCCGCCGACATGACGTCCTCCTCCGGAGCGCCCGACGCGCTCGCCGAGCTCGACCCCGCTGCCCGCGCCTACCTGGACCTGCTCCGCAGGTGTCTGACACGCGAGGCGTTCCTGGACCAGGAGTGGTGGGACGCTGACCTCTCCCAGTGGCCCGGCGGCGCGGACGCCGTGCGCCCGTTGCTGCGCGAGCGGGGGTGGCGGATGGTGCGCCGGGGCGACCCCGACGCGCGCGTCGAGGGGCGCGACTGGCCGCCGACCGCCGAGACGATGATCGGCACCCGGCGCCTGGACAACGTCGTCGAGAGCTGCGTCACCGCCGTCGTCGACGGTGTACCGGGCGACTTCATCGAGACCGGTGTCTGGCGAGGCGGCACGACCATCCTCATGCGCGGCGTGCTCGAGGCGATGGGGGACCGGGAGCGATCGGTCTGGGTGGCGGACTCCTTCGAGGGCCTGCCGGTGCCCGACGAGGAGCAGTACCCCGCAGATGCCGGTCTGGACTGGTCGCACGTCGAGGTGCTGAAGGTCGGCGCCGACCTGGTGCGGGCCAACTTCGAGCGGTACGGCCTGCTCGACGACCGGGTGCGGTTCCTGGAGGGGTGGTTCTGCGACACCCTGCCCGCGGCGCCGATCGAGCAGCTCGCCGTGCTCCGCCTGGACGGCGACCTGTACCAGTCGACGATGGACGCGCTCGTCGCGTTGGAACCGAAGGTCTCGCCCGGTGGGTTCGTGCTCGTCGACGACTACGGCGGCTGGCCGCCGTGCCGCGCCGCGGTCGACGACTACCGGTCCGAGCGCGGCATCACCGACCCCATCCACGAGGTGGACTGGACCGGCATCTGGTGGCGCAAGGACGCGTAGGGATCCGGGTCAGGGCACGACGTCGTCGGCGAGCTCGCCGACCGAGGTGACCACCCGCAGACCGTCCCGGTCACGCAGCCAGGCGAGGTTGCGTCGGTGGAGCTCGGATCCCCCGTCGAAGCGGTTGAGCAGGGTCGTGACCGGCGCGATCGGTCCCAGCGCGGCGACCGCCGGCCGGATCGAGTTGATCGTGCCCAGCCCGGCGTCGGCCACCAGCACGATCCGCTCCGGCGCGAGCGCGGCGGTCAGGTCCAGCCCGTCGCCGTCGTGGGCGATGGGTGACCAGATGCCGCCCGCCAGCTCGACCAGGCGGACATCGGCCGGGGCATCGCCCCAGGACCCATCCAGCTCGCCGACCAGGTCGGCCAGCACCAACCGCTCCCGGCCCAGCACGTCGGCGGCCATCGGCGGTGCCATCGCGACGGGGTACCAGCGGTGCGGCGGGCAGACGGTCCCGGGGTCCTCCCCGGTCGCCGCGGCGAGCAGCGCCGCATCGGTGCCCTCGGGCGGGTCGTCGGGCTCGAAGGACTGGGCGGGCTTGCGCGCCTGCACCGTCAGGGAGCGGTCGCGCCATGCGGCGGCCAGGCGTGCAGCGACCCAGGTCTTGCCGACCTCGGTGCCGGTGCCGGCGATCACGATCACCAGGTGACCTCCAGGTCGGTGATGTCCAGGTCCGCGAGCGCAGCACGCAGCCGGAGCAGCTGCTCGCTCGTGTGCGCCGCACCGACGGCGACACGCAGTCGGCAGGTGCCGGGTGCGACCGTCGGGGGGCGGATCGCCGGGACCAGGAGCCCGCGCTCGGCCAGCGCGGCCGACACGGCGACGGCCCGTTCCTCGGAGCCCAGCAGGATCGGCACGATGGGGGAGCGGTGCCCCGGCGCGAGCACCTCGACGTTCGCCCGCAGCCGGGCGAGCAGCTCGGCTCCCTCGGCGCTGCGCAGCACGCGCAGGGCGGCGAGTGCCGCGGCAGCGTCGGCCGGGGTGCCGGCAGTGGTGAAGATGAAGGAGCGGGACACGTTGCGGCACAGGTCGACCACCTGGCGATCGCCGGCCACGAACCCGCCGGCTGCGCCCAGCGTCTTGGAGAGGGTGCCGACGACCACCGTGTCGGCGGGTGGGGCGTCCTCGAGGACCGCATGCGCCTCGTCCACCATCAGCAGCGCGTCGTGCGCGCCGCACAGCTCGGCCAGCTCGTCGAGAGGTGCGCGGTCGCCGTCCATCGAGAACACCGAGTCGGTCACGACCACCGCCGGGCGCCCGCGCCGCTCGGCCAGCAGATCGGACAGGTGGGCCACGTCGCTGTGGCGGTAGACGGCGGTCTCGGCGCGGGCCAGGCGGCAGCCGTCGATGATCGACGCGTGGTTCAGCTCGTCGGAGCAGATGACGGTGTCCGGTGCGCAACCGGCGAGCGCGCCCAGCACCCCGAGGTTCGCCTGGTAGCCGGTGGGGAACAGCAGCGCCGCCTCCCGGCCGCACCAGTCCGCGAGCTCGGCCTCGAGCTCGTCGTGCACCGGCCGGGAGCCGACGATCAGCCGCGCCGCTCCGGCGCCCGCGCCGTAGCGGTCCAGCGCGTCGTGCGCCGCGGCGACCACCGCGGGGTGCTGGCTGAGCCCCAGGTAGTCGTTGGCGGCGAAGGTGACCACCGGCGCACCGGTCGCGGTGACCGTGGTGGTGGGCGACCCGTCGTCGAGCGATCGGATCGACCGCCAGCGGCCCGCAGCGCGCGTCGCGTCGTTGCGCGCCGCGATCCGCTCGGACCAGCGGTTCATCCCTCCGCACCCACGACGGCGATGGACTCGGCGACGACCGAGACGATCCGCTCGATCTCCTCCGCGGTCGAGGTCAGGATCGGCATCACCACGACGAC
>WBZX01000339.1_pt2 | contig 21202 bp, 6 predicted proteins | sample 5204211 | NCBI WGS metagenome assembly WBZX01 (sample SAMN12344362, study PRJNA552823) | activated sludge metagenome | biome: Activated sludge suspended growth; feature: Nitrification reactor; material: Wastewater; isolation source: activated sludge from nitrification reactor of wastewater treatment... | reverse complement strand
GCAGCGACACTCCGGTGAGGCTCGGGATCGCTGTCGGGTGCGCCTGGTCGGCATTGCCGTTGCCAAGTTGGCCTGCGAAGTTCCAACCCCAGCAACTGACGGCACCGCCTGGCATCAGTGCGCAGACATGGTAGTCGCCGACGGCAAGCGCGAGCGCGCCGGTGAGCCCCGCAACGGCCACCGGGCTGGGTCGCCCCACCAGCGTTCCGTCGCCGAGCTGGCCATTGCCATTCAGGCCCCAGCAGGCGGCGCTCCCATCGGCCCTCCAGGCGCAGCTGACCTGCTGGCCGGTGGCCACACCCACCACGCCGGTCAAGCCGGGCACCGGTGTCGGGCTGGTCCTCTGCACGGTGGTGCCGTCGCCCAGTTCTCCGGCACCGTTCCAGCCCCAGCAGACCAAGGTCTGGTCGGCCTTGATGGCGCAGGTGCGTCCACCGCCAGCGGCCAACGCTGTAACGCCCGTCAGGCCGGGGACGGCGCCTGGGCGGGGCCGCGCCACCGTGCTGCCGTCGCCGAGCTCGCCTTCGGCATTGCCGCCCCAACAGGACACCGAGGTGTCGGCACGCAGCACACAGCTGTGCTTGAGCCCCACCACCAGCGCCGTCGCGTCGTTCAGCCCCGGCACCGTGACGGGGGCCAAGCGGGCCGTCTGCGTGCCATCACCCAACTGACCGCTGCTGTTGTCACCCCAGCAGACGACCGTGCCGTCGGACCTCAAGGCGCAGCTGTGCCGCACGCCGGGCGCCAGCGCCACAACATTGCCCAAGCCCGCGATCGTGGTGGGCGAGGGCCGGTTGATGAGGGTGCCGTCCCCAAGCTCACCCCAGGTGTTCTGCCCCCAACAGGCCACGCTGGCGTCACGCCGCAAGGCGCAGGTGTGGCCGTAGCCCGCTGCCATCGGCACCGATTCCATGGGCGGTGCCTGCACTGCCAACGGAACGTCGACGCTGGTGGCCGCAGGCGCTGTGCCGTTGCTGACCACGACGCGGTAGTTGCCCGCGTCGGCAAGCTGCACATTGCTCAAGACCAACTCGGCGCTGTGGCTGCCGCTGACCGTGGCCCTGCCGCTGCCCGCCACGCCGTCGTTCAGCGGTGCCCCGTTGAACAACCACTGGTAGCTGAGCGGTGCGCTGCCAGTGGCCACGACGCTGAAGCGTGCCGTGCCGCCCGGCTGCGTGCTCACCGCTGTTGGCGGCGTCACGATCACCGGTGCCTGCGCCGGCAGCGCCACACTCAGAAGCGCGGCTGCGCTGTTGGCAGCCGGGGCAATGCCATTGCTGACCACCACGCTGTAGTTGCCGGCGTCGGCCAGTTGGGCGTTGCTGAGCGTCAACGTGGCGGTGCCTGCGCCGGTCACGCCCGAGGTGGCGCCCGCCGCCGACCGGTCGGCGATGGCATTGCCGTTGAACAGCCACTGGTAGGCCAACGGCGCCGTGCCGGTGGCCTGCACGCTGAAGCTCACCCCGCCGCCCACCAGCGTGCTGGCGGCGGTGGGCGGCGTCGTGACCACTGGCGCCTGGGGTGGGGGCAACACGATCACGCGGGCCAAGGCCGAGCTTGACGCAAAGTCGGCCTCGCTCGCCTGGTGGCCGGGCGCCACCACTTGCGCAAAGTAGTTGGCGCCGTCGTCGGCCACGGTGAGTGCCGGGCTGGTGTAGGTGCAGCGGCTGACCACGCCACAGTCCAGCACCAGTTGGCTGGCGCCGCCGGTCCAGCGGTAGATGCTCATCATCGGCGTGGGTGCACTGGACGAGGTGGCGGTGAGAGACGCGCTCTGCCCGGCCACAACGGTCTGCAGCAAGGGTGACACCACCACCACCGGCGGCCGTGGTGTGCCCATCACGCTCAAGCGTGCCGGCCAGCTGTCGATGCACTGCCCGTAGCCACAGACACGGGCGCGGAACAGCGCCCCATCGTCGGTCAGCGCAACGTTCGTCAGCGTGATCCGGGTGCCGGTGATGGCCGTGTCGGTCCAGGTGGCGCCGCCGTCGTTGCTGCGGAACCAGCTGATCGCCGCGTCCACGGGCAGATGGGCCGCTGCATCAAAGAAGGCGCTGTCGCCCACGCCCACCTGCATCGGTTGCGGTTGGTGGCCGATCAATGGCACGTCAACCGGCGTCTGGATATTGATGTAGAACCGCCCGACAGCACCCCGCTTCGTGAACCCACTGCCAGCTGACGGCAAGCCTGGCAGGTTGTAGACCAGGTCACAGGCCTCTACCAGATCGATGCTGTAGAAGCCGGGCATGAAGACAGGCAAGTCGAAGGTGTAGTCAAAGGCGACGCTGTAGCTCGCGGTGGCGGCCGCCGTGTAGGGGCCGAGCGAGGTGCTCTGCAGCGGCCGCCAGACGTTGCCGTCATAAACGCTCAACCCCATCACGAGGGTCATGGGCGTGCCACACATGACGCCGCCCGGTAAGACCTCGAAGGCCGAGCGGTCCAGGCGCAGATTCACGCTGACCGTTGCCGCCGTGTCAACCAGGTAGTCGCGTGACCAAGGGTTACCCGGGTGCGCGGGCTTCACCGAGTCTGGCAGCACCAGTTCGGCGCCCACATAGCGCACCGGGTACTGCACCACCGTCACGTACGAAAAGTGCACCGTCTGGGCGCTGACGCTGCCGTTTTGCACCGGGCTGGTGGCCAGTGCTTCCCACTCGCCACCGGGCTGGGCGATCAACACCGTGGGTGGTGCGGCATTGGGGTCGATCTTGCTGGCATCGACGGGCAGGGTGACCGTGGCCAGCTGGCCCAGCGCCGCGATGTGCGGCGTGATGGTGTAGACGGCGCTCAGTGCCCGTGGCAGCGTCGGCAGGGCGGGTGCGCCGGTGGCATCGCGGCGGATGCTGAACAGCGTGTCGGCAGCCAGTGCGCCGGCCGGCAGCGTGATGCCAGTGCCGTCGGGTCCGCTCAGGCTGCCGCCAGCGGCGCCGATGGTGGCCGAGTTCGGGCTGTCCGGTGCGCCATTGCCATCGCCGGAACAGCCGGCCAGGCACAGCGACAGCAGCAGGGCCAGCGCCCAGGGCCACAGGGCAATGCCGGCGCGGGTCGATCTGGGCATGGCGGGTGGGCGGTTCATCAGCGTTCTCCCTGACAGGCCGCCGCTGGCCTTGAAATGGCCAGGTACGAGCCTGCAGGCACGTTGTACGAACCCAGGCGTTACAAGCGCGTTATGGGGGCCACCGAACTCGCCGGCAAGTGTTGTGCGGCCAGCAGCAACAGCGCGCGGTTGCTGGGGTTGCGCTGAAGAAAACTCTCGCGGAACTCATCGGAAACTTGGTCTTGCGCCGTGGCAAGCACCCATTCGCGGCCCAGCCGCAGTTGGTGGTGGGCCGATGCCTCATCGCCGGCCAAAAGAAAAGCCTGCGCGCAGTGCAACCACAGCTCGCCCCGGTAGCTGAAGGGCAAGTCCACCGTGGCGGACAGGGCCACGGCCGCGCTGGCATGGCGGCGCGCAAGCGAGGCATCGAAGCTCAACGCCAGCTGCGCGCTGCGGACATGGGTCTCCAGCACATGGCCGGCAAAAGCGCGTTCGTGGGCCCGACCCCGGGCGGCGTCGAGCTCGTGCAAGGCCGCTTCTGGGTCCAGCGTCAGGCTGCGCTCGATGAGCAGCATTTCGCGCAGATCGGGCCGCGCGTTGTCGCCCAGCAAGGCGAGTGCCTCGTCAAGCCGGGTGGCATCGGCCTGCCCCAGCTGCCGCGCATAGGCAAAAGCCAGACGGTGCTGGCGCACACGAGCCGACAAAGGGGCATCGGCTGCTGCGCCAATCTGGTCCAGCCACTGTTTGAGCCGGCTCCATTGCCCGAGTTGCCGCATGCAAGCGGCCCGGTGGACCCACACCACGGGCAAGAGCACAGGCGCTGACTGAATGACGATGTCTTCAACTTCCTGCGCGCTGCGCGCTGCATCCTGGTAGCGCCCCAGTTGACCCAGACACTCTGTCAGATTGAGCAGCGGCGCAATGCGCTCGCCTACCGTGCCTTCAATCTCAGCATAGGCGCGCAGTGAATCGGTCAGCAGGTGGACTGCGGCCTGCAGTTCGCCCGCGTTAAACCGATTGCAGGCGAGGTTGTTGGGGATGCTGGCGCAGTTGAACGGGTTGGCCGATTCGCGCGCCACCGACAAGGCACGCTCATGGTGGGGCATGGCCTTGACCAGTTGCCCGGTGTTGTCGTACAGCACGCCGAGCGTGGCGTGGAAGTCAGATTGAATCGCCAAGGGGGCATGCGCGTCGACCCAACTCAAGCAAGCCTCGGCGTGCACCAGTGCCTCAGCGGCGCGGTCTTGCAGCACCAGGGTGTCCATGAGCGCACGGTGGCACTCGACCGCCCATTGAGGGTCTTCCTGGCCGATGGCCACCTCCAGGGCCGCGCACGCCGTCTGCTCTGCGAGGGCGTGATCGTGGCGGCGCGTCGCCAGCTTGACCCTGACGATGGCGGCGCGCACGGCCTGAACCGGCGTGGCGGCCAGCGCATCCAGGCGATCGCATCGTTCGTAGTGCACCGTCGCTTCGGTGTCGACATCCAGATGGGCCATCGCGGCATCGAGCAGCGCTTCGAACGCGGCGGTTGAATCTCCGCTGAGCGATTCGATGTCGGCCTTGAGCTGGAGAAACTCGAGTCGCTCCTGGGCGCGAAGCAGCTTCTGCGCCGCGCTGGCAGCCACGCCCAACCAGGGCACGGCACGGTCTGGCTGAGCCGCAGCGATCCAGTGGCGCGCCACCCTGGCCGGCTCGCCGGCATGCTGCTCCATCCAGCGTGCCACCTGGGCGTGGGTGTGCTCGGCAATGGCCTGCGGCACGCTGCGCAACACGGCGTCGAACACCAGGTCGTGCGCGAATTGCAGGCCACGCATCACCTGCGCCGCTTCCAGTTCCGCCAGCGGGCTGGCCAGTTGCATGGCGGGCACCGCCAGCACAGCCACCGCCAGCTCGATGTCAAAGTCCTCCCCCGCGACGGCCGCCACGCGGGCCAGTGCCAGCGCGGGCGGCGAGAGCTGGCCGATGCGCTGGTCGATCAGGCGCTCCACCGACATCGGCCTTGGCAAGCCGGTGCCGCCCTCGGCCAGCGCCGCGCCCGACTCGAACCACGCAGCCTTCAAGGTCTCCAGCACGAACAGCGGGTTGCCGCCCGTGCGTTGCAGCAGCAGCGGCGCCAGCGCGCGGCTGTTCAGGCCCAAGCCGAGTTGATCCACCAACTCGACCAGGGCCTCGATGCCCAGTGGTGCCAGCGGCACGGGCCGCAACCGGGCCATGCCGGCCAGCACCGACTGCAGTCCTTGCAAGGGGCTGCCCGCTTCGGCAGGCCGGAAGGCCAGCGCCCATTGCAGTGCGGGCAGGTCATCGTCGGACAGGAGCGACTGCAGGAGTTCGAGTGTCGCCTGGTCGGCGAAGTGCAAGTCGTCGAGCACGATGCCTTCCAGCGCTGATGCACTGCGCAGAAAGGTCACCAGTGACTGCTGAAGTGCCAGGCTCTGGCTGGCGGCAAAGGCGCGTGTGCCATCCCCGAATCCGGGCAGCACCGGCGCGATGGACGCCAGCGAGGCCGAGGACTTTGAGGCCTGATGTTGCGCCACAACGGCGCGCAGCATCCGGGCCAACGTTGCATAGGGAACGCCCACGTCACCTGGCCGGCCGGCGGCCCGCGCCACGCCCGCGCGGGCCTGCACAAACTCGGCCAGCAGGCGGCTCTTGCCCATGCCGGCCTCACCCACCACGATGGCCACCTGGTGCTCATGCCAGGCCAGTTGCAACGACCGCAGTTCGTGATCGCGCCCGACCATGTGCGGCGGCCGCTGCACGGCCGCCGGCAGGACACGCACGGCCGACCCAGGGGCGCCACGGCTCGACTGTTCGATCGTGTCCAGCAGTGCCAGCGTCTCGGGTGCGGGCCGGGTGCCCAGTTCGTGCTTGAGCAGGTCCTCGCAGGCGTCAAAGGCCGCCAGTGCGGCAGCGCGGTCTCCCGTCAGGTAGAGCAGCCGAATGACACGCCGATGCGCAGCTTCAGAATGCGGTTGCAAGCGCAGCAGCGACCGCGCCACCGGCAACGCTGCCAAGGCCTCGCCCGCGTCCTCCAGGGCCTGTGCCTGGGCGGCGAGCGCATCCACCTCGCGCTGTTGGCGCTGTTCGCGCTGCCGTGAGAGCCATTGCTCCAACTCGGGGGCATCGGGCAGCGCCGCGTCGGCCAGCAACTCGACGGCGTCAAGCAAGTCGTGCTCGACGCCGTCTGCCAGGGCCAGCAGCGGCGAGCCCGTGGCCACATCGGCGCCGAGCAGCTTCTTCAGCTTGAACAGGCGCTGCCGCAGCGTGCTGCGCGCCTGGATGTCACTGCTGTCAGGCCAGAGCAGCATGCCCAGGCGCTGCCGTGTGGTCGGGCCTTCAATGGCCAGCCAAGCGAGCAGTGCAGCGTCGCGGGCCACCAGCGGCAGCGGCGGAGCCCCTTCCCGCTCAATTTGCATGAGGTCGGACAGGCGCAAGTGCAGGGTCGGCCCGGTTGGCATGGCGCGATCAGTCTCGCACAGCCGCCGCAGCTTCAAGGCCGCAGGTAGCCATTCGACAGGATGTCGGCGGTCTCCGCGCAGCTCAGGTAGGACCACATGGGGTACTCGGTGCGGCCCGCCACGTAGCTCAGGTTGCAGCCGAGTTCCAGTTTGTCGACGCGGCCTTCGAGCTGCCGCAGGGAGAGGTGGCGTGGTGCGTGCGACAGCTCTTGCGTGGTCGTGCGGGTGTCGGTGCCGCAGCGCTCGACCTGCTCGGTCAGCCGCGATTGGCGTGGCACCAGCGCCATGCTGCCGATGCTGGCTCGGGCCAGGTTGGGTGCGGACAGCGTCTGCAGGGCATCGCCCTCCTCGTCCAGGTCCACGTTCTTGGTGCAGACGGGCGAGTCGAGCACGTCGGGGCGGTGCACGTGCAGGCGGTAGCGGCCGCCTTCCAGGAAGACCAGGTCGGCGCGGTACGGGGCCAGGCTGGCCCGTTCGTCCAGTTGCCAGACTGGCGATGGCAGTGACACCGCCCGCCAGGCCCCCAGCATCCAGCCCGCCGGCGGTGAAGCCGCCGCAGCCAGCCCGGCCGGACGGGGCATCGCGACGGGCTGTGGGCGTGGGGCCAGGCGCATCATGGCCTGCGAAGGCTCGGTATCGGCCCAGATCGAGAGCTGGTAGCTGGCCTGGCCGTGAAAGTCGACTTGACTCACTTCATACTTGAATCGGCGCGGTTGCAGGGGCAGATCGTTGTCGCCGGCGATGCACAGCGGGTCGGGCTGGTGGCGCACACGGTGTTCGTGGTCCTTCACGGGGTGCATCACCAGCAGGCCCCCTTCGATGGCGAGAGCGCCGGAGGCGGTGCGCGTGACCGTGCAAGCCGGGAAGATGGATTCGTGGAAGTACTCGTAGCGGCCGTCTTGCGCAATCTTCAGTGTCAGCCCACCGTGGCCAAAGTTCGTGTTGTTGATGCGCCGGGTGGTGTTGCCCGCCCAGGTGCCGGTCAGCGCCTGCAGGCTGGCCACACCCATGCCGGTGGGCACTGCTGCAGGGGCGGCCGCCCCGACCTGTGCGCCCCCCGCCACCGTGCCCGCCCCTTCGGCGGGCGTGCTGGTGCGAACGCTGTTGAAGATGCGCGCCGAGGCCGGCAACCAGGCGCTCACCCGCTCAGGAGCGTCGGCCGCAAAGATGGCGCCGGCAAACAGGCCAGCCACGCCCCGTGACATCACCGTGACCCACAGCCTGCCCGTGGCGGGCGCCGCCGGGGTGTAGCTGCCCGACCAGACCATGAAGGGGCCATGGGCGTCCTGGCCCTGCTGGGTGGGCGACACCTCCTGCTCGTCGCCAAGTGCCAGCACACGGGCCGCCGCCTTGCGCAGGCGTGCGAATTGGGCACCCATGTCGGCCTCCAGCGGCTGTGCGGGCAACAGCATCATCGCGACATGCGCACCATCCTGCCCGGGCGGCTTGAGCACCTGCGCGCCATGCTCGGCCTGGTCGCTCCACCGGGCCGGCAGGTCGTAGGCCCAGGGCGCTGGGGCCGCCTGCGCGGAGGCCACCAGCAACAGCGCTGCGGTCATCACCGCCCTGCCCATGCCCCGAAGGCGGGGCAGGGTACGCGCACCAGGGCGGGCACTCATCGCCCCAGCTCCGTGGCCACGCGTTGCCAATCGGCCGCTTCAACGAGATGGCGTGCCAATGGACGCGACTGGCGCCGGTCACTCGCGGGCAAATCGATCTCCATGCCCAAGAGGTCCACCGCCAGGGCCTGTGCGGCTTGCGGCGGCAGCGTGGGGTCGATGTAGTCGGGGTTGATCGTGAGCAGTGGCAGCGCACCAAACTGGGGGGCGGTGACGATGCCACGGCGACCGTTGCTGCGGTCGTCGAGGTAGTACGCCGGCGCTTGCAGCGCGCCAGCATCCAACTGCGCCAGCATCTGGCTGGCACGTGGGCTGAACTCGTGGTTGGGCTGGGCGTGTGCCAGCCAGGCCTTGAGCGCGGCTTCCAGCGTCACGGGGCGGTAAGGCTCGCGCCCCGGCCGGGTGACCAGCAGCACGCGGTTGGCCAGCACCGGAAAGCCGTCGATGCGGCGGGTGATGCGGGCCACACCCAGCCGCGCCTCGCCGGCATCGGCGCCGTTCAAGTCCGATGGGGCCTCCAGCCAGTCCAGGTGGTTGATGTGGATCGGCAGCATCGAGGTTTCGCCCTGGGGCACGGCGCGGGTGCGCCCGGGCTGGCCGGGCACGGGCTGCAGGCGGATGTTGCGCTCGGGCCAGGGCCAGTAGATGAGGTCGCCGCGGAAGGGCTTCTCGCAGCCGAGGATGACGGCCTGCCACTGGGCCCAGACCTGAGGGCCGGTGCTGCCGGGCGTTTGCGCCAGCAGGTCGGCCAGGTGGTGCAGGCGCGATGTCCACGGTGCCAGGCGCTGTGCGCCGATGCGTCCGCAACGCACGTAGGCGTAGTTGTCTGACCAGGGTAGCCAGTGGTCGCCCGGCATGCCATTGGCCCCTTCGGCGCTGTCGGCCGCAGGCGCCGCCAGCGCCGTGGTGGCGAGCACCCCGGTGGCAGCCAGACCGAACGCCAAGCGTCTTGCTGATAAGAGGAACGGAGTCTTGGTCATGTTCAGTGCCCCGCGACCGTGAAGCCGCCCAAGGTGCCCTTGCCAGTGCCCGAGCCACCGGCGTTCCAGCCGATGCGGCCATCCACGCTGGCGCCCAGCGGGCCAACGCCGGCGCTGGCCCCCCCTTTGAGTCCGACATCGGTGACGCCGCTGCCGTCCATTTCGATGTAGCCCCCGCCACTGGCGCCTATGCCGGCCTCGACCGGACCGACCGACGCCTTGGCCCCGCCGCTGGCGCCGATTTCGGCGGTGCCGCGAACGAATTCGCCGGTATCGAGGTTGTCGACCATCGTGCCCTTGAACCCGATCTTGAGGCCCGCCACCGGCACGGTGAGGTTCAGGCGCGTGGTCATCTTGTTGCAGCGCACCTCGAAGCTGCCGAAGACGCGGGAATCAAACTGCACGACGTTGTCGCAGTGCAGGTCGTAGAAGTCCTGCAGGGGCGCGAGGGTCGGGGCCGGCGCCTTGGGAGGCGCACATCGCGGGCCCCCGAGCGGCTCGGCATGCTGGCTGGCCAGCCAGGCCAGGAACTGCAACTGGGTCTGGGTCTTCAGGAACTGAAAGTCGGTGTCGTTGTGGACGTACTGGGCATAGAAGACGTGGTCGTTGTAGGCTTTGATCACGCGGGGCTTGCCCATGGCCGCCATCTGTTCGAGCAAGCGGTTGAGCTTGCGCGAGGCTTCGTCCACCACCGGCGTGACCTCGGCGCAGTACTGCTGCTCATAGCCCGGTGGCTGACCTTCGCCCCAAAGTGGGTAGTGCTTGTCGATGTCGGCCAGGCGCGCACCGAGGGCCGATTTGGTGCTGCGGTACTGTGCCTGCAGAGGTTCAGTCTCCTTGTTCAGCGTGGCGCGCAACTGGCCCACCCGGTTCTGCGCTTCGTAAAACCGTGGCTGCACCACGCCCAGCAGCGGCGGTGGATGGTCCAGCCCGACCTTGGCCACGATCTGCTGGGCGGCGGCCATGCGCTCGGCCATGCTCGAGTTCGCGGTGAGCTGCTTCGAAGGCATCACCTGCTCTCGCACCCCCTTCTTCTGCGCCTCCAGCCGTGCACTCAGCCGGTGACTGCGGTCTTCGATCTCCGCCTTGAATGCCTGCCAGCGGGCACTGCATGCGGCGCTGTCAGCCACGCCTGCGCAGAAGGGCGGCAAGCTGAACTGCTCCAGGCCCAACGGGTCGGGCGGATGCGGCAGATGGAAGGGCAAGGCCAGCGGGTCGGGCAGTGCGCCCGTGCGCTGGAGGCGCGCCACCTTCTCGGCGCTGTAGCTGGACTGCAGCGCCTGTTTCAGCGCCGCCGCCGCCGTGCTCGCATCGCCCCGGGCCTCTGCAATGTCGGCCAAGGTCTGGTTGGCCTGCGAGTGTGTGGCCAGGATGCGCACGGCAGCCTTCAGGTGCTTCTCGGCCTCTGCCGTGTCGCCCAGCCCGTACCAGGCCTGGCCCAGGTTGTTCAGCACGGTGGCATTGGCAGGGAAATCGGCGGCCAGCCGCAGCAGGATGGGCATGGCCAGGGGTTCGCCGCCCAGCATGGTCAGGAAGGCGGCGAAGTTGTTCTGTGCGTCGATGTCGGTGGGGTTGTCGACACTGGCCTGGCCCATCAGCAGCAGGCCCAGCTCAGGCAGGCCCATCAGCCAGGCCTGGCTCGCCGTGCGGGCAGGCTCGCCGGGCTGCCCCTTCAACCCTGCCATCAACTGCTGGGTGCCTAGGCGCTGCGTGGCGGGCACACGCTGCACCAGGGCAGCCTGCACAGTGGCGATGTGCTGCCGCAACGCGTCAGCCGACGGAGGTGTGCGGCTGACCCGTGCCAGCCGCGCCGGGTCTCGCGCAGCTGCTGGTGGACGTGCCTTCTGCGTCTGGGCTTGCGCCTGACCCTGGGCTGCGGCCTGGTTCAGCATGTCCTGAAACTGCGGGTTGCGCATCATCTGATCGAGCTGCTTCTGCACCGCTGCGTTGGGCGCCGGCACCTGGGCCGACGCCACCGCCGCCATGCCAGCGAGGACGGCCCCCCAGAAGCGACACGCCCACCGTGCCCTGCCCCGCCCGCTCATTTCGGCACCTCGCATGTGCCCAGCTTGCGACCGGTCTGGTTCAGCACCATGTCGCCTTGGGCAGACTTCATGTGCATGACTGACAGCAGGGTGTCACCCTGGCGCCTGATCTCTCCGTCGCCCGACATGGGATCGGGCCCGGCGCAGTCGACGTGGTAACGGGTTCGCTTGGCAGACGTGGTCAGGTCGCTGAACTTGCAACGGGCATCGACTGGCGTCAATTCGCTGCCCGGCTTGCTGCAGACCCGCACCGCAGCCATGGGCATCTGCATGCCCATCACTTGCATGGATCCGGTGTACTCCCACTGAATGCCGGGCTCGGCCAGCGCCGGCAGGGCGCCAAGCGCCAGCACAAGACCGAGGTGAGCGCGCGGCGCGCGATGAGAAGATGAACGAGGCATGACCGCTCCCTGTGGCTGAGGCGACGGGCCTTGATGGCCGATCCGCTTCAGTTGTATGGCCAGCCGCGTTACGAACGCGTTATGGGTTGCAGGCTTCTCGCCCTTGCTCGAGCGTTCATGCTGCGCACAGCGACCAGGTTCTGCCACGTTGCGGCGATCGCTTGTGGCCGCATGCCTGGGGTTTGCGCTGGCTTGCGCGACGTCGACACGCCGCGGGCCATGGCGGCCTTGACAGCCACCGGCAGAGACCATGCGCCTCGGCGCGGCAGCACCCACCGATTGCGATCGGTGCTGCCGGCTGTGCGCACAACTCAGCGGCAGCTGACCGGCACGATCCAGCACGCCGGTATGCGCGGGATGGCTTGGCTGGTGCTTGTGAGCTTTTCGTCTTGGGGCTGAGGCTGGGCCGCATCGGCAGCGATGGCGGCCCAGGTGTTCAGGCAGCAGCCAGCGGCCAGGGTGAAGGCGAGAACGGTTTTGAGCATGTGAATCTCCAAGTGGTAAGCCGCGTGAAGAGGAACCTCGCGGCAAGGCAGCGAATGGCCTGGGCGATCAAGGGTTGGCACACCCGCCGAACTTCATGCTACGGAGCACCCGTTATAAATTCGTTATGGGCGCGCCCACGACTCAGTCAACGAAGCATCTGCACTCCGTTCAGCGTGAGTCTCGCTGGGCGCCCGCGTTCGGTTGCGACTAACGCGAAAGTAACGCCCCCCCGGTACACCGCGGTCTGCGCCGTGCAACGCCGACGGTGGCACCGGGAGGCTCCACCGTGGCCAGTGGCTCCCAGGATCGCTGACACACGGGTGGAGGAGCCATGAATTCGAACTGCTTCCGTTTGGTGATGAACCGCCGTCTGGGCATGCTGGTGCCCGCCCCTGAGACGGCCCGTGGCCTGCCTGGTCGGGCCTCGTCGTCTGCGCGCTCGGCGCGTGCGCCGCAGCCCCACCGGTGGGCGGGGCTGGCCTTGAGCCGCCTGGCGCTGGCCGTCGCCACCGTGCTGGCTGGCGCGGCGCAGGCCAACCCGGTGGGCCCGCAGGTGGTCAGTGGCAGTGCCACGGTCAAGAGCCAAGGCCCGCAGATGACCGTCACCAATTCGGCCGGCGCCATCCTCAACTGGCAGTCGTTTTCCGTGGGCAAGGGCGAGAGCACCCGCTTCGACCAAAGCGGCGCCAACAGCGCGGTGCTCAACCGCGTCACCGGGGCCGACCCGTCCAGCATCCTGGGCAGCATCAGCTCCAACGGCAAGGTGTTCCTGGTCAATCCCAACGGCGTGATCTTTGGAGAAGGCAGCCGCGTGGACACCCAAGGCTTCCTGGCTTCGACGCTGAACATCAGCGACAGCGACTTTGCCCGCGGCCAGCTGCGCTTCGCGGGCCAAGGCGGCGTCATCGAGAACCACGGCAGCCTCAGCGGCGGTGGCGGCGACGTGGTGCTGGTGGCGCCCTCGGTGCTCAACGCCGGCGCCATCAGCAGCCAGGGCGGCAATGTCATCCTGGCCGCAGGGCGCAAGCTGAAGCTCGCCAGCCCCGGCCTGGTGGGCATCAGTTTCGAGGTGCAGGCACCCACCGACCAGGCGGTCAACCTGGGCAGTCTGTCGGGTGGCGCTGTCGGCGTGTTCGCCGGCAGCTTGCGCCAGGCCGGCCAGATCGAGGCCAGCACACTCAGTGTGGAAGGCGGCAAGGTGGTGCTCAAGGCCCAGACCGAGACGCGGCTGGAGGCGGGCAGCCGCACCGCGGCCATCGGGGCACATGGTGGTGAGGTGCAGGTGCTGGGCCGGGACATCACGTTGGCCGGCGGCGCAGTGGTGGACGCCAGCGGCACCCAAGGAGGCGGCAGCATCCTGGTGGGCGGCGACCTGCACGGCACCAACCCGGGGGTGATGAATGCGCAGAGCACCACGGTGGCGGCCGGCGCCATGCTCAAGGCCGATGCCGGGGCACAGGGTGAGGGCGGCAAGGTGGTGGTGTGGGCCGACGGCAGCACCCGCATGGCCGGGCAGATATCGGCGCGCGGCGGCGAAGCCGGCGGCCATGGCGGGCAGGCCGAGGTCTCGGGCAAGAAGCAGTTGCGCTACAGCGGACACACCAACCTGGGTGCACCCAAAGGCAAGCGTGGCACGCTGCTGCTGGACCCGGAGGACATCGACATTGATGTGCTCGCCAACGTGGACCTCTACGCCAACTCCTTCGTGGACTGGGAAACCATCAACGCCGATCTGCCCACCACCGATGTGGTGGTGGCCACCAACGCCAACTTGAGCGGCACGGGCAGCATCACCACCCACTCGGCCTTCAACTTCAATGCGGCCGGCAACCTCAGCCTGTTGGCCGTGGGTGACCTCAGCGTGGGGGCCGGCATCAGCAACACCGGCAGCGGTGGCCTCACGCTGGTGGCGGGATGGGATGGGCTGTCTGACCGTGTCACGCCTACCGTCACGCCGAGCACCGGCAACCTGACGCTGGGTGGCAATATTGATTTCCAAGGCACAGTGCTGGCTGCGGCGGGTGCGAACCTGTTGGTAAGCAGTACCCAAACGACCAACGCAGCGGGCAATTGGACGCTGCTGGCCGGTGGCAACATCACGCTGACTGCGGGGCTACAAAACACCGGCACTGGCGCGCTTACTGCAGTTGCTGGTTGGTCAGGCTGGGATACAACGACGACCCCCGGCTCGGCGACTCCGACGGTGGCCATCGGAAGCAGCGATCTGGTCGTGGCAGGAGCCATCGACTACCAGCAGAGCGATGTGACTTTGGCAGCCGCTCACAACCTGAGCCTGAACAGTCCGCAATCCATCAACAACAGCGGCAACCTGCGCCTGCTGGCTGGCAATGATCTTTCTCTCAACGCAGCGCTTCAAAACGCGGGCGCGGGCAACTTATCTGCCTATGCCGGTTGGGATCCTGCGTCCGGAACGAACGCACCGGCAGTGGTGCCGTTGGTCGGCAACCTCACGCAAGGCAATCGCATTGATTGGGTAGGGACTGCTGCACTGGTAGCAGGCAATGACATTGCGCTGAACAACGCCATCACCACCACAGTGGGCGACATCAGCCTGAACGCAGGCGGGAAGATTGCATTCTTTAGCGATCCCACGCTGCCTATCACGTCCTACGGTGGACATTGGCTAACAGCCAGTGGCACAGACGGTGTGGGCGCGCTCAATGCCACCGTGTGGCTGTCATCCGCGCATGAGATTGAATGGAACTCACCCGATTCAGGCTACATCAATTCAGTATCGGTGTCGGCTGACAAGTTGGTGCTCAACACGCCTGGATTGATCAGCAACAACCCCAGTTTCTACTATGCGAACCTGTACTTCGGCGGCAACAAGCTCGACTTCACGCTGACGAACGACTACCTGAACACGGCGTCAAACTACCGGCCCACCGTGTTGCTTGAACATACTGGCAGTTCACTCGACATCGTTCATGGCAGCTTCACGCCCAAGGAGGGCTTGCAAGTCTGGTCGCACGGGAACGTACGCATCACCGGCCCAGTGAACAGTCCGGAAATGTTTGGAAGCGGGACGGCCGGACTCAGCCTCAACGCCTACGACCCCACCTCAACCATCAGCATTGCTTCCACCGGATCGGTGAATGCGACGAACCTGAACATCAAGGCCGATCGGGTGCAGATTGACGGCCCCGTCACGGCGATCAATGCGCCGGGCAATTGGCAGGCTCCCTTTGACTACGGCATGGTGTCTATTCAGCCGCTGACCTCAGGGCGAAACATCAGCCTGGGCACCGAAGACCCGACCCGGCTGAGCCTGACCCAAACCGAAATTTCCAATCTCAAAGTCGGTGATTTGCAAATCTACGCTTTCAACGGCGGCGACGTGCGAATCTCGGCGCCCATCACCACCGATGCGGCGGTGCAGTTCCTTCAACTTGGCAACCGCTTGACCATCGACGCGCCGCTGACGGTGACCCATGCACAAGGCCAGGCTTATCTGAGCGTCGACACCCTTGACATCACTGCCAGCGGCAGCGTGTCCTCCCTCGCAGGCGGCATCTCGATCGGCCAGAACACAGGCACCCGTGTTGGCAACACCTCTCCCACCTACCTGATCGGCCTGCCCGATGGCCAGCCCAAGCCAGGCAACGGCGGGCTGGAGTTGACTGAGGCCGAACTCCACCGACTGAACACCACAGGCCCGCTGTTCCTGGGCGACCCCTACAACCAGTACAACACCAACCAGAACCCGTTGCGCATCGTTGGGCCACTGGACATCACCGGCATTGCCAGCCAGTTGTTCCTGACCGGCACCACCATCAGCCAGGATGCGGGCGCCATCATCACCGCGCCGCAGCTCTCGGCCAGCGCGTTCAACTCGATCGACCTGGGCCAGGCCAACCACGTGGGCACCTTCGCGGCCCGTGTCTGGAACAACGATGCCAGCGTGTCGCGGTTCATCAACTTTGGTGCCGACAGCGCCGGCTTCGACATCGGCAACGTGGCTTCTACTTGGTTCACGACTGCCGGGGCGCGGTTGATGAGCCGCACAGCGCCGTCCAACTGCGACACCACTGGCGCGGTGTGCAACATCAACTTGAGCACCACCGGTGCCATCACTCAATCGGCTGGAACCACCATCCTGGCCAACCAGTTGACCCTCAGCGCAGTCACGGCCACGCTGGGGGATGCCAGCAATTCGGTGTCTGAGCTGCACATCAACAACGCGGCCATGAACCTGGATTACACCCAGGCCAGCGCAGCCACGGGCAGCACAGCGTTGAAGGTGGACAACCTGGCTGGCGATCGCACCGGCAGCTTGACATTGCGTGGTGCCGCGCCAATGGTGATCACTGGCAACGATGTGATGGATGGCGCTACGGCAGACACAGTGATGATCAGCCGCAACGGCGGCAGCCTGGCAGTGGCCTCGGGCGCCACCCTGGCGGGCGAAGGCACGGTGGATGTGCGCAACGCCACCGGCGGCGTGCTCACCGTGGACGGCAACCTGGCACCGGGCCAGCGCAGCAACACCAGTGCCACGGGCACGCTCAAGGTCCAGGGGGACCTGGCACTTGGCAGTGGAGCGCAGGTGACCGCGCGGCTCGATGCCGCCAGCGCCGATCAACTCGCGGTCAGCGGCAACGTGGCGCTGGACGGTGCCCTGAGTGCCCCCTTGGCCAACAGCTACAGCCCCAATGGCGAAAACTTCAATGTGCTGAGCTTTGGGTCGCGCACGGGCAACTTCGCGGCCTTTGGGTTACCCACTGGATTCCAGCACACCTACACCGGCAATGCACTCAACCTGTACCACACGGCGGGTGGCGGCAACGGCGCGCTGTACTGGGACAACGACGCTGGCGACAGCCAATGGACCAATGCCATCAACTGGAGCACCAACAGCCTGCCCGTGGCCAGCAGCGACGTCAGCATCAACCAACTGGGCGGCGGCAACGCCGTGTTCCTGGGCAGCGGTGACCAGACCATCCACAACCTGGCGGTGACCGGCAAATCACTGTGGGTCAACGGCGGCAGCCTGACCGTGAACGGCAGCTTCAACAGCGACCTGGGCGTCATCGTCAATGGCGGCACGCTCACCACCAACGGCGCCACCAACATCCGCGAAGGCTTCCTGTGGGGTGGCACCTGGGGTGGCAGTGGCGACATCCACTTCGGTGGCAGCTTCATCTGGAGCGGCGGGCACCTTGCCGGAACCGGAGGCACCTCCATCGGTGCGGCAGCCCAGGGCCATCTGCTGGGCACGCTGGTGCAGGACCGCGCACTCACCAACCTGGGCAACACCGACGTGGCGCCCGGTACCACGTTGACCGGCAGTGGCACATTGAACAACGGCGGCAGCCTCACGCTATCGCCTGGCCTGGCCGTCGACACGCGCAGCATCGGCGTGGTGGTGAACAACACCGGCAGCATCGAGCAAACGGGCGCGGAGAGCACCGTGTGGAGCGGCGGTATCAGCAGCAGCGCCGGCGCGCAGTTCAACCTGCTGGGCGGCAGCGCGCTGATCAGTGGGCCTGCCGCCACCTTGGCCGACGTGCGCCTGTCCGGCAGCACACTCAACCTGGCCACCAACGCCCAGGTCAACGGTGCCATGAGCTGGCAAGACAGCACGGTGCAAAGGAGTGGCGGCGGCGCCACCCCCACACTGGCGCTGGCTGGCTCGGCCAGCCTCAGCACTGTCAACACCTTGCACAACACCGCCAGCGGTGTGCTGGTGGACGTGCTGGGCAGCGCCACCCAGAACAAGGACTTTCTTGTCACCAGTGGCCTGACGGTGCATGGCGACTACACCCTGGAGAGTGGCGACATCGCTGGGGCCTATGTGGCGGTGGGGCCGGCAGGCCAGCTGTTCAAGACCAGCACGCAGACTTCGGTGATCAGGGCCCCCCTGTTGACCGAAGCCGGCAGCCTGGTCTCGGCGCAAGAGGGTGTGCTGAGTCTCGGCGGCCTCTCGTCGTCGGTGGCCGGCACGCTGGAAGTCTTGCCGGGTGCGTGGCTGCGCGTGCAGCAGACGCCAGGAGCCACCGCTTACCTGGACGTGGCCAGCACCGGCCTGATCGATGTGGGCGGCACCCTGGAACTGGAGGGCAACACCCGCCTCAGCGGCACAGGCCCCCTGCATGTGCTGGCCAGCCCGCAGGCCGGCGTGCCCGCGGGCACCGTGCAAATGGTGGCGGGCGCCGAGGCCGGTGACCGCAACATCGCCCTGCCGGTATACAACGCCGGCCAGATCGTGCAAAGCACGGCCGACACCACCACCTGGAGCGGCAGCCTGGCCAGCAACCCGGACTCGAGCTTCATGTTGCTGAATGGTGCCGCCGCCATGACGGGCACCAGCGCCAATTTCGGGCAAATGCTGGTGGCAGGCACCCTGGGCCTGACCCACGACGCCATGGCCACGGGCGCGGTCACGCTGGCAGAGGCCACGGTGCAGAGGGCGGGCAACGGCAACACGCCCATGTTCACCTGGGCTGCTGCCGGCAACAACCTGCTGTCGCAATACCAGACGCAGAACACCTTCAACGACGTGCTGCTCTCGGTCACCGGCTCGGCCACCCAGGCAGGCAACCTCGCGATGGGCGGGGGCAGCCGCCTGAACGTGGCGGGCAATTACACGCTGCGGGGCGGCAACATCAACGGCTTTGTGGACGTGACCCAAGGTCAGTTCACCAAGACCAGCAGCTTTGGCGCGGAAGTGACCGGCGCGTTCTACGTGGAGCCCGGAGCGCAACTGCAGGTGCAAGAGGGCAGCCTGGGCCTGGGTGGGCTGGTGGCGGGCCTGGGCAGCATGAGCGTGGCCCCCGGGTCCACGCTGACGCTGCGCCAGGGCAGTCTTTTCCAGATGCAGGGGGCGGGCCGACTGGACGTGGGTGGCACCCTGGAACTGGAAACCGACACCCAGTTGTTCGGTGGCGGCCCACTCAACATCCTGCCCGCCAGCCAGGCTGGCGCAGCACCCGGCAAGCTCAGCCTGGGGGATGGCACGCAGCCAGCGGCCAATGCCTCGCGCAGCATCGATTTCGTGGTCAACAACCAAGGGGTGATCGAACAGACCAGCGCGCAGCCCACGGTGTGGAGCGGCGGCATCACCAGCGCGTCTGGATCGATGTTCAAGCTGCAAGGCGCCACAGCCGAAATCCAGGGGCCGGCAGCGACCTTTGGAGACTTGACGGTCGAGGCCAGCACCTTGAACCTGGCCACCGACGCGACCGTCAGCGGCGTGGCCACATTGCACGATGCGGTCATTGCCAATTCTTCCGCTGGCTCGATGTTGTTCTTGACCTTGGCTGGGGTGACAGACCTAAGTACCGTCCAGGCCGCACAAAACAACTTGGCGGTGAACACCCGCATCACCGGTGCTGCCGTGCAGTCAGGCAACCTGGCCTTGGTCGGTCTGCTCGACATCACCGGCACGTATCTGCTGGACACCGGCAACATCACCGGTGGCAGCGTCAACCTGCGTGGGCCAGCGGCCACATTCGCCAAGACTTTCACACCCGTGACCTCAACCATTGAGGCGCTCACCAACGAAGCGGGCACCCGCATGACGCTGCTGGGCGGCACGGTGGACATCAAGTCAGCGTCCTTCACCAACAACGGTCTGATCGACATTGGGGCTGGCGCCACGCTGGCCAAGAACGCGGGGGGCATGACCAACGGGGCGAGTGGTCGCATCAGCGGCAATGGCAGCGTGGACCTGGGCCGTGGCACCTTGCTCAACCAGGGTGTCATCGCACCCGGTGGAACTTCCGCCATTGGCAGCTTGAGCCTGCAGGGTGACCTGCGGTTCGCGCCCGGTGGTGTGCTGGAAGCGGAACTGCTGGGCATGGGCCAGAACGACCGCCTGGCCGTCAGCGGCAACGTGGCATTCAACAACACCGCCACGCTGGATGTGCGCGCGCTCAACGGGTTCACGCCGCTGATCACCGATGTTTTCCCATTGGTGAGCTACAGCGGTGCCTCGGGTCAGTTCGCGACCACGAATGCGCATGGTCTGACGACCAACCCGAACTACCTGAGCAACCGTCTGTTGCTCGATGCCACAGGCCCGAACGACTGGGTCTGGATCTCGCCAGACAGTGGCAACTGGGGCGATGCGAACAACTGGAACAAGGGCAGCACACCTGGCACGACGTCGGTGGTGACCATTCCCGACATCGCCAATGCGACACCCACCATCAGCTACACCAACGGCGCCAGCACGGTGGCCTCGGTGCGGGCGCTGGAGCCTGTGTTGCTGTTGGGCGGAACGCTGGGGCTCAATGGCAGCTCCAACTTCTCGGCAGGGGTGGTGCAGGCGGGTGGCGCCTTGGCGCTCAACGGCGGTGCCGTGAACCTGGGGGGCGGCTCGACCTGGACGGGCGGCACGATCACCGGCACGGGTGCCGCTCAGGTCGTGGTGGGCAATGGCGCCACGTGGAGCATCAGCGGTGCCGACAAGACATTGCCGGTCCAGTTGCTGGTGGAAGGTGGCACGGTGTCGGTGGCGAGTGGCACGGCCGTGAGCGCTTCGCAGGTGAGCAACCTGGGTGGCCACATCGATGGCAACGGTGCACGGGCCATGTTCTACGCGGGCCAGGGCAACAGCATCGACGGCAGCTTTGGGGGCGGCCTGACGCTGGGCGGCACCTGGACCCTGGGCGGGCACACCCAGTTGTCGGCGCTCTCGGATGGCCACTTCACCTACCTGGGCGGCAGCGTGATCGACGGTGCGATCACCGCAGGCAAGGGCTCAACGGCCGGCACCCTGCAACTGAGCTTTGGCGAGAACGCCAGCGCGGTGGTGCAGGCCAATTCCGGTGTGATCGTGGGCAACCACAGCTCGGCCAGCGTCCATGGCACCTTGAACGGCGACGTCGTGGTGGACACGCAGCAGGGCAACCCCAGTGGGCTGTCTGCAGGGGCCAATCTGACCGTTGCCGGCACACACAACGGCAGGCTGTCGATGGACGGTGCCGCGAGGGTCACCGTCAGTGGCACCCAGAACGGTGTCGTGAAGCTCGACGCAGGCGCCCTGACGCTGAGCGACAGCGTGCTCAACATCAGCGACGGCTCAACCTGGACGGGCGGCACGATCACCGGCACGGGTGCCGCTCAGGTCGTGGTGGGCAATGGCGCCACGTGGAGCATCAGCGGTGCCGACAAGACATTGCCGGTCCAGTTGCTGGTGGAAGGTGGCACGG
>WBZX01001107.1_pt1 | contig 21212 bp, 17 predicted proteins | sample 5204211 | NCBI WGS metagenome assembly WBZX01 (sample SAMN12344362, study PRJNA552823) | activated sludge metagenome | biome: Activated sludge suspended growth; feature: Nitrification reactor; material: Wastewater; isolation source: activated sludge from nitrification reactor of wastewater... | reverse complement strand
ATGGCGAATTCGGCGAATTGGCGAATGGCGAATTCGCCTCTTCGCCATTCGCCAATTCGCCTTGCGTATCGTCGTCCTCACCCAACCACCCCCCACCTCCAGTAGGACGATCTTCCGTTCGAGCGAACCAACGAACCACGTTCGACACCTTGCGTGAGAAGATCAATCCGTTCTGCTCCAACTGCGAAATGGCAAACGACAGATCGTCAGCAGTGATCTTCCTACTGAAAGCATTGTGCATCTCCGTCTTGCTCATGCCCTGCGTCCCGCTTCGACTTATCAACGTTAATAAACGTTCGGTCAGCGAAGCCGTTGGCTTCTCTCCTGCGACATTGCCGAATACCGCTTTGCATGATTCGACGTTGATACGCCAACACGAATAAGCCGCTTTGCAGTGTTCGCCTGTCATGACGGCTACGCCGTCCGCAAGGGCGTAGAGCATCGCCAAGCGGAAGACGTAAGGGCGTGAGCGTTCCAGCACATTCGCTTTTAACGATTCGTCGCTGGCATCTGCGATTAACGTTGGACATATCGCTTCGTATTCACGTTCAAACGTTTGATTGTATGACATCTGCTCTATCTGTTGAGCGATGGCTATCGCCTTCGCCCAGCGTTCACGCAGGTTGCCGTAGTCGATTGGCTTGGGAAACGTGATGATCTTTGATCGTCGTATGCCTATCCATAGGAAACGATTACCGAAGCCGTTGAACGCTTCGCTTCCCTTGTTTAATGCTTCGCTCAATTCCTTCGTCGTGATGTTACCAATAACGCTTATGTGATGATCGGTAGAGCGTAGGGCGTTCTTCTTTCGGTTTAGGATGCTTAACGCATCGCCGTCCCACGCCTTGAGTATCATGCCTGCGAGCATGCTGTCGGGACGACGGCAAAGCGTTAAGGTATTGCGGAATTCGGTATCGACTTGCAGTAGACGCTTATCATTAACGCCTTCGATGAATGTTTCTTTACCATCTTCGATAATCGTCTCTTCGTCTCGCAACCTCTCGATTAAACCTTCGCCACTACCGAACGAACTTCCTAAGCAGTTCGCAAGCCAGTCTTCCTGACTGGTGAATAACGACTTAACGATATGCCATGCTTCGCCCTTGCCTACGCCAGTAGCGGCATGAATGACGACGAAGATATTGCCGTAGTGTCGCCTTGCTCCAATGTTGCAATACGCCTTATGTCCAACGACACTGCCGAACGCAGTCAGTAGGGCGAAGAGTATGCCCGCTTCGTCAATCTCCGTTTGGGACGTTAGGTGGCGAATCGAATCGCCGATCAAGCCGATTAACGATTGATCGTCTTGCAGTGTTACTGGGGGTTGGGTGTTTAGTTGGTTTGGGGCAGGCGAATTGGCGAATGGCGAATTGCCGTCTTGCTGTCCAATGCTCGGCGAACTGGCGAATAGGCGAATAGGCGAATTCACATCTTGCTGTCTCTTCGCCAATTCGCCGTTCGCCTCTTCGCTTGGGGCGAACTGCGTAACAATCGCCCCTGCTTCAAGCGACTCGAATACCTCATGCACCCCAACACCCAGTGAAACGTTCTTCGCCTTATCCTTCTTCGCAAGGCTTTTAATTCGCTCACGCAGATCAGCAAGCGAATAAGTCGGAGACTGCTTGTCTGCCCACTGCGTCCCTGCGTCAAGTATCTGCTCGGTTGTATAGCCGTTGGCAAGCATCGAACCGATTGTGCTTAAGACGATTGCGTTTCGCTGTCCCGAAGGGACACTGCCCAACGTATCAAACGTTGTACCGTTAGTCGTCAATCGCCCCCGCATAGGGTCGATATTAACGTCCTGCGGTTCGTCGTCCTGCGTCTTAACGATTAGATCGACTAGCCACGCAGGGCAGTCAGCAAGGGGCGTAGAGCAGGGCGTAAGCCACTCATAACGTTTACCGCTTTGATGCAGTGACGGAGGAGCGATAATCGCTCCTGACGTTATCACATCAATGCCGAGATGCTTTAACGTTGTAGCGTTGGACGTAATGGCAGGATGCTTGCGGAAGTAGTAGTGCCGCCCTCCGCCTCCGCTTGAAACGCATGGCGTTAAGGGCATTGCCTCATACTCCGCTTCCCAACGACTTAACGTTTCCATGCCTCCATGCTTAAGGTCGAAGTCGATGACGAGCAGTTGCGACTGCGTGCAGTCGATACCAACGTTTACTCCATCGCCTGCGAACCACTTGCGTATTAACGATGGGTCGATGGATGCGTCCTTGCTTCCGTGTTTAACTGCTGTGCCGTATGGATGTTTACCCGCTCGGCAGTCTGACGACTTGCAATAGCATGTTAATGATGCAGGGTCGATACCCCATACGGGGTAAACGAACCATTTGTTGTCGATATACGTTAATGCATGATTAACGTTTTGGCGATTACTAGTATACATATATATTGTCTTTCTGTTGTTGTAGAGAGATGTGGATTTAATAAGGCGTGAGGCAATACTCACGCCTTATTCGTTTAATTGTTTATACGGCTATACACTGCGTAACGATTGTATAGTTAATCGGCTTGCCAGCCTTGTCGAGTTTCTGCGAGACGACAATGCGATAACGTTTATTTACGCAAGTTGATAAATCGAATTCGCCTTCGGGCATTGCCCCGAACAGCCAACCGATTGTCTCGCCATACTTGCTCTTGAGTGATTGCGAGACTGGCGTTTCACGCCATGCGGTTTGTCCGTCTTGCTGTCCGCTGACGATCTTCCAACCGAACCACATTTGTGGATACCTCGAACCTTTGCCCGACATAGCGTCGTAGGTTGCAGGGCGATACTCGCAAGTTGAGAAGACTGCATCGTATGTCCCTGCGGGGACACCCTGCGTTTGAGGGGCGACAAGTCGCCCACGCATTGGGTCGATGGGCTGTTGTTGGTTTTGTGGATTAACGTTCATAATTATAGACCTTTCGATTGAGTAAGATAGTTGTTAATACTTGATTCGCTAATACGAACAAAGCGGTTAAGTTTAATAGTTGACAACTTACCAGACTTGATTAGTCGGTAGATCGTAAGACGGCAGACTTGTAGTCTGTCCGCTACTTGCTGTGGCGTGTAATACTTGTCGTATGGCATATGATGCCTCCTGAAAAGCGATGTGTAACGATGTGTTACATTGGTCGCACAGTATATATCGCAGGAAGTCGCAAGAATAATTAACGCTTGGACGATTTTTCTTAAAGTTTTTTCTGCCTGCTAAACGCAAGGGGGGGCGAAATGACGTATCAACGTCAAACGTTTGCGGAGGGTTACCCCTCCCAATGTGTGCGTGCGTGGACGACTGCGAACGAAAAATGTGCGTAGAGGAGGGGTAGCGTCGCACCGCTCGAATGGCGTAAACAATAACGCCCCCTCTCATGACATCGTTATTTAATGAAGTCATTATTTATCGCAAAAACGCACGGAGGAGGGGCTGCGTCCGTATGTGCGAACACTCGCCAAATATCACGGCATATCCCCCCAACGCATAACGCCCTGCGTAGATCGCAGGGCGTGGAGAAGTAATCGTTAATCGGCTTATCGAATCTGCTTGGCAACGTCTCGCAGTAGGTTCGTTCGACTTGTTAAGTGCGAGTAATGTTTATGAAGCATCGTCGTCGAAGAGTGTCCAAGCAATGACGCAACATGCGTATCTGCGATGCCCTTGCTTAATGCGTCCGTTGCAAACGTATGGCGATAGCCATAGGCGATAATGTTTCGCAGACCTGCTCTGACTGCTAAGCGTCTTACTCGGCATCCGATTGCTGTCGCCGTCAGTCTGCCGTTGTATCCGTTGAACAGCAAGCCAATGCGTCCTACTGCTCTACGATTAACGATTGACAATGCTTCGTCATTCAGGATTAACATTCTCTGCTTACCACGATGTGCTGACTTGTGATCGCTCAACACGATAACGCCATTCGTTGATTGTCGTATCTGATCTGCTGTTAATCCTGCGATCTCCGACGGACGGCAGCCAGTATGCCATAGCAGATTCAGGAAGTCTGCGAAGTCGGCATCCGCATGTGCGATTAACGTTTGATGCTCTTCGGCTGTCAGAATCGCATTACTGCCCCTACTGCTCTTCGCAGGACGATTGACATGTTGAAGTGGATTAACGTCTATATGCCCCTGCCTCAACGCCCAGCGATAGAGCGTAATGGCGAAGCCAATGAAGTGATGCTTGTAGGTATTGCTCCACGCAGATTGCTTGCGGGTGATTGCTTCAACGTTGGTATTCGTTAATTCGTTCAATCGTTTCTTGCCGAAGGGCGATGTAAACGCATCTGCGAAGATACGATAGTTGCGATAGCATCCTGACGAAATTCGTTCTTCGGCGTCTCGCAGGAACGCTTTGACGACTTCGTTAATCGTTAATTCGCCCTTCGGCTTCTCTGGTATGCCGTTGGCAATTAACGCATGCCATGCATCGTATGCTTCTCGCTTCGCCTTCCTGCCCTTTACGCCTAACGACATTCGACCGCCGTTAATGCGAACATACCATGCGTCCTTCTCACTGCGATAATGGGGTTTCGACTGCCGTGCCATTGTGTCTGCCTTATGGCAGTGGCAAGAATAACGGCACCCTTAACGGCACCTACGAATTGCGAATTAACGTATTTACGCTCGAATGCGGGCAACCGCTTGCAGGTTCAAATCCTGTCTTCGGCATTCACATCACGCAATACAGTGCAAGGTACTGACAACTGTCAGTACCTTGCTTGTTTTATTACTTAGCATCCTTCTTAGGCTGTTCCATTCGAACCAGCATCACCTGATCGGTCTTGTCATCTCCTGAATGAATCAGGCAGGGACATTCCGACTTGGTCATGTTGAACACACCAGCCTCAAACACACGGACCTTATTCTTACCAATCGTCCAGGCTGCTCGCTGGGTTTTCTTATCGACTGAGCCGTAGACATCAGTCGTCGTATCCAGAAGACCATCGTAGTAGTTGCCTCGGATGATGCCTTCCTTGTTCACAGCCAGTTGGAAGATATTGTTCGAGATCTTTTCACTACCTTGCACCAGGGCATACACACCAAGAGGCTTCCAGTCGTCAGTGGGAGCAGCCGTGCTGGTTTGACCTACCGTAGCAATCTGTGTTGCCTGTTGTGCGTACTGTTGGGTGGTTGCAGTATCTTCGCCGTTTACGTAGACATTGTCACCCTGATAAACGACTGTGTTGCCATAGTCGTAGTTCACTGGTGTCTGGCTGGGTGGAACGCTCCAGTACTGCATCATGTCTGCATACGTGGTGGAAGCCCAGGCAGTACCCACAGCCCAGCCAGCAGCAGCCCAACAGCCTGGATGAGCCGTATACCAGGCGGGGTTGAACGCACCATAGTAACCAAACCCGGTGCGAACATAGGCAGCATGTGTACCCATGTAGCCGTTCGACCAGTAGGCAGTGCTGTGAGCGCCATTTGCACCATAGACGCTGTGATAGCCAGCCATGTTGCCGGTGTACCGATTGCCTGCGAAGGCAGATTGCCAGCTGGCAGAACCATTGCGGCCATCAATTGTACCCGAGCCACCACCCACGGTTCGGCCCATCGGTCCGCTGGCTACTCCACCTTGTCGATCAGCCGAGTAGGTCTTGCCACTGGCTGTGGTTATGGAAGTATCGCGGGAACCACCAGCAACCACGCCACCATATCTGCCTTCAGCAGCACCCCGTTCGCCGGATGTTGTTATGGAACCGCCTCGATTGTCGGTATAAGTATGATCGTACGTGCTGCCTGCGGCTCGTCCGGCTGCACCTGAATAGGTAGAGCCTGAGCGATAGCCAGAGTAGCTTCCTCCATAATTGCTGCCACCAAAGCTGCTGAAGCCGTGGCTCTGTTCGCCACCACCGAAACTGCGATCCGATGCAAAGCCACCACCACTATACCCACCGAATCCACCGCCACCAAAACGATCACCTCCACCACCATAGCCACCAAAATTGCGTTCGCCACCACCGTATCCACCACCTCCAAAGCTGCGACCACCGCCCCCTCCAAATCCGCCACGACCACCACCACCAAATCCTCGTCCGTTGACATCCGTGCCAAGAACACAGATCACTGCTGCTGCCAGTATGTAGAGCATGAACTTACGCATGTGAAACCCTTTCGCGTGTTGTACGTGTATGAAGAATGACCAATGATGAAGAACTACTTGGCTACGGTGCGAGTTAGTCGCAACGGAGCGGTATCGGGCATCATGCCGAGACCCATGAGACGATCAATCACACGCCAAGTGAAGGCATCCGCTCCAACGCGATTCAGAACAATCCGTTCTGCCGTTGGTGTGCCATTCCCTAATACACCCTGCTGATCCAACACCCAGCATTTGCCATCGTGATGCCAAAGCGATTGAAAATGACCACCGTCATCATCGAAGCCCCAGGATCGGAACAGGCCGGTTTCCGGATCAAGTGCTATGTGAATGCCACCAGTCATCGTCTTGCCACCTTCCAGCGTTCGGCTGAAAGTAGCATTGATTGCTGATTTCTTTGGATCACGAGCAAAAGTAATCTTGACTGCATCACCTTTGACTTTGGTTGTCCATTCGCCCAGCAGCCAATCGAGGTCTTCCAGGCGAACCTTGCCTGCACCTGTTTCATCAGAGATCGCCAGCTTCCATTGACCACCCTCACGAATATGCGTGGAGACATAAGAAGTTGTCCGTGGCAGTGAAGCTGGCCCATTCGACTGACGCAGAACCCCCTCTTCAATGGCCAGATCTTTGGCGGGAAACCGTACGGACTTCACCAGCACTTCAATAGTTGTACCCTTGTTGTTCTTGAAGAACTCAGCGTAGGCTTTCTCGATGGCTTCCTTGCCGACAATCAGTTCACCACCTGCTTCACGCAGCTCACAGCGGTCGGTACATTGGGCAGCGATGGCTCCAGCATTTCCTTGATTGAACGCTGCTTCAAATTCCTTTGCAGTCTTCCGAACCGCATCCTGATCTGCATCAGTTGACTGATTGGATATTGCTGGAACTGGCGCATGGTACGCCATCGTCAGCGTCGCAGCGCCTGCTAGTGCCAATGTGAGCGCAAACAATTGCTTCATGGTGAAACCTCGTGATGAATGTCCCGGTAGGGTAAACGACAACGGAGAGGAACATACTCGTCCCCGAAACCGATGGTCAATCAGTTCACTTCAAGCCGTGAACGATCTCCTACATCTTGTTTCAACTCGCACAAAAATCAATTCAAATGTGCAACTTTATCTTTTCCTCACATGAGGTTTCAGCCAACCGAAGGTTTGGTTTCCCTGCATCTACATGAACTCAGGTCACGGCTTAGTATCTTGTATGTATCGACTTCTTCACTTCACCCTCTTGCAACATGCTCACCTACGATTTCGACATCATTGTTGTTGGTGCAGGCCACGCTGGTTGTGAAGCGGCTCTGGCAGCAGCACGAATAGGGATGAAGACCTCGCTACTCACCATGAACTGTGACATGGTGGGAGCGATGAGTTGCAACCCGGCCATCGGTGGTGTGGGCAAGGGGCAACTGGTTCGAGAGATTGATGCCCTCGGCGGAGCGATGGGGAAGATCACGGATATTGCAGGCCTGCAGTTCCGCATGCTGAACCGATCCAAAGGCCCAGCCATGCACGGCCCCCGTGCTCAGTGTGACAAGAAGCTCTACCAGTTCACCATGAAGGAAGTGATTGAGAACACACCGAACCTGACACTCAGGCAGGAGATTGTCGAAGAGATACTCACCGAGAAACTGTCTGCTGTCAGTGAGTTCTCAGGACTCAGCACTCAGGACCCAGGACTTTCTGTTACCGGTATCCTCTGCAAAGGCGATACCCTTTACCGTGCCCGGGCCATCATCCTCACCACCGGTACTTTCCTGCAAGCCATCATGCACACCGGTGAAGCCAAGGTAGTGGGTGGCAGAGCGGGTGATGGTGCTTCGCAAGGATTGAGTGCATCGCTCAAGTCCGGTGGGTTTGAGCTTGCTCGCTTCAAGACCGGTACGCCTTGCCGACTCAATGGCCGCACCATCGATTTCGCTGGACTGGATATCCAGGCGGGTGACAGCGTGCCTACTCCGTTCAGTTTTAGCACCAGCCAGATTACCCAGGAACAACTAGTCTGCCACATCACTTATACGAACGAGAAGGTGCATGATCTGATCCGTGCCAACCTGCATCGTGCTCCCATGTACAGCGGACAGATTCATGGTCGCGGGCCAAGGTACTGTCCATCCATCGAAGACAAGGTCGTTCGCTTTGCTGAGAAGGATCGCCATCAACTCTACCTCGAACCCGAAGGCTACCGCACTCGCGAATATTACGTCAATGGCATCAGCACCAGCTTGCCCAAGGACGTACAACAGGAGATGCTTCGCCACATCCCCGGCCTCGAGAAGGCAGAGATCATGCGGTTTGGCTATGCCGTCGAGTACGACTACGCTCCGCCACATCAGTTGCAGGCCACGCTCGAGACCAAGAAGATTGGTGGACTCTACTTCGCCGGTCAGATCAATGGAACCACGGGTTACGAGGAAGCAGCAGGACAGGGTTTGCTAGCAGGCATGAACGCTGCCCTCAAGCTACAACAGAAGCCTGCACTGGTGCTTGATCGCAATCAGGCTTACCTGGGCGTACTGATTGACGATCTCGTAACCCGCAGTGTCGATGAACCCTACCGCATGTTCACTTCACGGGCCGAGTACCGCTTAGCACTTCGTCAAGACAATGCCGACCGCCGATTGACCAAGCTAGGCCACGAAGCAGGCCTCGTTTCCGCCGAAGATTGGCAGCGATACCAGCAGAAGGAAGCCCTGATTGCCAGCATCACCCATGAAGTGAATACCCTTCGCCATGAGGATAGCACCCTCGCTCATTGGATCAAGAGGCCAGGCACCACCTGGGAAATGCTCTGCGAATGGGCCCCTGCTCTTCGTCGATTCACTGGACTCAACATCCAGGATTCAGCCATTCAACAAGTAATGCTCGATGGCTTCTACGCGGGCTATATCCATCGCCAGGAAGATGATGTTGCCCGACACAACCGAATGGACGACAAACGCATCCCCGACAGCTTCGACTTCAGCAAGATGAGTCAACTCCGTGCCGAAGCCCGCGAGAAGTGGCTCCGGATCCGCCCCCGTACCATCGGCCAGGCCAGCCGGATAACGGGCATTACGCCCGCTGATGTTGCGATGCTGGTAATGGGCTTGGAGGGGAAGTAGTATCCAACTTGAGATTTCCAGAAAGTACGTGTACTATGGAATGGTGTACAGGAGATTGTCTTGCCAACGATAACCAGGAAAAGCACTGAGCTATCTGCCATAGAGAAGCGAATGATCGAGAAGCTTGTTGGCGAACCATTGAGCATGGATGCTTCGTTGGAAATATCTGTCAATCAGGGGAACGAAGCGGACAACAAACAAGCAGAGACTTTGTCACTACCACCCTGGTTCAATATTTACGATGGTTTATCCGACCAAGCAGCAGATGAGATATCTAGTGGAATCGTAAGAGAACCAACACAACGACACTTCGGCATCGATCATGAATAAAGTGTTGCTCGATACTGACATTCTCTCCGAACTGATCAAACGAAGAAATACATCGGTCGACCAACAAGCAGCTAGTTACTTGCATGTGCATCAACGACTATCGTTCTCAGTGGTTACCTATTTTGAAATCGTCAGAGGCTTTCGTTGGAAGCAAGCTCCTGCTCAAATATCCAAGTTTGAATATCTTGCAGGCGAATCGATTGTAATCCCCATCGATACATCAATTGCCAGTAAAGCTAGTGAATTATGGTCAATCGCTCGCCGTGAGGGTTATCCCTGTGGCGATGCTGATTTGCTTATTGCTGCTACAGCTATTGTGCATCAGCTAAGGCTGGTTACGGGTAACACAGCCCATTATTCGTGGATCACTGAACTCGAGACAGACAACTGGCGAGTGTAATCCCTACACCAACTCCGGCAGCGCCGCTGCTTCCACCAGATACTGTGGCCTGCCTGTTGGGTCGTTAATCGTTGTCTTCGTTGTATCAATTCCCAGCACGTGATAGAGCGTTGCTACAATCTCGGCGAAGTGAACGGGGCGATCCTTGGCGTATTCCCCCAGGCGATTGGTGGAGCCAATAACCTGGCCCATCTTGAGTCCGCCGCCTGCGAGGAACGCACAACTGACCTGCGACCAGTGATCGCGGCCTGCTTCCTTGTTGATGCGAGGCGTACGCCCAAACTCGCCCCAGACGGCGATGCACACATCATTGAGCATGCCTCGCTGGTCGAGATCTTCAATAAGTGCTGATAGGCACTGATCCAGCTTGGCTCCATGATCGCGTACCAGCTTGAAGTTGTCGCCATGCGAATCCCAGCGGCCATAGCTCAGCGTCACCACTCTCACACCAGCTTCGATGAGCCGACGAGCGATGAGGAACTGTTCGTTACAAGTCGGTGCCCCATCGTACTGGAACTGGTAAGGCTTGCCATCGCCGTAACGATCGCGAATGCGGGGATCTTCCTTCGACAGATCAAGAGCATCCACCAATCGGCTGGATGTCAGCACGTCAAACGCCCGCTGGCTCGCATTATCAGCCCCAGCCAATAAGCCTGAGCTATCGATTTCTTTCCGCAGACCATCGAAGCTCTGACAAAGCAGCTTGCGATCATTCAGTTGTTCAAGCGTCACACCCTTGAGGGTCATGTTGGCCATGCCCGGACCATCCGGCTTGAAAGGCGCGTAGGTAGGCCCGAGAAACCCATGTGCACCCGGATCAGACCAGGGCGTGTGCTGGGTTCGATTGGCCAAGCCCACGAAGCTCGGTACCGATGGATCAACCGCCCCCAGCAGCTTGGCAGAAGCAGCACCAATACTGGGGCGACCACCGAGTGCCTTTAGTGCCGATGGGCCATTGCTCGGCCAACCAGTGAAGCACTGATGGGAAGCATGTTCATCTCGCAATCCCACCACCGACCGGATCACAGCAGCATGATGCATTTGGCGGGCAAGACGTGGGAAGACCTCACAAATCTCGATACCCGATACATTCGTTTTAATCGGTTTGAACTCACCCCTGATCTCAGAAGGGGCATCCATCTTCAGATCAAACATATCCTGGTGAGGTGGCCCACCCCCCAGAAAGACGTTGATCACCGCCTTGTGTTTCGTGGCAGTACCCTTGGCCCGGGCTTCATTCTGGAAAATATTCGAGAGATTGAGCCCGCCCGCCAGTACACCTAACCCGCCGATACGCAGGAAGTTACGACGCGACACACCATCACAAAGGGTAGAACGGGAGTTGCCAAGTAGCGTTAACATGGAGGGACACTCCGTCGGGAGCAGGTAGGCCTGACGCAAAGCTACCCAGGCTCGTAGGAATTGAGCCAGCAGGGTAGCTTTAGTAACGTCGTCAGTAAGGATACCCGAACAGCAGGCAAATGCAAGCACAGAAGAGGGATTGTCCGAGAGTCATGCTACTTCGTAAACACCAGCGTCACATAGTTCGTGATGTTCTCGTACTTCTTGCCCTGGTATTCGCCCTTTTCGTTGACGACGTGCTTGGCACGTAAACCATAGAGACCCTTCGGGGCGCTCTTCAGGTCAAAGGTCACATAGCCTTCCTTGTCGGTCTTGCCGGTGAGGGGCTTGAAGCCTTCCGGACCAACGAGGGTGACATCGCTGTTGGCTACAGCATCGCCTTCGTATTCGATGATGAACTTGCCTGAAGCCTTGGCAGCATCTTCTTCGCGTGCCTGCAGGGGTTGGCAGTGGAAACAGGCGGAATCCTTCAGGTCGCCCTTCTTGTAGATGCAGAAGTACTTGAGGAAGGTGGCGGGGTTGGTGCCACGCTGGAAGACGCCGTAGTCGCACTTGCCACGGATGACGTGGGCCTTCTCGGGGAAGCTGGCCACGAAGGCGGCATCGCCTTTTTCCATCGCTAAATCAACGTGCTTAGTCGCGGGGTCATGCACATAAAGACTGGTTTGTTTCACCTTGTCGATCAGCTCGGGGTTATCGACATCAGCGCCGAGCTTGTCGCTGAAGACGAGTTTGACCGTGTTCGGCTTATCGCCGGGGATCAGCCAGAGGAAGTGGCCAAAGCTGGCATTGGTGACAATGAGCAGCGCCAGGAAGGCGGCAGCAATGCGTAACATGGGTTTCTCCATGAGGATAGTGAAGGTGTGCTGTTTAACCTAAGAACCATGCAGCGGTTTGCCAGAACCCACAAGAAAATAGCTGTCGCCCCTTGGCAAGAGTGTGGTGGAAAGGGTTTAATGGAAGTAGGCACCATGGGTGCGTTGGGAGGGCGAGGCTCCTGCCGAGCCGCGGCTCAGCAGGAGCCTCGCCCTCCCGGTACAATGAACATGTGACATACTCAAAGGTTCCCTGTGTTCTCATCTCGTGTTCCCCTGCCTGCGTTGATCGAACATTGCCGGGCGCTGCGTCACATGCTGGAAGCGGGGCTGACGTTGCCTCAGGTGATGAAGCACCAGGCGAAGTCGGGGCCTGCGGCTATCAAGCCGATTGCCAAGCGGATGTCCGACCGCATGCACGAGGGGGATAGTTTCCTCGAAGCCCTGGAAGACGAGAAGCAGTACTTCCCGCCTCTCTACCTGGCCATCGGAGCGGTGGCGGAAGAGACAGGGACGCTTCCTGAAGCATTGCGTGAACTCGAAGAGTTCTTCACCCTGCAGAACACCCTTTGGAAGCGGTTCATCTCCCAGATCACCTGGCCGGTCATCCAGTTTGTACTGGCTACCATCATCGTTTCGGTCGTTATCTACATCCTGGGCATCCTCAGTAGCGGTTCGCATGGCATCAGTGTCCTGGGCCTGCAAGGCCCAAGCGGTGCAGCGAAGTTCTTCTTCGGCATCTGGGGCTTCATCCTGTTCTGCTTCGTCCTGATCTGGGTGCTGCGGAATGTCGTAGGACGTGGCCCGTTCATCGACCGCATTGCCTTAAGCTTGTATGCCCTCGGGCCCACTCTCGAAGCTCTCGCCCTCGCTCGCTTCTCGCTGGGCATGGCTGTCACCCAGGAAGCGGGCTTGCCTCCGGAGCAAGCGGTCAAACTGTCGCTGGAAGCTACCAGCAACCATGCCTACACCGCCTGCATCCCTTCCACCCAGGCGATGCTGAAATCGGGGGAGACCCTCACCGATACCTTGAAGGAACAAGGCATCTTCCCCGAAGTCTTCGTCGATATTGTTCATACCGCCGAAGTCAGTGGGAAAGAGCCCGAAACCTTCTCCCGTCAAGCAAAACAATACAGCGAGATTGCTGAGGCACGTCTCAAAATACTCGCTACGGCGGCATACTGGGTGGTCTGGCTCCTGGTCGCCATCTTCATCATCGTGCTTATCTTCAACATCTTCAGCCAATACGTGGGTGCAATAAGCGGAATCGGTTAGCATGGCACCATCTTTGCGTTAGAATAACCAGCAGAGGCGTTTTGCCGGGGCTGTCTGAGGTGAAACTGAAGTTCACCAACGATGGCAACGGCAAGATGCACCCTGCATGCAGACTCGCAATCTTGCATAGAAACGAAGGACACTACCATGCCGCAAGCTGTCGCTGACCCCGAGGCTCTGAAACGCTTTGCGCAGCAGCTCAAAGGTTTTACCGAAACCATCTCGACCGGGCAGACGGTGCTGCAATCACAACTGAATGCCCTGGGCGATACCTGGCGCGATCAGGAACACGAGAAGTTCCTGACAGCGTTCCAGGAACTCAAGATCATGGTGCAACGCTTCAAAGCGGCAGCAGACGAACACGTTCCGTTCCTGCAACGCAAAGCCAAGCGGGTGGAAGAGTATTTGCAGCAGAGGTGATGTGTATGTGTGGCAGGGTTGTGCTGTACTCAGCTCAACCCTGTGGATCACGCGAAGTCAATGCACGACTTCAGGGTCGATCGGAGTACCGAACGACCCTGCCACCACTCGATACCTATTTGGTGGAGACCCCATGGCCCAAGGCGCACAAGTCACTTCCGTTGATGCTCTCGGCGACTTCCGCTTCTCGTGGATTTCGCTCCAGGAGAAGATCATCATGGCTCTCTCCACCACCGAAGGAGAGATCACGGCCATCTTTCGTTTTCTCGATCAACAGCAGCACCACTGGAAGATGCAGGTGACCAAGCTCCACGAAGCGTACATCGAAGCCAAGCAAATTCTCAAGCGGAAGGAACTCTCCCGCACCTTTGGCCACAAGGTCGATACCACGGTGCAGGAAGAGGAAGTCCGCAAGTGCAAGGCCCGCTGGCAGAACGCAGAAGAGAAGCTGGCCCACGTCAAACGCTGGAAGCCTCGCATGGAACATGCGGTCGGCGAATATCTAGGCCCACGGCAGGGGATGGCGGTGCAGGCGGAAACCGAGATGGTGAAAGCCCTCGCCACGCTGGATCAGAAGATCACCAGCTTGAGGCAATACCTGGCCGTGACTGCACCAACGTTCGTCAGCGGAGGAACCACCAAATGACCAGTGGCGTGGGTACCGTACAACTCCAGGATGCTCTCAAAAAGCTGCTCGCCCGCTGGGACGAGACCAAGCAGTTTTGGGACGATCAGGTTCGACAGGACTTCGAACGGAAGTACATTGAACCCCTGGTGGATCAAATGAAAACCACCATGCAGGCTCAGGACGACCTCGCCCGCATGATGCAGCAGTGTTATCAGGACTGCAAATAGTTAGTGGTTGAATCAGTTGTTTGTTGTTGGTTGATGGTTGTTAGTTAAAACACAAACATCGCCATTAACCAACAACAAAGAACCAACAACAAACAACTCTTCCAGACAACCAACTCCTCCTAACCAACAACAAACAACCAAAAACCAAAAACTCCCCAATGACCACACCCCACCACGAACAACTCCGCCAACTGATCCGCACGATTCGTGCTGCTATTGCAGAACGTACTGCAGCGGAGAAGGAACTCGCTACCGTCCACCTGGAGAAAGCCCAGGCGGCGGAGGAAACGTGGAAGGGGCTGCAGGTCGATATCCAGCAGCGGCGTGATAGCGAACTGGGTGCAGCGGAAGCCAACTACAAGGAACGCAAGAACAAATACGCTGGCAGCACGCATGCTGAGTTTGAAGGTCTACGGAACTCGCTGGCCAACGCTCAGAAGGAAATGGAAGGCAGGCACTACCTCGAAACCGAAGGGCTCAAGCGGGCCTTCGACGATGCTGTCTGGTCTACCAAGACCATCTACGATGGCGACAAGATGAGCACCAACGAAGCCTTGCGGGTGAAAGAGCATGAAGCCCGCACCGCTTGCCAGAAGCTCGAAGGCATGCTCGAGCAGGCCGAGACCATGCTCAGTGAGTGGGGCATGCCGACCTACTACGCCGAGCTTCCCAAAGTCGAGCCCGTCAAGGTGCCTGAGGGGACAAGTCCGAAAGCGATGCTTGATGAGTACCTCAAGAGGGGCGAGAAGCAGTTCAACAGCATCAAGTCGCTAAGCTTGCCCAGACTCCTCAAGTGGATTTACGTCATCCCGCTGGGTATCCTGCTGGCCATCGCTCTGTTCGTGATCGTCTGGAAAGCCAGCGGAAGCATGGGGCTTGGTGCCACCGGCATTCCTGCAGCAGCAGTGATAGCCTTCGCCATCATCTACTCCGGCAAGCAGGTAGCTTCCTGGCAGGCACGCAAGGCTACCGAACCGCTAGGTGATATGGTCGCCGAAGCTCTTACGCTCGAACCACACTGCAAGCGGGAAGCAGACGTTGAGACTAAACGTGAACTCAAACGATTGCAGGACCAGAAGAACGCTGACCTCGCTACCCATGAAGCCAAGTTCGTGCCGGAGATCAAGCAGCAGAAGACCACCTTCGAAGCAGAAGCCAAAGCGTTCTTTACCAGCAAGGATGCCCAACTGGCCAACATGCAGTCACGGGTGAAGACCGAGATCGATCAGATCGAGAAAGACTATAGCGCCCTGAAGCAATCTCTCGAAAGCAAGTTCGACACCGAACTCAAGACCGCGGAAGCCAACTACCAGCGCGATGCCGTCACCGTGCGCCAGAAGTACAACGAAGCCAAGCAAGGCATGGTCGGCATCTGGCGTACTGCTCTCGCCAACATCCAGAGCGAAGCCAAGCGACTGAACAGTGAAGTGGACCAGATCAGCCCATCGTGGGAAAACTGGAAAGCCCTGCCCACCCCAGCTACCATGCCCGATGTCATCCGGCTGGGTACCTACACCATCGACTTCAACCAGATGGCTGGCGGTACACCGGTCGATGATGAACTGAAGGCTGAACTGCCCACCAAGTTCACGCTGCCTGCACTGGCACCATTCCCCACCGGGGGCAATGTCCTTCTCAAGGCCGATGGTCCCGGCAAGGAACAGGCGGTTGAAGCATTGCAGGCTCTGACCCTTCGCTTCCTCACCCAACTCCCTGCAGGCAAAGCCCGTCTGACGATGTTCGACCCCGTCGGCCTGGGCGACAACTTCGCTGCCCTCATGCACCTGGCTGACTACGATGAAGCCCTCATCGCTCACCGCATCTGGACCGAAGAGCACCACTTCGAAACCCGTCTGGTCGATCTCACTGGCCACATGGAAAGCATCATCCAGAAGTACCTCCGCAACCAGTACCAGAGCATTGAAGCCTACAACGAAGATGCAGGCGAAGTGGCTGAGCCCTTCCGACTGCTCGTCGTCGCCAACTATCCCGCCAACTTCAACACCGAAGCAGCCAAGCGACTGATGAGCGTTGCAGCGAGCGGTGCCCGGTGCGGAGTGAGCACTTTCATCAGCATGGATGTCTCGGCCAATCAGCCTCGCGACATCAACCAGTCTCTGCTGGAAGAGAACAGCCTGGTGCTTGAGTATCGTGATGGCAGCTTCCACCTCACCGATGCTGACTATGCCGACCTGCCACTCACCCTGGCTACTCCACCTGATGACAAGAAGACCACGGAACTGCTGAACAAGGTAGGCCAGGCAGCCAAGGATGCCGCCAAGGTCGAGGTAGCCTTCAAGCTTGTTCATCCGCAGTACGATCAGAAACCACTCTGGTATGCGGATAGCGCGAATGGTCTCAACATCCCGCTCGGCCGGGTCGGCGCTACTCGCAGGCAATCGTTATCGCTGGGGCAGGGGACTTCCCAGCACGTTCTGGTGGCAGGTAAGACAGGTTCGGGTAAATCGACTCTGCTCAATGTGCTCATCACCAATGCAGCACTCCACTATAGCCCCGAACAACTCGAGATGTACCTCATCGATTTCAAGAAGGGTGTGGAGTTCAAAGCCTACGCTTCCCATTCCCTGCCTCACGCCCGGGTGGTAGCTATCGAAAGTGAACGGGAGTTTGGCCTGTCGGTACTGCAGAAGCTCGATGCAGAACTGAAACGCCGAGGCGAACGCTTCCGCGAGCTAGGCATCGCCAACATCAAGGATGTACGTGAAGCTGATACCAGCTCGCCCTATCCCCGCATCCTATTGATCGTCGATGAGTTCCAGGAATTCTTCGTCGATGACGACCGCCTGTCACAGGAAGCTGCTTTGCTTCTGGATCGTCTCGTCCGCCAGGGACGTGCCTTTGGCATCCACGTCATCCTAGGTTCGCAGACGCTCGGCGGAGCTTACACGCTCGCTCGCAGCACCATCGACCAGATGGCTGTTCGCATCGTACTGCCTTGCTCGGAATCCGATGGCCACCTTATCCTAGGCGACGATAACCATGCCGCCCGGCTCCTCAGCCGTCCGGGCGAAGCTATCTACAACGATGCCAGCGGCCGGGTCGAAGGCAACCATCCCTTCCAGATCTGCTGGCTCGACGACGACCAGCGCGAAAAGCTCCTCGACGATGTCCGCAAGCTCTACGATGGTTCTCCCAAGAGGTTTGAACTCGCGGAACCTATCGTCTTCGAAGGTAACGCTCCTGCAGAACTGCTTCGCAGCCGACCACTTCGTGCCGCACTCGAAAAGGTGCCTGCGTCCGCTCCGAAGGAACCGCAAGCCTTCCTTGGCGAAGCCATCGCCATCAAGGATGCTTCCACTGCTGTCTTCAAACGACAGTCAGGCAGTCAGCTTCTCATCCTCGGGCAGGACGAACGGGGTGCCGTTGGCTTGCTCGCTGGGGCAGTCACCAGCCTGGCCGCACAACATCCGGTCGGCACCGTGCAGTTCTTCTTCATGGCTGCCAACACCGATGTCGAACCGGTCAAACCACTGCATGATCTGGTCCGCAAGCTACCTCATCCAGTGAAGGTGGCTCAGTTGCGAGAAGTGCCTGCGATGGTGCAGACGCTGACCGATCTCTTGAACGAACGCAAAGCTGCACCACCTGAAGAAGTACCTAACCCCGTGTTCGTCGTTATCTATGGCATCCATCGTCTTCGCGATCTTCGCCGCAACGAAGACGACTTCGGTTCAGATGGCACGGTATCACCGGTCAATCAACTGGCCGAACTGGTGAAGGAAGGCGCCCCGCTAGGCATCCACTTCCTCGTCTGGGTCGATACTGCCACCGGAGCTGGTCGCAGCTTCGACCGTGTCACCCTCCGTGAGTTCACCCTGCGGGTACTGTTCCAGATGTCCGCCAACGATTCAAGCAACCTCATCGACAACCCCGCCGCGGGCAAACTCGGCGCCCACCGCGCCCTCTACTTCTCGGAAGAACTAGGCACCCTGGAAAAGCTCAGGCCCTACGGTGTGCCGAACGAGGAGACCATCCAGGTACTGGGCGATAAGCTGGCCGCGTGGAATAGGTAGTGGCGAGACAAAGATAATACTTCAAGAGCGGCGCGACGTAAGTCCGCCGTTTGAGGTGGTGAAGTACATCGTGATCGCACCGGCGGGCTAACGCCGCGCCGCTCTCACTCTTCGGGTATTTGGCAACGCAATTACCCATTCTCCGCTCGCAGGTCCCGCAGATACTGGATCGCCTCCTTCGCGGTGCCCACCTGCACGCCTGCTACCCGGCCCCGTTGATCCAACTCACTGAGCAACAACAGATCCTCCAGATGCTCACTCGCCTCCAGGTGTACGCGCTGGCGGTGGCCTAGTTTCCCGGAGCGATATTCATGCGCCACCATGTGATTGGCGATGAGAAACTCCGTTCGTTCCGTGACCAGCCCTTCGACGGCTTCCAGCCCACTGTTCACATGGTCATAAGGATCAATGCCTTTGCCCACATCATGTAACAGTGCTGCGATCAGGAACTCTTCATCGTAAGGCCGCTCGTTCCTGGCCAGTTCAAACACCTGCAGCAGGTGGTAGAGTACATCCCCTTCGGGATGGTACTTGGGCGACTGCTTCACCTTCTCCAAAGGCTCCAGCAGAGTCTGGAAGACCAGCAGGGAATCGACTTCCTCGTCCTCCATATCGAGATCGAGTGCTTCCTCATCCAGGTCAAGGTCGGGGTATTCCTTCTCTAGGAACTGCTCCAGCTCCGCTATCGACACCCGTTCGATGGCTTTGCCGGTGATTGAACTCTTGAAGACATAGTGAGCCTTGTCCTCAGCATAGACCGTCAGCTCAAACGGATGCTTATCGGGGATGTGGATGTGGGTGAACGTCCGCGTTTCCTGATGCTTGGTGACCTGCTTGCGTTCGAGATCGTACTGATATCCCTCCGCTTCGAGGGTGCTTTCGATGCCTTCGGGATGATCGCAGAAAACGTGGATATCGATATCCGATCCTGCCCGCACATGTCCGGTGAGGACGCTGCCAATGAGCCGGGGCCGGAAGCGGCGCAGCAACCTCATCATCCGCAAGGCTGCCAGCCGCATGGCCCGCAGGTTCTCGGTCCGTTTCTCCCCTTCGTGGAGACGAGCAAAGGTCTGCACCATCTCGCGAATCTCCGCGTTCGACGGCAGATCGCTCGGTTTGACAGACTGCCTACAGAGCCGCTTGGCAGCTTTGCGTTTGGCAGTGAAGTACTCGGATTCGGTTCGATCATACATCAGCCGAGCCGCTTCGAAAGCGATGGCATGACGCAAACGATCATTCGACATGAAACAGTGCCGCGAATTGGAAGCCCATTGTGAAGCGGCACGAGGCTGAGGGAAGTATAAGTGCCAAATCGTGGAAAGCCAAGCCCTACGCTCAGTACTTCCCTTTCAATTATTCGATTTCTGGTCCTATTCGCATGGCTTTATTTATTGACACCAGCGTGTCACTTTGGGAGAATTCATTATCAACTTCAGGAATATGCCATGAACCTGTCAAGTCGTCGTGGTTTTACATTAATTGAGCTGCTCGTAGTCATTGCCATCATTGCTATATTGATGGCTCTGCTGCTGCCTGCTGTGCAGAAGGTACGAGAATCAGCCAACAAGATGGTCTGTGGTTCCAATCTGCGTCAGTGGGGTATCGCCTTGCACAACTACCATAACGACTACAAGAACTTCCCTCCTGCGTACGAAAAGAAAGTAACCACGGCGTATCCTGCAGTTCCCGACAAGTTCTATCGTTGGTCGGTCTTTGCTCAGGTACTGCCCTACGTTGAACAAGATAACATTCGCAAGCTGATCAACACCGATATTCCACTCTATGATGCTACCGGTTCGACGGTACTGCCCCCAAACCAGCCTGGCGTAGCGAACATGATCAAGCTGGCCCTGTGCCCCAGCGATTCCATGCAACGGGGTGACGTCCGCTATGGTCCCAGTAATTATGTTGTCTGTGTTGGCTCGGGCGTCAATGGTGGGCAGCGAACCGGGGCCGATGGTATGTTCATCGTCAATCGACACATGCGCATAGAAGACATGCGTGATGGCACCTCACATACCGCACTCTTTGCCGAAACGCTGCTGGGGCCAGGTGGTCCCGATGTTACCTCTGTGGATAACCGTCCACAGTATTTCTACGCCAAGCTGAGCGCCGGTCCGCTAACACAGTCGTTATGCGATGCCAATGCTGGCCCGTACAAAACGGATCGCGGCCTAATCTGGGCTGATGGTGAATCTGTTGTTTACGATCATGCCTATCAGCCCAATGCCAAAACCTGGGACTGTATGGCTTCCGGTGGTTTCAGCTTCCGTGCAGCCCGCAGCATGCACCCCGGTGGAGTTCAGGTTCTCTTCGGAGATGGCTCGCTCCACTTCTTCACCAACGATATCGACCCCATTCTCTGGAAAGGATATGCCACCCGGGATGGTGGTGAAGTAGTTCCTGATTAGGCGAATGAAAATGAACTCCCCTGATATATCAGGGAGTCAGCACATGTTCGAATCATAGACATTCTCGCCATAATGTGACTCAAGCCCGATTGTTCTCCTGGAAAAGAGCAGACAT
>WBZX01001106.1_pt1 | contig 21240 bp, 18 predicted proteins | sample 5204211 | NCBI WGS metagenome assembly WBZX01 (sample SAMN12344362, study PRJNA552823) | activated sludge metagenome | biome: Activated sludge suspended growth; feature: Nitrification reactor; material: Wastewater; isolation source: activated sludge from nitrification reactor of wastewater... | reverse complement strand
GGCGAGCTGCTGATCCGCGCCGAGATCGTGCACGGCAAGCTGCAGGTGGTGGTGGCCGACACGGGCGTGGGCTTCGGCAACGCGGCCACCGCCGGCACCGGCGTGGGCCTGGCCAACATCCGCGAACGCCTGCAGCTGCTGTACGGCGCCACCGCGTCGGTGACCGTGGCCGAGAACCAGCCCAGCGGCACGGTGGTTTCGATCGCGGTGCCCTACCGCACAGTCACCCCGGGTGTGGCCGCATGAGAGTCATGCTTGTCCGCCTGGCCGGGTTCGCCCTGCTGGCCGTCGTCGTCGTCGCCCTGGGCCTGGGGGCCTTCATCGTGTGGGGCCTGCCGGAACTGCTGCCGCAGGGTTCGGTGATCCTTTTCGACGGCGAGCGCATCGAGCTGAACCAGCTGCGGCCGGCCACCTTCGGCCACTGGATCCTGGCCTCGATGGGCCTCCTGGTGGCCGCCGTGATGGTGGTGGTGATCGTTCCGCTCGTGATCGTCCTGGCGGTGGTGCTGCCGTTGATCGCCGGTGCATTCGGCATGGCCGTCGGCCTGCTGGCGCTGGCGGCGGCGATGTCGCCCGTGATCCTGCTCGCGTGGTGGCTGTGGCGGCGCTCGCGCTCGCCCGCAGCGGCCCCTGACGGGACGACAATGCGGCCATGACCTCGAACTCGCCCCGCGCGGTGCTCGCCGACGACGAACGCCTGATGCGCGAACAGCTTCGCGCCCGCCTCACCGAGGTCTGGCCCGAGCTTGAGATCGTCGCCGAAGCGAAGAACGGCCTGGAGGCCGTGGCGATGGTGGCCGAGCACCGGCCCGACATCGTCTTCCTCGACATCCGCATGCCCGGCCTGACCGGCGTGGAGGCGGCCCGGCAGATCGCGCAGATGGATGTCGGCGCCGACGAACTGCTGCCCGAGATCGTCTTCATCACCGCCTATGACCAGTATGCGGTGGAGGCCTTCGAGCAGGGCGTGGCCGACTACGTGCTCAAGCCCGCGGAGCGCGAGCGCCTGGCGCTTACCGTGAACCGGCTCAGGCAGCGCCTGGCCGCGCGCGAGTCCGGCGACGCGGCACCCGCCGACGCCGCCCCGGCGCAACCGCTGCAGCAGCTTCTGCACCAGCTCAGCGCCCGCATGAACCCGGGCGGCGCGCCCCAGTACCTGCAGTGGATCCAGGCCAGCGTCGGCCAGGCGATCCAGATGGTGCCGGTCGAGGACGTGCTGTTCTTCATCAGCGACGAGAAGTACACGCGCGTGCAGACCGCCACCCTCGAGGCGCTGATCCGCAAGCCCATCAAGGAGCTGGTGGACGAGCTCGACCCGAAGCTGTTCTGGCAGATCCACCGCTCCACGCTGGTCAACGTGAAGGCCATCGCCGGCATCACGCGCGACTTCCGCGGCCGCCAGATCGTGGCCGTCAAGGGCCACAAGGAGCAGCTCGAGGTGAGCCGAAGCTACCTCGGCCTGTTCAAGGGCATGTAGCGGCCGCGCGCCGGCGCGGCTCAGGCCACGCCGGGCGTGCTGCCGACCTTGGCCGCCAGCTCGGCGCGCAGCCGGCGCAGCTTCTCGCGCGGGTCCTCGCGGGCCTTGCGCTCGTCGAGCTTCATCTCGCCGATGAACCGGCTGGGCACGCCGGCCACCGTCTCGCGGCCGCGCTTGCGGCGGCGCAGCGTGCTCACCGCCAGCGAGGTGCGCGCGCGCGTGATGCCCACGTACATCAGGCGCCGTTCCTCTTCCAGGCGCTGCGGCGTCATGTCCTCGGCCTCGCTCTTGAAGGGCAGCAGGCCCTCGTTGATGCCGGCCAGGAACACGTGCGGCCACTCCAGGCCCTTGGCCGCATGCAGCGTCGACAGCGTGACCACGTCCTGCTCGTCGCCGCGCTCGGCCAGGCTGGCGATGATGGAAATCGTCTGCGCCACGTCGATCACGCTCCTGGCCTCGTCGGCGATCTCGCCGGCGGCCAGGGCGCGGTCCTCGGGCTGGCCGCCGCAGCGCAGCGCGATCCACTCGACGAAGTCGAGCACGTTGCTCCAGCGCGCGGCGGCGAGCTTCTCGCTGTCCTCGCCGTCGTACAGGTGCTGCTCGTAGCCGATCTCCTTGAGCCAGCCCAGCAGCAGCGTGCGCGCCGCGTCGGCGCCCATGGCCTGGCGCGCGCGGTGCTCCAGGTCGTTGACCGAGCGCCCGAACTCGTGCAGCCCGGCGCGCGCCTTGGCCGGCAGCGCGGTGGCCAGCGACTCGGCGAACAGCGCCTCGAACAGGCTCACCTTCCAGCGCCCGGCGAACTCGCCCAGCGCGCCCAGCGTCTGGTGGCCGATGCCGCGCTTGGGCGTGGTCACCGCGCGCAGGAAGGCCGGGTCGTCGTCGTTGTTGACGATCAGGCGCAGCCAGGCGCACAGGTCCTTGATCTCGGCGCGGTCGAAGAAGCTCTGGCCGCCCGACACCTTGTACGGGATCTGCGCGGCGCGCAGCTTCTGCTCGAACACGCGCGCCTGGTGGTTGGCGCGGTAGAGCACGGCGAAGTCCTTCAGCGCCACCTGCCCGCCCTCGGCGCGCCGGGCCTGGATCGCGGCCACCGCGCGCTCGGCCTCGTGCTCCTCGCCGTCGCACTCCAGCACGCGCACCGGCTCGCCGTCGCCGAACTCGCTCCACAGCTTCTTCTCGAAGATCTTCGGGTTGGCGGCGATCACCGCGTTGGCCGCGGCGAGGATGGATCCCGTGGAGCGGTAGTTCTGTTCCAGCGCGACGACGCGCAGGCGCGGATAGTCCTGCGGCAGGCGGCGCAGGTTCTCGATCGTGGCACCGCGCCAGCCGTAGATGCTCTGGTCGTCGTCGCCCACGGCGGTGAACAGGCCGTCGTCGCCGACCAGCGCACGCAGCAGGTCGTACTGCACGGCGTTGGTGTCCTGCACCTCGTCCACCAGCACGTGGGCGAAGGTGGCGCGCCACTTCGCGCGCGCCTCGTCGTCGCGCGTCAGCAGCTTCAGCGGCAGGCCGATCAGGTCGTCGAAGTCCACCGCCTGGTAGGCGGACAGGCGCTCCTCGTAGCGCCGCATCACGCGAGCGGCCACGCGCTCGTCGTCGCTGGCGGCAACGCGCTCGGCGGCGTCGGCGTCCAGGCCCTGGTTCTTCCACAGGCTGATGGTCCACTGCCAGCGCCGCGCCAGCGCGGCGTCGGTGGTGCCGCCCGCGTCGCGCAGGATGCCCAGCACGTCGTCGCTGTCGAGGATCGAGAAGCTGGGCTTGAGGCCGACGCGCTCGCCGTCGGTGCGCAGCATGCGAACGCCCAGCGAGTGGAAGGTGCTCACCACCAGCGGCCTGGCCGCGCGCGAGCCCACCAGCGCCTTGGCGCGCTCGCGCATCTCCGCCGCCGCCTTGTTGGTGAAGGTGATGGCCGCGATGCTCGACGGTTCGAGCCCGGCCTGCAGCAGGCGCGCGATCTTGTGCGTGATGACGCGCGTCTTGCCCGAGCCGGCGCCGGCCAGCACCAGGCAGGGCGACGAGAGGTGGTGCACCGCTTCGAGCTGGCGCGTGTTGAGCGTGTCGGACATCGGTGCGGCTTCTGCAGGGCGGCGGATCATAGCCAGCGCTGTGCGGCGTTCCCGCGCCGCGGCAGCGGCGATACTGTCGCGCCCCATGATGCCGATCCTGTCCGTCACGCTGCCCTTCTTCGCCCTGGTGCTGATGGGCTACCTGGCCGCGCAGCGGCGCGTGCTGCCGGAGTCGGCCATCCCCGGCCTCAACGCCTTCGTCCTGTACTTCGCGCTGCCGGCGATGCTGTTGCGCTTCGGCATGAACACACCGATCGGCCAGCTGCTCAATCCGGTGGTGCTGCTGGTGTCGCTGCTGGCGTCGCTGGGCATCGTGGCGTTCACGCTGGCCGTCACGCTGTCGGACCGCGTGCAGCTCAAGGACGCCTCCTTCGGCGCGCTGGTGGCGGCGTTTCCCAACACCGGCTTCATGGGCGTGCCGCTGCTGACCGCGCTGCTGGGCCAGGCCGCGGCGGGGCCGGTGATCTGCGCCATGCTCACCGACCTGTTCGTGACCACGTCGCTGTGCATCGCGCTGGCTCAGGCGCACGAGGCCAAGGGCGCGGGCGCGCGCGCCGCGCTCGGCAAGGCGCTGATGGGCGCGCTGTCCAACCCGCTGCCGTGGGCCATCGCGGTGGGCGCGATGTTCTCGGTGCTGGGCTGGCAGTGGCTCGGCTCGGGCGGGCCGCTGGCCGGCGTGATCAACATGCTGGCCGACGCGGCCAGCCCGGTGGCGCTGTTCACCATCGGCGCGGTGCTGTGGCGCGCGGGGCAGCATGCGCACACGCGCACGCCGGTCTCGCTGTACCTGCCGGTGGCCGCGATCAAGCTGTTCGCCCATCCGCTGCTGGTGTTCGTGCTGGCGGCGGTGGCGCGCCAGCTCGGCGCGCCGATCGGCACCTTCGAGGCCGTGGTGCTGACGCTGGCCGCCGCGCTGCCCAGCGCCAGCAACGTTTCGTTGCTGGCCGAGCGCTACGGCGCCGACAATGGCCGTGTCGCGCGGATCATCCTCAGCTCGACGGCCGCGGCTTTCGTCACGTTCTCGGCGCTGGCCATGGTGCTGCGCGCACCGGCCGCGGCCTGAAGTCAACGACAGCGTTCACACTGCCGTTGTCCAGCCACCGGAGGCCCCTCTCATGAACATCCTGCACAAGATCTGCGGCGCCGCCCTGGCCGCCGCCGCCTTCAGCCCGGCTCTGGCCGGCACCGACATCGACGTCGGCGTGGGCATCACCATTCGCGAGCCCGGCGTCTACGGCCGCATCGAGATCGGCTCGCGCCCGCCGCCGCCGGTGCTGTATCCGCAGCCGGTGATCATCGCCCGCCCCGCGGTGGTGGTGGCCGAGCCCCCGATGTACCTGTACGTGCCGCCCGGCCACGCGAAGGACTGGCGCAAGCACTGCAAGCATTACGGCGCCTGCGGCCGCCCCGTCTACTTCGTCAAGGAGCGCTGGGTGCAGGACGAGTACTACCGCGAGCACCCCGGCAAGCGCCCGCCCAAGGAGGGCAAGGGCCGGGGCCACGGCCACGGCCACGGCAAGAAGGACGACTGACGGCCCAAGGTCAGATCGCCAGCGGGTCCACGTCCACGGCCCATCGCAGCACGCGATGGGCCTTTTGCTTTCCGAGCGCCGGCAGCTCCGGCACCCAGGCCGCGAGCAGCCGCTGCAGCGACGCGCGCGACGCCGACTCCACCAGCATCTGCATGCGCTCGACGCCGGCCACACGCGCGATGGCGGGTGGCACCGGCGGATAGACCATCGCCTCGGCCGCCTCGGGCAGCGCGGCCGCGCGTTCGGCCGCCGCGCGCAGGAACGCCGTGGCCGCGGCGCCATCGCGGGCCTCGGCGCGCAGCAGCGCCAGGCTGGCGAACGGCGGCAGGCCGGCGCCGCGCCGATCCTCCAGCTGGCTGGCGGCGAAGGCCGCGAAGTCGTGCCGCGCCAGCGCCGCGAACAGCGGGTGGTGCGGGTGCCAGGTCTGGACCCACATCTCGCTCGCGTCGCCCTGCGCCGCGTCGCGCCCGGCGCGGCCTGCGGCCTGCATCAGCAGCGAGAACAGGCGCTCGGCGGCGCGGAAGTCGCTCGAGAACAGCGCGCCGTCCGGGTTGACCGCGGCCACCAGCGTCATGCGGCGGAAGTCGTGGCCCTTGGCCACCATCTGCGTGCCCACCAGCACGTCCACCTCGCCCGCATGCACCGCGCCGAGCTGCGCCTCCAGCGAGCCCTTCAGGCGCGTCGAGTCGGCGTCGATGCGGGCGATGCGTGCGCCGGGCAGCAGGCCGGCGAGCTGCTCCTCCAGCCGCTCGGTGCCGCGGCCCACGGGATGGATGTCCAGGTTGCCGCAGTCCGGGCAGGCGCGCGGCACGCGTTCGGTGAAGCCGCAGTGGTGGCAGCGCAGCGTGCGGTCGGCCTTGTGGAACACGCGCCAGGCGCTGCAATGCGGGCAGCCGCTTTTCCAGCCGCAGGCGCCGCAGTGCAGCACCGGCGCGTAGCCGCGGCGATTGAGCAGCACCAGGCTCTGTTCGCCGCGTTCCAGCCGCAGCCGCATGGCAGCCAGAAGCGGCGCCGAGATCGCCGTGTCCTGCCCGGCGCCGGGCTGGCGCGGCTGGGCCTGCATGTCCACGACGCGCACGCGCGGCAGCACGCCACCGCCCACGCGCAGCGGCAGCGCCAGGCGCCGGTAGGCGCCCTGCTCGGCGCGCTGCCAGGTCTCGATCGACGGCGTGGCCGACCCGAGCACCACGGTCACGCCCTCGAGCCGGGCGCGGTAGACCGCCAGGTCGCGCGCAGAGTAGCGCGCGCCTTCCTGCTGCTTGAACGACGGGTCGTGCTCCTCGTCCACCACGATCAGCCCGAGCCGGGGCAGCGATGCGAACACCGCCAGCCGCGTGCCCAGCACCAGGTCGGCCTGGCCCAGGTGCGCCGCCAGCCAGTGCTTCAGGCGCTGCGCCGGCGTCAGCGCGCTGTGCAGCGTGACGAGCCGATGGCCGGCGAAGCGCTCGGCCAGCCGAGCCTCGAGCTGCGGCGTGAGGTTGATCTCCGGCACCAGCAGCAGCACCTGCCGCCCCGCCGCCAGCGTGTCGGCCGCGGCGCGCAGGTAGACCTCGGTCTTGCCGCTGCCGGTCACGCCGTGCAGCAGGCACGGCCCCGGGGCCATGTCGGCCAGCGCCTGCACCGCCGCGGCCTGGTCGGGCGTCAGCGAGGGCAGCGCCACCTCGGCCGCAGGCGCCGGCGCGGCAACGCGCAGCCGGGCCAGTCGCCGCGCGAGCTGGGTCGCGTCGAGCCGGCGCAGCTCGGGCGGCAGCACCGACAGCGCCAGCTCGCCCAGGCTGCGCTGGTAGTACGCGGCTGCAAAGGCCACCAGGCGCCGCCAGGCCGAAGGCAGCGGCGGCAGCGCCGTCAGCGCGTCGGCGACCGCACGCAGCTCGGTGCCCTCGGGCGGTGCGTCGGCCACACCGTCCCAGACGATGCCCGGCACCACACGTCGACCCAGCGGCACGCGCACCAGGCTGCCGGGCGCGAGTGGCTGCTCGCTGGCATAGGCCAGCGCGGCGGCCATGCCGGCATGCTGCGGCGCGTCCACCACCACCGCCACGGTGCCCGGATCAGACATGGCGCAGATAGCGTCGATTTCGAGGCAAAGCTTCAAGCATCAGCGCTAAGCCCATGATTCGACACGGCATTTGGGGCTTTCCACCGAAGCTGTGGACAACTTTGTGAAGAAGCTGCCCGCAATGACGCTAAGCCCTTGATCCACCGACCAAACGCTTCGACTGCGCTGAGACGAAGCATCGCCACAAGATCAATGGAATCAAGCACTTAGCCACACACAGGGTTTTCCCTGATGGCTTTGCGCCGGGCTTTTGCGCTTGTTGCACCGCACACGCCGAAGTGGGGATAAGTCGCCCTGAGCGCTCACTTACCGCGTGCAGAAACAACGGTCTGGACCGCGGCCTATCGGCGCGCCCGCCGGGCCCGCGAATAGGTGTGGACCTCGTCGACCAGGGCTGCCACCGCGTCGGGCGGCGAGTGCTGGGAAATGCCGTGGCCGAGGTTGAACACATGGCCCGGGCCGTCGCCGAAGTCGTCCAGCACGCGCCGGGCTTCGGAGCGCACCGCGGCCTCGCCGCCGAAAAGTACCATGGGGTCCAGGTTGCCCTGCAGCGCCACCTTGTCGCCGGTGCGGCGCCGTGCGTCGGCCAGCCCGCAGGTCCAGTCCAGGCCGACCACGTCGGCGCCGCAGCCGGCGATGGCTTCGAGCCAGGGCCCGCCGCCCTTGGTGAACACGATCGCCGGCACGCTGCGGTCGAGCTGCTCGACGACGCGGCGCGTGTAGGCCAGGCTGAAGGCCTGGAACGCGCCGTCGGCCAGCACGCCGCCCCAGCTGTCGAACACCATCACGGCCTGGGCCCCGGCGGCGATCTGCGCGTTGAGGTACGCGGCCACCGCCTGCGCATTGATGTCGAGGATGCGATGCAGCAGGTCGGGCCGCGCATAGAGCATCGACTTCACCAGCCGGTAGTCGTCGCTGCCCGAGCCTTCGACCATGTAGCAGGCCAGCGTCCACGGGCTGCCGGAAAAGCCGATCAGCGGCACGCGGCCGTCGAGCGCCTTGCGGATCGACGTGACGGCATCGAACACGTAGCGCAGGCGCTCCATGTCGGGCACCGACAGCGCCGCCACGGCCGCCTCGTCGCGCACCGGGTGGGCGAAGCGCGGACCCTCGCCCTCGGCGAACGACAGGCCCAGGCCCATCGCGTCGGGCACGGTGAGGATGTCGGAGAACAGGATCGCCGCGTCGAGCGCATAGCGGTCCAGCGGCTGCAGCGTCACCTCGGTGGCGAAGTCCGGGTTGGTGGCCAGCCCCATGAAGCTGCCGGCACGCGCCCGCGTGGCACGGTATTCGGGCAGGTAGCGGCCGGCCTGGCGCATCAGCCACAGCGGCGTGTGGTCGGTGGGCTGGCGGCGGCAGGCGCGCAGGAAGGTGTCGTTGCGGAGTTCGGCGTACGGCATGGCGCGCCATCATAGGCGCCCCCCGGGCCCGGGCCGCGGAGCGCGGCGGCGGGTGGGGGCCGGCCCTATGATCGCCGGCACCATGCAGCCGCGGCGCCCCGTGATCGTGATCGTCGAGGACGAGCCCGGCATCGCCGACACCTTGCAGTACGCGCTGCGCACCGAAGGCTTCGAGCCGCGCTGGTGCGCCACCGGCGAAGCCGCGCTGGCGGGCTGCGACGACGCCGCGCTGGTGATCCTGGACGTGGGCCTGCCCGACCTGAACGGCTTCGAGGTGTTCAAGCGCCTGCGCGCGCGGCGCGACGCGCTGCCGGTGCTGTTCCTCACCGCGCGCGCCGACGAGATCGACCGCGTGGTGGGCCTGGAACTGGGCGCCGACGACTACGTGACCAAGCCGTTCTCGCCGCGCGAGCTGGTGGCGCGCGTGCGCACCGTGCTGCGGCGCAGCGCGGCGGCGCCGGCAAGCGCAGCGCATGCACCCGCCGCGCCGGCCGGGGGGCCACCCGCGCCTGCGCTGCCTTTCGCCCACGACGAGGGCCGGCGCTCGATCCGCTACTACGGCCAGCCGCTGGAGCTGTCGCGCTACGAGTACGGCCTGCTGCGCACCCTGATCGGGCGGCCCGGCTTCGTGTTCACGCGCGAGCGCCTGCTCGATCTGGTGTGGGACGACGACAGCGCCAGCCTCGACCGCACGGTGGACGCGCACGTGAAGACGCTGCGCGCCAAGCTCAAGGCGGTGGCGCCGACGCTGGAGCCGATCCGCACCCACCGCGGCGTGGGCTATGCGCTGGCGGAAGACCTGCCGCCCGCGCGGCCGGCATGACCAAGCGCAACCGGGTCTTCGCGGCCATCCTGCTGGCCTATGCCATCGGCGTGGGCTGGCTGATGTGGCGCCTGCTGGCCGACATCGACCCGCGCTACCGCGAGTCGGCCGAGGAGTCGCTGGTGGAGGTGGCGCACCTGATGGCCGCCCAGGTGGAGCAGCGCTGGGACGAGCGCGCCGTGTCGCCGGCCGAACCGGTGATCGACGTGGCCGTGCTCGAGCCGCTGTTCCGCGACCTGTACGCGCGCCAGCTCGACGCCGACATCTTCGGCTTTCGCAAGACGCGCTTCGAGCTTCGAATGACGGTGGTGGACGCGCAGGGCCGGGTGGTGTTCGATTCGCTCGGCCGCGCGGTGGGCGCTGACCATTCGCAGTGGCGCGACATCAAGCGCGCGCTCGAGGGCCGCTACGGCGCGCGCACCACGCCCGACCTGGTCGACGACACCACCACCGCCGTGATGTACGTGGCCGCGCCGCTGCGCCGCGACGGCCAGATCGTGGGCGCGGTCAGCGTGGGCAAGCCGGCGCAGAGCTTCGGCCAGTTCGTCGAGGCGGCACGGCGCAAGACGATGATCATCGGCGCCACCTCGGTCGCCGCGGTGGCGCTGCTGGTGGCGATCCTGTCGGTGTGGCTGGTGCGGCCCTTCGGCCTGGTGGCCGACTACGTGCGCTACGTGCGCGCGCAGCGCGGCTTCAGCCTGCCGCGGCTGGGCCGGCGCGCCCTCGGCACGCTGGGCGCGGCCTACGACGAGATGCGCGACGCGCTCACCGGCCGCAGCTACGTGGCCGACTACGTGCAGACGCTGACGCACGAGCTGAAGAGCCCGCTGTCGGCGATCCGCGGCGCCGCCGAGCTGCTGCACGAGCGCGAGATGCCCGCCGCCGACCGCGAGCGCTTCGTGGCCAACATCGAGCGCGAGACCGCGCGCATCCAGGAGCTGGTCGACCGCATGATGGAGCTGGCCGCGCTGGAGTCGCGCCGCGCGCTGGAGCGCACCGAGCCGGTGGCACTGCGGGTGCTGCTGGATGAGTGCGTGGCCAGCGCCGCCGCCGCGGGCGCGCCGCGCGGCATTGCCGTCACGCTGGACGCCGGCGCCGACGCCACCGTCGACGGCGACCCGCTGCTGCTGCGCCGCGCCATGGGAAACCTTCTCGACAACGCCATCGACTTCTCACCGCCCGGCGGCACCGTCGAGGTGACGCTGACGCAGGCCGGGCGGCACGTGCAGGTGAGCGTGCGCGACCACGGCCCGGGCATTCCCGACTACGCCGACCACAAGGTGTTCGAGAAGTTCTACTCGCTCGCACGCCCCGGCACGCAGCGCAAGAGCACCGGCCTGGGCCTGCCCTTCGTGCGCGAGATCGCCGCGCTGCATCACGGCCGCGTCACGCTGCGCAACGCCGACGGCGGCGGCGCGGTCGCCACCTTCACGCTGCCCTTGCGCGCACCTTGATCAGATGATGCCCCGAGGGGAGCGCAGCGAACCAGGGGTTGTCATTTCAGTGTTCGTAGACCCGGTCGAGGTCGGCGAAGCCCTTGATCTCGATCGGATTGCCGCTCGGGTCGCGGAAGAACATCGTCCACTGCTCGCCGGGCTGGCCGGCAAAGCGCAGGTGCGGCTCGATCACGAAGCGCGTGCCGGCGGCCGACAGGCGCGCCGCGAGCGCGTGCCAGTCGTCGGCCTGCAGCACCAGGCCCAGATGCGGCATCGGCACGAGGTGCTCGCCGACGTGGCCGGTGTCGCTGGTGGGAAACGGCGCACCAAGGTGCAGCGAGATCTGGTGGCCGAAGAAGTCGAAGTCCACCCAGGTGGCGGTGCTGCGGCCCTCGCGGCAGCCGAGCACGCCGCCGTAGAACGCGCGCGCCGCGTCGAGGTCGTGCACGTGGTAGGCCATATGGAACAACGCGCGCATGCTCACTCCGGGTTAGTCTTCCGTTCGGCATCGTAGCGGCGGCCGGGTTCCGCCGCGAACGGCCGCCCCATCGCACACCTTCACGCGAAAGGACCGGCCCCATGTCGAAACTGTCGAGCCTGATCGTGGCGCTTGCGCTGGCCGTGCCGGTGGCCGCACCGGCGCAGGCGCCGGCGCCCACCGCGTCGACGGCATCCACCCCGGCGGCATGTCCGCCGGTGGCCCAGGCGCCGACGCAGGACCAGCTGCAGACCGCATTGCGCAACGCGCGCAACCGCGGCGCGCTGTGGAAGGCGACGCGCGACGGTCGCAGCGCCTATCTCTTCGGCACGATCCATGTCGGCAACCTCGACTGGGCGATCCCGGGTCCCGGCGTGTCGGCCGCGCTGCGCGCCAGCGACACGCTGGCGCTGGAGCTCGACGTCACCGACCCGCAGCTGATGGCGCGCATGATGGCGCCCGCCGCCGCGGGGTCGACGCCGCCGGCCCCGCTGCCGGCCGCCGTTGCACAGCGTCTGGCCCTGCGCCTGGACGCCGCCTGCCTGCCCGCGCAGGCCCGGCCGCTGTTCGACGCCATGCACCCCGTGATGCGCGCGGTGTCGCTGAGCGTGCTGGAAGCCCGTTGGGCCGGGCTCGACGCGGGCTATGCGCAGGAGGCGTCGCTGGCCGGCTTCGGCCGCACGACGCAGATGCGAATCGTGTCGCTGGAGACACCCGAGCTGCAGAAGGCGGCGCTGATGCCCGCCAGCGACGCCGAGTCGGTGACGATGGTCGCGCAGATGCTGGAGCAGCTCGAGTCCGGCGCCACGCGGCGCTCGATCGTGCGCCTGGCCGCGGCCTGGGAGCGCGGCGACCTCGACGAGCTGGTCCGCTACGAGAGCTGGTGCGAGTGCGTGGTGGGTGACGACGACCGCCAGCTGATGAAGCGCCTGCTCGACGACCGCAACGGCGGCCTGGCCGACGGCATCGACGCGCTGCATCGCGAGGGCCGCCGCGTGTTCGCGGGTGTGGGTGTGCTGCACATGGTGGGGCCCAAGGGCCTGCCCGCGCTGCTGGCGGCGCGGGGTTTTCAGGTAGAGCGGGTGGCTTTGCAGTAGCGAGGGCGCTGGGTACCATGGCCCTCAACCCAACGAGGAGAGGTGCATGGCCGACGACAGCGGTGTCCCGTTCGCGAAACTGGTTCCCGGATTCGACTTCCTTCAGGGGCTGGTCAAGAACGCGGGCTCGGCGATGCCCTCCATCGGCCAGTGGGTGGCGCCCACGCTCAACCCCGAGGAGCTGGAAAAGCGCATCGAGGAGCTGCGCACCGTGCAGTTCTGGCTCGAGCAGAACGCGCGCATGCTCGGCGCCACGATCCAGGCGCTGGAAGTGCAGCGCATGACGCTGTCCACGCTGAAGACCATGAACGTGCCGCTGGCGCAGTTGCGCGACTCGCTCAAGGTGCGCGAGCCCGACGCCGCCCCGGCGCCGGTGCCCGCCACCAGGGCACGCCCGGCGCGCGGCGCGCGCAAGGCCGCCGACGCCGCCGTGCCGCCGGGCGCGGTTGACCCGATGCAATGGTGGGGCGCGCTCACCCAGCCGTTCACCCAGCTCGCCGCCACCGCCATGCGCGACAGCGCCGGCGACGCGGCCAAGCAGCTGGCCGGGGCGATGGTCAAGCAGAGCTTCGACGCCGCCGAGCAGACGCTGAAGAAGGCCGCCGCCGCGCCGGGCAAGATGGCCGGCGCGATGGCCAAGGCTGCGGCCGGCGGCGCGCGCACCGCGGCGTCGGTGGCCTCGGCCGCGTCGGCGGCGGCCACCGCGGGCGCGGCGCGGCGCCCCGCGCCACGCGCAGCAAAGACCCGGCGCCCGCGCTGATTCCGCGCCGGCGGCCCGGCACGCCGGGCGCGCCGCGGGCACACTGCGGCCCATGACACGCTGCCACGTCGGCCACGCCACCCACCCGGACTGGGCCGGCGCGCTCGCGCTGGCCGGCACCCAGCTCGACGCGCAGCATGCGCGTGCCGGCGCCGGGGCCGGCGAGCCCGCGCTCGGCCTCGTCTACTTCACCGACCGCTACGCGCCGCATGCCGACGCGCTGTACGCCGCGCTGCACGCGCGCTGGCCCGGCGTGGCCTGGGCCGGCACGGTGGGCGTGGGCGTGTGCGCGTCGGGCGTCGAGTACTTCGACGAGCCGGGCCTGGTGCTGATGCTGCTCACCGTGCCGGCGGGACGCTTTCGCGTGTTCTCGGGCAAGCGGCCGCTGTCGAACATCGCGCCGGCCACGATGCTGGTGCATGCCGACGGCCACACCCACGACCTGCCCGAGCTGCTGGCCGAGCTGGGCGAGCGCGCGTCCACCGGCTACCTGTTCGGCGGCGTCGCTTCGTCGCGCACGCGCAGCTGCCAGGTGGCCGAAGGCGTGTTCGAGGGCGGGCTGTCGGGCGTGGCCTTCACGCGCGACGTGGGCGTCGTCTCGCGCGTCACGCAGGGCTGCCAGCCGGTGGGGGCCACGCGCCGCGTCACCGGCTGCGAGCGCAACGTGGTGACCGAGCTGGACGGCCGGCCCGCGCTGGAATGCCTGCTCGCCGACCTGGACCTCACGCTCGACGACTCGCGCCGCGCGATGGCCACGCTGCGCGGCACGCTGGTGGGCCTGTCAGCAGCCACGCCTGCCGGCGGTGCGGCCGCGCAACGCCACCGCGCCTTCGGCGACGACGTGCGCGTGCGCCACCTGATCGGGCTGGACCCGGCACGCCACGGCGTGGCGGTGGCCGACCTGGTCGAGCCCGGCATGTCGCTCGCGTTCTGCCAGCGCGACGTGGCCGCGGCTCGGCGCGACCTGACCCGCATCTGCGCCGAGATCCGCGACGAACTGGCGCCCGAGCCCGCCACCGCGGGCGTCGGCGGCGCCGACGAGCCCGCCCCGCCGGTCGACCCCACCGCGCGCATCGCCGGTGCGGTGTACGTGAGCTGCGCCGGCCGCGGCGGGCCGCACTTCGGCGCCCCGTCGGCCGAACTGCAGATCGTGCGCCACGCGCTCGGCGACGTGCCGCTGGTGGGTTTCTTCGCCGGCGGCGAGATCGGCCACCGGCAGGTATATGGCTACACCGGCGTGCTGACGGTGTTCACGCGCGCGGGCTGACACGCGCCCGGGCCGGGCCCGCACCGCGCCCGATTCAGTCGCTCCACGTCAAAACCGTGCAGCGGTCAACCCTGTAGGGCGGGCCCGGCCGGGCCGCTACAGTGGCTGCCGATGAACGCTCCCGCCCTGCCCGCCGAAGCCGCCGCCGTGGACCGTGCCGAACGCCAGCGCGCGGTGGTGGCGGCGCTGACGCCGCTGCTGCCGTCGCATGCGCTGATCTGGCGCAACGAGGACACGCAACCCTACGAGTGCGACGGCCTCACGGCCTACCGCGAGTCGCCGCTGGTGGTGGCGCTGCCCGAGACCGAGGCGCAGGTGGCCGCGGTGCTCAAGGCCTGCCATGCGCTGGGCGTGCCCGTGGTGGCGCGCGGCGCGGGCACGGGGCTGTCCGGCGGCGCCATGCCGCACCGCCTGGGCGTGACCCTGGCGCTGGCCAAGTTCAACCGCATCGTCAAGCTCGACAAGGTGTCGCGCACGGCGGTGGTGCAGTGCGGCGTGCGCAACCTGGCCATCAGCGAGGCCGCGGCGCCGCTGGGCCTGTACTACGCGCCGGACCCGTCGTCGCAGATCGCCTGCACCATCGGCGGCAACGTGGCCGAGAACTCCGGCGGCGTGCACTGCCTGAAGTACGGCCTGACGCTGCACAACGTGCTGAAGGTGCGCGGCTTCACCGTGGCCGGCGAGCCGGTGGAGTTCGGCGGCGACGCGCTCGACGCGCCGGGCCTGGACTTGCTGCCGCTGGTGGTGGGCAGCGAGGGCATGCTGGCGGTGACGCTGGAAGTGACCGTGCGCCTGGTGCCCAAGCCGCGCCTGGCGCGCTGCATCATGGCCAGCTTCGACGACGTGCGAAAGGCCGGCGACGCGGTGGCGCAGATCATCGCCGCGGGCATCATCCCGGCCGGCCTGGAGATGCTCGACAAGCCGATGACCGCCGCGGTGGAAGACTTCGTCCACGCCGGCTACGACCTCGACGCCGAGGCGATCCTGCTGTGCGAAAGCGACGGCACGCCCGAGGAGGTGGCCGAGGAGATCGACCGCATGCTCGGCGTGCTGTCGGGCTGCGGCGCCACGCGCATGGAAGTCAGCAAGGACGAGGCGCAGCGCCTGAAGTTCTGGAGCGGGCGCAAGAACGCGTTCCCCGCGTCGGGCCGCATCAGCCCCGACTACATGTGCATGGACTCCACCATCCCGCGCAAGCGGCTGGCCGACATCCTGATCGCGATCCAGGCGATGGAAAAGAAGTACGCGCTGCGCTGCTGCAACGTGTTCCATGCCGGCGACGGCAACCTGCATCCGCTGATCCTCTTCGACGCCAACGACCCCGACCAGCTGCACCGCGCCGAGGCCTTCGGCGCCGACATCCTGGAGACCAGCGTCGAGATGGGCGGCACCGTCACCGGCGAGCACGGCGTGGGCGTGGAGAAGCTCAACTCCATGTGCGTGCAGTTCAGCCCGGAAGAGCGCACGCAGATGGAAGCCGTGAAGCACGCGTTCGACCCGCGGGCCACGCTGAACCCGGGCAAGGTGGTGCCCACGCTGCACCGCTGCGCCGAGTACGGGAAGATGCACGTCAGCAAGGGCCTGCTGCCCTTCCCCGAGCTGCCGAGGTTCTGACGCGATGGACGCCGCACTCGCCCGCCTCGTCGACCAGGTGCAGACCGCCCGCGCAGCCAGGGGCCGGCTGCGCATCGTGGGCGGCGACACCAAGGCGTTCTACGGCAACCCGGCCACGGGCGAGCCGCTGGACGTGAAGCCGCTGGCCGGCATCTCCAGCTACGAGCCGAGCGAGCTGGTGGTGACCGTGCGCGGCGGCACGCTGCTGGCCGACCTGGAAGCCGCGCTGGCGGAAAAAGGCCAGCACCTGGCGTTCGAGCCGCCACGCTACGTGGCGCGCGGCACCGTGGGCGGCATGGTGGCCGCGGGGCTGGCCGGCCCGGCGCGCGCCACCGCCGGCGGCGTGCGCGACCACGTGCTCGGCGCCACGCTGCTCAACGGCCGCGGCGAGCTGCTGTCGTTCGGCGGCCAGGTGATGAAGAACGTGGCCGGCTACGACGTGTCGCGCGCGCTCGCCGGGTCGATGGGCGTGCTGGGCGTGGTGTGCGAGGTGTCGCTGAAGGTCCTGCCGCTGGCGCCCGCGTCGGCCACCCTGCGTTTCGAATGCGAACAGGCCGAGGCGCTGGCGCGGCTGAATGCCTGGGGCGGCGAGCCGCTGCCCATCACCGGCTCGGCCTGGTGGAACGGCATGCTGGTGGTGCGCCTGGCCGGCGCCCGCGCCGCGGTGGAATCCGCGCAGCGCCTGTTCGAGGGCCAGGGCGGCGAGGCCATCGACGCGCCGCTGGCCGCCGTGTTCTGGCGCGGCCTGCGCGACCACGGCGACGAGTTCTTCGCCGCGGCCGCACGCGCCGAGGACGCCGGCGCCGCGCTGTGGCGCCTGGGCGTGCCGGCCACCGCCGCGCCGCTGCTGCTGCCCGGCGAGCAGCTCATCGAATGGGGCGGCGCGCAGCGCTGGTGGTGCACCAGCGCCAGCGCCGCCACCGTGCGCGACGTGGCGGCCCAGGCCGGCGGCCACGCCACGCTGTTCCGCGCGCCGGCCGCGCGGCGCGGCGACGCCTTCCATCCGCTCGCGCCGGTGCAGGCGCGCATCCAGCAGGCCCTGGCCGACGCGTTCGACCCGGACCGCGTGTTCGACCGCGGGCGACTGTTCGGCGCCACGCCCACCGCCTGAAGCACCCCGCCCGATGCAGACCGACCTCGCCCCCGAATACAAAGGCACGCCCGACGGCGACGCCGCCGAAGCCATCCTGCGCAAGTGCGTGCACTGCGGCTTCTGCACCGCCACCTGCCCCACCTACCAGCTGCTCGGCGACGAGCTGGACGGCCCGCGCGGCCGCATCTACCTCATCAAGCAGGTGCTCGAGGGCCAGGCGCCCACGCGCGCCACGCAGTCGCACCTGGACCGCTGCCTGACCTGCCGAAACTGCGAAAGCACCTGCCCGTCGGGCGTGCAGTACGGCGCGCTGGTGGACATCGGCCGCCGCCTGGTGGACCACAAGGTGGAGCGCCCCGCGCCCGAGCGCGCCGTGCGCTGGCTGCTCAAGGAAGGCCTCACCTCGGCCGCGTTCGCGCCCGCGATGGCGCTGGGGCGCGCGGTGCGCCCGCTGCTGCCCGCGTCGCTCAAGGCCAAGGTGCCCAACGCCGCGCCGCCGCGCGCGAACCAGTGGCCGCAGCGCTCGCACGCACGCAAGGTGCTCATGCTGATGGGCTGCGTGCAGCCGGCGATGATGCCCAACATCAACGCCGCCACCGCGCGCGTGCTCGACGCTGCCGGCATCCAGACCCTGGTGGCCGACGGCGCCGGCTGCTGCGGCGCGATCCGGATGCACCTGGACGACCACGACGGCAGCCTGGCCGACATGCGCCGCAACATCGACGCCTGGTGGCCGCTGGTGGAAGGGCTCACGTCCGCCGGCAAGGTGGAAGCCATCGTGATGAACGCGTCGGGCTGCGGCGTGACGGTGAAGGACTACGCGCGCCACCTGGCGCACGACCCCGACTACGCCGACAAGGCCGCGCGCATCGCCGCGCTGACCAAGGACCTGTCCGAGCTGCTGCCGGCGCTGGTGCCGGCGCTCAGGCCCCGGCTGGCGAAGCCGGCCGCGGGCGGCAAGGCCGCCACCCCCGCGCCGCAGCGCCTGGCGTTCCACCCCCCGTGCACGCTGCAGCACGGCCAGCAGCTGCGCGGCGGCGTCGAGACCGGCCTGCGCGAGCTGGGCTTCGACGTGTCGCTGGCCAGCACCGAGTCGCACCTTTGCTGCGGCTCGGCCGGCACCTACAGCGTGCTGCAGCCCGAGCTGTCCACCCAGCTGCGCGACCGCAAGCTGGCGAACCTGGCCCCGCTGGACGCGCAGGTGATCGTGTCGGCCAACATCGGCTGCATCCAGCACCTGCAGTCCGGCACGCCGGTGCCGGTGCGGCACTGGGTGGAAGTGCTGGACGACGCGCTTCGGCCCTAGCCGACCGCCGCCCCCAGGATCACCGCGACGGCGAAGCATCCGCCGAGCACGCAGCCGGCGAGTACACGGATCATGGTGGCGGCATCGTCGAACATGGTCTGTTTCCCTGAGCCTGTTCTTGGCTTTGACGCATGGTCCGCGTCGGCGCGCGGTCCTGCCGTGACCGATGCACGGCCGCGCGCGCGGTTACCGATGCAACGGTGACAAGGTGCGTGCGCGGCGCGTGCGCCGGCAAGCGGCGTATCGAAACGTCAGCCGGCGGGCGTATTCACGCCCGCGCTGAGCGCTGCGGCCTCACGCAGGCGGCGCCGCGTGCTCCGGCCTCACGCAGGCGGCGCCGCGTGCTCCGGCTTCACGCGCAGCGCCCACAGCACGCCGGCCACCAGCAGCGCCACGCCGGCCAGCGTCAGCGGGCCGGGCCACTGGCCGCGCAGCGCCAGCGCGTAGGCCAGCGCCGACAGGGTCTCGAACACGATGAGCTGGCCCGTCAGCGCGGTGGGCAGGCGCTGGCTGGCGGCGTTCCAGCACAGCGTGCCCAGCCACGACGCCAGCAGGCCGATGGCCAGCATCAGGCCCACGAAGCGCATCGGCGTGGGGCCGAAGGGCATGGCGAAGGCCTGGCCGCTGGCGGCGTTCCAGGCCCAGAACAGCGCGAACCCGGCCGCGGCCGGCAGCAGCGTGGCCAGGCCCTGCGCGGTGGCCCAGGCGGTGGGCGACCGGTCCGGGTGGGCGCGCATCCAGTCGGCGTTGCGGATGGGGTACCAGGTCCAGCACACCACGGCGCCCACGGCCAGCAGCGCGCCCAGGGCATAGCGGCCCAGGTCGGCGTTCGGGTCGGCGCGCAGGTGCGTCAGCTCCTCGTGGTTGACGCAGCCGATGCCCGCGGCGATGAGCAGCAGGGACGGCGCGAGGCGCGCCCACGGCAGGTGGCCGTCGCGCGCGTGGTCGCGCAGGTTGGACGTGATGGCGATCACCACCGGCAGCGTGCCGATGATCATGGTGGGCAGCGGCCCGCCGGCGCGCTGGATGGCCGCGGCCAGGCACAGGTAGTACAGCAGGTTGCCCACCAGGGACAGCTTCAGTGCTTCCAGCCAGTCGGCGCGCGACAGCTGCGACAGGCGGCCCCAGTCCAGCCAGGCCAGCGGCAGCGCGATCAGGCCGAAGGCCAGGTAGCGCGCCATCGACAGCAGCACCGCCGGGTACTCGGGCAGCATCAGCGGCGCCACGAACACCAGGCCCCACATCAGGCCGGCGGCCAGGGCGTAGAGGGTTCCGGTGACGAGGGCGGCGCGGTGCGGCATGGGGCGGGCGAGGATACCCGCCCCCGGCGCGGCCCCGGCCTGTGGCAGAGTGCCCCGCCAACGACAACAAACCCCGCCGGAGACGCTCCCCATCATGGCCAAGGACCACCTGCTCGCCCTCGACCAGGGCACTTCCAGCTCGCGCGCCATCGTGTTCCACCGCGACGGCCACATCGTGGCGATGGCGCAGCGCGAGTTCCGGCAGATCTATCCGCAGCCGGGCTGGGTGGAACACGACGCCAACGAGATCTGGGCCACGCAGCAGGCGGTGGCGCTGGAAGCGCTGTTCAAGGCGCAGCTCAAGGCCGCCGACATCGCCGCCATCGGCATCACCAACCAGCGCGAGACCACGGTGCTGTGGAACCGCCGCACCGGCCAGCCGGTGGCCAACGCCATCGTCTGGCAGGACCGCCGCACCGCCGCGTTCTGCGAGCAGCTGCGCGCGCAGGGGATGGAGGCGCAGGTGCAGCACGCCACCGGCCTGCGCATCGACCCGTACTTCTCGGGCACCAAGCTGCGCTGGCTGCTCGACCACGTGAGCGGCGCGCACCTGGCGGCGGCGCAGGGCGAACTGGCCTTCGGCACGGTGGACACCTGGCTGCTGTGGAAGCTGACCGGCGGCCACGTGCACGCCACCGACGTCAGCAACGCGTCGCGCACGATGCTCTACGACATCCGCCACAACACCTGGGACCACGAGCTGCTCAAGGCGCTGCACATCCCGGACAGCGTGCTGCCGCAGGTGCATCCGTCGGCGCACGTGTACGGCGAGACCGACGCCGCGCTGTTCGGCGCGCCGATCCCCATCGCCGGCATCGCGGGCGACCAGCAGGCCGCGCTGTTCGGCCAGGCCTGCTTCAAGGCCGGGCTGGCCAAGAACACCTACGGCACCGGCTGCTTCATGCTGATGCACACCGGCCACCATTTCAGCGACAGCACCAACGGCCTGCTCACCACCGCCGCGGCACAGCCCACCACGCAGCCCGAGTACGCGCTCGAAGGCAGCGTGTTCATCGGCGGCGCGGTGGTGCAGTGGCTGCGCGACGGCCTCAAGGCCATCGCCGGCAGCGGCGAGGTGCAGGCCCTGGCCAGCAGCGTGCCCGACGCAGGCGGCGTGATGTTCGTGCCGGCCTTCACCGGCCTGGGCGCGCCCTACTGGAAGCCCGACGCGCGCGGCGCCATCGTGGGCCTGACGCGCGGCAGCACGGTGGCGCACATCGCGCGCGCCGCGCTGGAAAGCATCGCCTACCAGAGCGCGGCGCTGCTGCAGGCGATGGCGCGCGACGCGCAGCCGGTGGACGAGCTGCGCGTGGACGGCGGCGCCAGCGTCAACGACCTGCTGATGCAGTTCCAGGCCGACCTGCTGGGCATCCCCGTGGTGCGGCCGAAGGTGGTGGAAACCACCGCCCTCGGCGCGGCCTACCTGGCCGGCCTGGCGGTGGGCACCTACCGCAGCCTGGACGAGCTGGCCGCGCAGTGGCAAGTGGAGCGGCGTTTCATGCCGACGATGTCGCGCGAGCGCGCTGCCGAG
>WBZX01000388.1_pt1 | contig 21262 bp, 18 predicted proteins | sample 5204211 | NCBI WGS metagenome assembly WBZX01 (sample SAMN12344362, study PRJNA552823) | activated sludge metagenome | biome: Activated sludge suspended growth; feature: Nitrification reactor; material: Wastewater; isolation source: activated sludge from nitrification reactor of wastewater... | reverse complement strand
ATGCATTGATCCGGATGCAGCAGTTCGATTTCGTCGATGGTGGGAGGAGCGACTTTGAGGAGGATATCACTCTTGAATACTTCCTGCTTGCTCATGACAATCTCTGCCCCGGCCTCGCTGTACTCGTGATCGTCGTAGTTGGATCGTAGTCCTGCGCTTGTCTGTACAATGACCCGATGCCCTTGCATCACCAGTGGTTTGACAGAGTGGGGTACGATAGCCACCCGGTTTTCGGTATTGGAAATCTCCAGCGGGATGCCGATCGTAAACTGGCTGGCGCCCTGGGTTACGGCTACCCTTTCCGGTTGTGTCTCCAGGCTGAATCCAAACTTATGCGTCCACTGCGTCATGCGTCGTAATATTGAAAATGCGAATATTGTCGGTCTCTACACTGATCTGTACCCTAACGTAGGGCATATCAAAATACTGATCAGCGAGGTCAGGCCATTCGATCAGGCATAGCTGACCGGAATCAAGATACTCTTCAAATCCGATCTGGGCAAGGTCTGAGGTTTTTTCGAGGCGGTAGAGGTCCATGTGGTAGATGGTGCCCACAGTTGGGGATGTATATTCATTGACCAGGGAGAAGGTAGGACTGCTGACTGACTCAGTGATACCAAGTTGTTTACAAAGGACCTGGACGAGGGTGGTTTTTCCGGCACCGAGGTCACCATGCAGTAAAAAGACCCGAAAATCCAGATCAATACATTTGATCAGGGCATCTGTTACGTTGGAGAGGTCTCCCAGATTTTTCACGGTGATATCCATGCTGCAAAATATGAAATACCTTAAGATTGGAGGTTTGTAATGTGCTCTCCTTAGGTCAGGATTTTATGATCATTGAGAAATGTTTGATGTGGAGTCAATGTAAAATACTTGACATTTAATAGTAAATTACAAACACAAAATTTGCTTTTTATTGAAGTATTATTATATTTATAGCAGTTACCCACCCCATTACAGGACTTTTTGACTACGTATTATATTTTTTAACGTTCATAAATCTGTAAACATGAAAACCAAGACCCCGGGAGCTCAACCCCAGTTACCAGTTACCAGTTACCAGTTACCAGGTGGATTGTGCCAGCAACACTATTATATCTTTTTGCGGCGCAGTTTAACTCACCTCTTAGCTATAATTGTCGTTTTAATATCATGTCAAAATCTGAATTCTCAGGTTATTACAAGAGTTCTTTCGCCAAAGGACAGTATACAAAACTATATTCATTGGTTCCATGCAATTGATGATGTATCTGTCATTACGACCAGGAATGTTGATTATTTAGGTGTTTTATTAGATGATAAGCGCACCGGAAGAGTGCTCCCTCGTATTGGAATCCAACAAGATATTTCAATTACTACGAGTGATGGTTCAGTAACATACATTGGGAGCCATGCGATATGGAATATAAAAGTAAAAAGCCCTGATTCAAAATCTTTAAGTATTCGTTTTGAGAATACTGTTTTGCCCGATCAAGCTATCATGTATTTGTATAACGAAATGACACATTTTGTTGTTGGGCCAATCAGTTCTAATGATTTTAGGAATGGTAAATATAAATCAGATTATATAAATGGTGACTATGTGAATATTACCATCTTTATTCCAAATTTTGCCAGTAACTACATTGCAATTAACATATCGAGCTATGATTTCGGAATAATTGCTCTTGAATCATATGATGGTGCCTTCAATACTTCAGGATCTTGTAATGTAAATACATCATGTCCGGAGGGAGATGATTGGGGATGTGAAATTAATTCTGTTTGCAAAATAATTAACCCTAATGTCGGTTCATGTTCTGGGGCACTTATTAATAATGCTTGCTGTGATTTAACACCATATATACTTACTGCAAATCACTGTGTATTAACCTATCCGACAGAGGATTTTATTTTTAGATTTAATTACAATAGTCCTGAATGTACTCCAAATGGAGAGACACACCCAATTGATTGGATAGTTTATTCTGGGGCAGAAGTGAAAGCCAAATGGTATGATTCTGATTTTGCATTACTAGAATTATTTAATGATACAGAAGCAGGTATGACTTATGCAGGATGGGACAGATCTACAACGCCTAATCATGGTATAGTCACTTGTATTCATCATCCAGCTGGGGATGTCAAAAAAATATCAATAGACAACGAAAGTCCAATTCTTGATGATTCGGGTTGGATTATTGATGAATGGCTTGTTGATGACTGGGATATTGGGACAACTGAAGGTGGGACCTCTGGAAGTCCATTATTTGATATTGATAAACATATAATTGGTCAAGACCATAGAGGAGATGGTAATGATGAATGTGATGAAGATAAAGGGAGTTACTTTGGGAGATTCGATCTTTCTTGGAGTGGAAATGGCACTAGTGCGACAAGATTAAGTGATTGGTTAGGGGCTTCATTGGATCCAATGACTCTAGAATGCCAGGCTAGGCCTGATATTCAAGGATCAGGTGTTTTATGCAATGACGGTAATTATAGTTTAACAAATGTTTTATCATGTGCTAAAGACATTACGTGGAATGTATCGCCTACGTACTTGTTTGATTCAGCGACTTCAGGAACTGGTACTCTAGCTAGTTTATCTATTGCAAGTTCCACTACCAGTGGTCTTGCAACATTAACATTTAGCTTAACAAGCCAAGGATGCAATCCAATACTAATTCAAAAGAAAATTTGGGTTGGAAAACCGGCTGCTCCTGATATCCAGATGACTATTGATCCATGTCTAAATATTATTAAATTGTTTGACGCAAATTATAGTTATTTAGCTAATGCAACCTACCAGGCTGTAGTTACAGTCAGATGCGGCAGTACAGTTACTGTGTACAATGTAACTGGAATGCCAAAGACTCTTCACGTACCTTTTGGAAGAGGGTGCGAGATTTGTTTAGAATCAGTGAGTGTAACAAACATATGTGGTATCGTCTATGATGAACCTTTACTTTGCCAAACAGTACCATATTGTGGCGAAGAACTGAATATCGGATCCAGCTATAATTTTAGTTTAGAAGAAAGTAATTCTAAATTTGAAATATATCCTAATCCAACTTTCAAGTTTTTAACGATAGATAATTTGTCACCAACAGGTAGCATTGTAACACTTTTAGATTTGACGGGTCGAAGTGTATATGAGACAACAATTAAAGATAGCAAACTAATAATTGATCTATCTTCACTTAATGTAGGCATTTATTATGTGTTGATACAGGATTTGAATGGATCGTTTGTTAATAAAATTATTAAGTCATGAGACCTGTTATATTTGTTTTTTTAATCTCTCTGCCTTTTGTATCCATGAGTCAAATGGATTCATCAAGGTTCATCCTTTCGATTCAATTTGGAATTGAAAAACATGACAAGCGATTGTTTGACTATTCAGAGAAGGAGTTGCTTTTAGCCATTCAGCCGGAGAATTGGGGAACTTACAATTTGAGTTTGCAGGCAAGTAAAATGCTAGCTCAATCGCAAAGGATTTCACTATTTGCCGGATCAGGACTGTCCTATCAGAGAGCTACGTTTATTCGACCATTTGATCATACCCTTTTTGATCAAGATGATAATGAAATCCTTCGACATCTCAATGTTTATGATAAACTCTTGCTTCCAGTTTCTTTTGTTGGATATTTGGATATTGGAAAGAGGTTTCAATTAGATATGGGCTACAACACACTTTTTTTACTTTACCGCAGGATTGATAATACTGAGGATAATTCAAATGACTACCCTTACACTGCTTTCTCTTTTGAATTAAGTAGACTTGAATTAGTTGGTGGTATTAATTACAAGCTAAAGGGTATTGTTTTGGGAGTACACAGCAGATTAGTTAATTATCAAAAGATTGATAACATCATATTCAATGACATTGTAAATGATCCTCGCATGGATCAAAAATGGGAGTTTAACAATCCATTGCGTATTGATTTTTCAGTATCTTTTATGTTGTAAGATAATATATTTCAATGACGCCAAGTGGTCAAAATTTAATAGCCATGAGTAGATGCATATACTATTTTATCGTTATGAGTTGTACTGTTTTCTCTCTAGCATCATGCAAGGATGAAGAGGACTTTTCTGACAACGTCGAATTCAAACCCATGCTATTCCGGTCGGATTCGTCTTATTACACCTGTATTAAATACGTACCAGAATTGGGTCATAGTGTTTCCATAAAGGGAAATGCTTACGTAAATCTGCACGATGTCGGCTATGGATTAGCCCTATATAATTATACGGACATCATCAATTGGAGAAATGAAGAAGATTGGGCATTCCTAAATGAAAATATGGGCGCATCATATTGCAAGTTGAAACTTGGGAAAATACCATTGGGCGGTAATAGTGTCATTTTTGAAGATTGTATACAAGGGGCCTGTTCTCTTTCAAAATGGACTCATGACATTCCCCTTGCCGCGTATGATGAGGATCCTGATAAATCAAGTTGGCTCGAGATAACAAAGATTGATTCGATAGAGAGGATAGTGGAAGGTAAGTTTGAATTCCATTTTGTGTTTGACTATGCGCATGATGCTTCTGCATCTGCATTTGCAAGAAAGATATCGTACCGTGATGGCAAGTTCAGAGCAAAGGCTAATTTTTGAGCATCCATGTTTTCATGTTTGTGCACATGAATTAAAATAGAAATCCCCTAAAACACGAATCCCCTTGAGCCAAAGACTCAAAGGGGATTCGTGTTTATAGAAGTTTGCTTTTACTTCCCCTCGACAAGCTCAGGGACCAAGTATGATTTACGCTTACGTCTTACTTCTACTTCTCACTTCGTTGTTCCTTGTTCGTTATTCCATATTCCTTTAGGTGCGGTTCATCTTGATGATACTCCGCTGTATCGACTTCCCTCCATACTCGAGATACAGACTGTAAGCTCCTGCAGGCAGATCGCGGCCGATCTGTAATGATTTCTGCTGACCATTGACCAGGTTAGCTTTTTCACTGGAGATCATTTGTCCCATGCCATCATACACGATGATGCGCAGGTCACCACTACAACCAGATGATAGATCAAGAGTCATCTCTGATGCAAATGGATTAGGGAATATCTTGACATCAACACATTCAAGTGTAGTCACATCTTCTACATCAGATATGATGACTTCTTCGCCCGTCACTCTCATCTCGCTGAGGCCATAGCACTCGCCACCATAATTGGTCAGCGCGGTGATGAGCAGATACCTGCCTTCGACATCTCCGAGATTTGGGCCTTCGGCGCCTTCATAGGTGCTCAGGCCACTTGCTTGCGGGAATGTAAAATCACCTGCAGTGTACCAGTTTTCGCCATCAGGGCTGTAGTCAATAGCCACATCCTGCATACCCCAACTCAGGCGCGAAGGATCATTGGTATTCCAGATAGTCATCTGGCCCAGTTTGTACACCTTGCCAAAATCGTACATGATGAAATGGCTTACAGGCCTTGCCGGATTAGGACTTGCGGCAGCTTCACAGGAGATCCAACCATCAAAGTAGTTAGTACTGTGGCGATCAGGGAAGCACTGTGCAATGGCAAACTGTTGTAACAGGGCCATCGTAAATATCAGTAGTATTGTTTTTTTCATGATCGTTCAGGCTTAGATGTTGAGGAATCCTATCGGTGGATTGCCACCAGGTTGATAGAAGTTAGTTAACGTAGGGAATATCAGGGACAATTCAGAAGGGCTGACACCAAACCACAATGCCAGCTCAGCGAAATACTGATCAGCACTCAGTTGTGGAATCAATACCCCACTGCCGAGTTCTATAGAAGATTGCAGCGCAAGAGTTGGATACTCGCCATAGATCCTCTTACCGATGACATCGTCTCCCATCACCATGACGTTTCCACCCCAGGCGTGGTCTGTACCATTGCCATTGGAGGTGAGTGTGCGGCCAAACTCAGACATCGTAAAGGTGGTCACCTGTTTGCCCAGGCCAAGTTCAGCCAGTGCATCTGCAAATTCACCAAGCGCATTGTCCAGGTCATAGAACATATCATTCTGGTTGCTGAGCACCTCATCATGGTGATCCCAGCCTCCATAGTCGATAAAGAAAATCTGGCGTTTCATCCCCAGGGCTTCATGAGCCGCAATGGAATAGGCGGCCATCTGGAAACTCCTTGAGAGATAATTGTCTGTAAACTGTGTCTGGAATTCCGGTACAGCACCAATCGCTTCCTGGAATTGTATATGTCCGTCACGTGAACGCTTGACAACATCAATGTATGTTTTCTCAAACATATTGCTGTACTCCGCATCCACCATCGAGTTGATAGCCTGGGTACGCATGCGATCGAACACATTCCAGTCTTCAGTAGCTCCGTAACCGTATATGCCCGAACTACCATTGTATGGATCCAGTGCAAATTCAATCGTATCCACACCCGTCTGGAAGATATTAGTACCGCCCAGGGAAAGGTTCATGGAGATGTTCGGATTGTTGTTCATGTCATTGATGAGGTCGGCGACCTTGCCTCCCCATCCTGTGCCACTGCGTTCGTTTGGCAGACCAGTCATCCATTGCTGACCCTGATCAGAGTGTGAATAGAGACCGAGTGGAAGATTGACCAACCCGTCATAGTATTGCTCTTTGGTCGTTGGTTCGACCAGTGTACCTACATTGGACAGGAAGGCCATTTTGCCCTGATTGAACATCTGCTGTACGCGCGGCAGGTTAGGGTGGATACCAAATAAGCGACCACCTGCTGCATCCGGAAAGATAGGCAGCATTGCGTCTGCAGCTATAGCCAGGTTTGAACGCGTAGCGGCATACTCTGCATACTCTGACGGGCTCCGTGGCATGAGCATATTGAATGAATCATTACCACCGGACTTGTAGAGGCATACTAATGCCTTGTATTCAGGGTCACCACCGAGTGCACTATTGGCAAGGGCAGCAGCGGAGAAAGCCTTGAGACTGACCAGAGAGGAATAGAGTGTGGATACACCGATAGCTGCACAACCGGCCTGTCCAAAAAACTTCCTTCTGCTGATGGGTTTATCGTTAAATCTTAGGTTCATATTTCGTCGGAATAGAAATGAATGGATTAGTGGATAAGGGGTTATTTCATGACAGCGTAATCAGGAGAAATCATGATCAGGTATAGCGCCAGTCGCACCCTGTCTTCCCGGTAGTTGCCGTCGATCATTGGGCTTACCGCGTCCTTGATGATCTGCCTGGTGCGCTCCGATAGCATGCCGTGGGTAAAGAGCACATCAAGCCTGTTGACCAGTACTTCAGGATCCCTGGCCAGGCCAAGCAACTCATCAATATTGTAGGTCACATAAGGATTGTCATCTTCCCAGTCATCCATGATATATCCCCATACCGCCCAGTCATTGACCTGGTTGATATATTCAACACTCGTGCGTGAATTGTGTATTTGAAATTCCGGACCCACCAATTGGTTGTCTGAAATGGGGCCGATCGGCTGATAGTCGGGGAGGAAGAAGTTGAATACGGTGCGCGAAGCTAAAGGGACCTGATTGGTGGCTTCATAGAAGCCATAAGCTACATTCCAATACCGGCCATAGTACTGCTCCATCGGAAGGGCTTTTGTAAAATGGGTATAGCGAGCGAACGGTTCGCGCAATTTGCCAAATGCCTGATCTTCCAGTGCTGCGCAGGTGCGCGCTTCCGGATCCAGTAAGATGGCTTTGACGACTGCACCCATATCACCACGTTGGCCCTGGCCGTTGTCTGCAAACACAGCGGCCACCCTGGAGATATAATCAGGACTTGGATTGGAAGTCACCAAGCGCTGGATGAGTTGTTTACCGATAAAAGGGCCTACGTTGGGATGTAAAAACAATTGATGCACTGCATCCCTGATGTCCTGCATTCCTGTCTGGCCTTCTGGTATGATATAGCCATCGAGCATAGTCTTGGTTCCAGGCTGATGCCACTCTTCATACATGATCATGGGCTTGGTCATATCTGCGATATAGATATCCAATCCAAAGTATGGTTGTTCTGTCCATGGATTTTCGATGACATCACCTACTCCGAGACCAGTGAAGACCTTGGCCAGTTCTTTGATATCTGCCTGATCATAGGTGGGAATCCAATTGCCCTGGTCATCTTTCTTACGGCTGCCGTCCTGATTGAGCTCATAGAGTCCGACACTGAAGAGCTGCATGATCTCCCGTGCATAGTTTTCGTCGGAGTGGATATTTTCTTCCGGGATCTCTCGTGGATTGTTGAGATGGCTCAGGTAATAGCCCATGCAGGGATGAAGGGATACCTGGTTGAGCAGGTCCTCGTAGTTGCCAAAGGCATTCCTGAGCATCACATCATAGTAATCAGCGAGGCCATACCCGGCATCGGAAAGGTTTGAATTGAATGAAATCACCAGGATTTCGCTGAGGGCGAGCGCTACCTTTTGACGCAGCAGGTCTTCTCCCTTCATGTGATTTTCCCACCAGGTGTAATTGAAGATGGTCCAGGAAGGCCGGCCTGAGATTTCTTCAGGGTCACCACCATTGGCCAGGTACCATTCGATCACCTCGGCATAGACATCCTTGAGGCTTTCGAGCATCTGTGTTGGTGGCAGTGCCATTTGCTCTTCAATCCATGGCTGTATCCCCTGGTCTGCAACTTTCTTTATGGTCGCCATATCAGCGCCAAGGGTTGCCTGGGATAAAAACCTGGAAGCTTCCATCAGCGGACCTTCGAGGCCTACCTTGTTGATGGTCTTGTCTCCCGATGCGGTAAAGGACCAGTACTGCGGCGTATAGTTGCTGCTGGTCGTTACCTTGATCTCCTGTGCAGGGTCACTACCCAGGATCACCTGCGCCTGCATAGTCCCCGAAAGGGATAGTGTGGCGGCAAGGAAATACAGTAATTTTCTTTTCATGTGCAAATGATTTGTAGGGTCCTGACATTAAAAAAGTGAGAACAAAGAGGCTTGTTCAGGTAATGATTAAAATGCAGAGGTGGGAGTTACTGGAAGGAAAGATACAAGTTTACTTCAAATTGTGGCCTTTTGGATAAAAAATTAATGAAATAATGACCATACCCTGCCAAGCCCTTTGAATTTCCTAAAGCGCCAGTATGATGCCGGCAGTGCTCCGAAAGACTGAAAGAAGTTAGCAATCCCCGGATGCATGCTGCCCTCAAAATCGAAAGCGTTGCCCCGGTCAAGGGCTGCGTGGACAGCATGGTCAAGGAGCAAGGCATGGGCAGAGGCGCCATGTTCGTCACCTGTCCTGCCACCTGCCAGGTAATAGCTGGTGTGCTGATCCCAGGCAGTGAGAATACCCGCAATGGCCTTGCCTTCAGCATAAGCCACCATCAGGTGGCCACATTGATAGGTCATCAAACCTTTATAAACCTCAGGAATGACCGCGTGTAGCCATTGGGGAGGGCTTATTTTTTGCTGGGCATGAGATTGCCGGCATAGGGCAAGGAAGCCATTGATATCGCTTGACGCTGCAATGGAATGCAGTTTTTCAGCCTTATTAAGATTACGTCTAAGCCCTTCGCTGTACCCTGTACGAAGTTGATCTGCTCTCGTGGTCCCGGGGATGATATAGCTATACTTTAAAGCAGCCGGGATGACACTCTCTGCCAGATCAAGGCTAGTGTCCGGCTTCAGGCATAAATCCAGGATCGGGACCCGGGGCAAGGAAGAAAGTAAGGATGGTATATAATTACCCAGGTCAATAGAGGAGGAGACGGGGGTCACCCACTGGGTAAAAGGCGGGGTAATCAGCGCCTGTAAACCACGGATCCGTGTCAGGTGATAGGGCAGGCCTGCAACTGGATTACCATGGGTGTCCTGAAGGATCGCAGCATCCCATCCGCCAGGTCCACAGGTGGCATCCAGCCACCATGGTGCAACGTAAAGAGGAGGTTGCTGCATTGCGGCAAACAACTCATGATAGCTATGCAGGGATACGGATTGCACCTCTGCAATATAATGGGAGTTGGCCTTTCCCAAAAGATTAATTCTGTGTTAACCTCCCGGGTGCTGCCCATGGTTAGGGTGGAACTTGCCATCTTTGCCCTACAAACACAGATGTATGATGCGTAGAATTGTGATGTCGCTATTGCTCCTTGGTGCAGCACTCCAGTTTAACTACCTGGTGGCGCAGACCGGTACTGCAGACAACCTGTGGAAGACACTCGCCAAGATTACCTATAAGAAGGAGTATGACGAATTCCTCGGATTTAAAATTGACAAGCCGGTCTTCAGTGAAGAGATCAAGGCGCTCAATGGAAAGGAAGTGACTGTAAAGGGTTTTATCATCCCGGTGGAAGGATATAAGAGCCATAAGGAATTTATATTCTCTGCCTTCCCTTACAGCATGTGCTTCTTTTGCGGCGGAGCGGGACCTGAGTCAGTGATGGAGGTGACTGCGATAGAGCCTGTCGTCTATTCTGCAGAGTCTATCGTATTGAAAGGCAAGCTAAAGCTCAACAATGACGATGTCAACAAACTCATGTTTGCCCTCACCGATGCAAAGATTGTAAAGTAAAAAATCAATCCCCGGTTACCATACTACGCGATCGGACCACGTGCCCATTTTTCCACGGAGTTTTACAAAATAGCAGCCCGGTGTAATTGGTGGTGTGAGGTCAACCTGACGATCGGCGCCAACTTTTCTGACATATACTTCCTTGCCTTGCAGATCATAGAGGGTCACTTCTCCATAGGTCCAGGGATCCGGAATATTGATGCGCCAGATATTGGTGTTCTGGTCCAATACAAGCGTTGGCCTTGATACCGGATCAGCTATGGTCCGTACGACAGGTGATGTAGCCTTAGTGGCATCTTCCCGGTTTGCTACAATCCTGTAATACACGGAGATCGGTTGGATATAAGGATCAGTGTATTGATAGGTGTTTTCGATTTGGTCGGGCAGCAGTCTATGTACGATCACGTAGTCATCAAAACCATCTGTGAGCGATCGCTGGATTTCGAAATCCACTATGCCTGTGGTTTGTTGTACGGTCCAGTCGATCTGATTTCCGCCGATGACGATCTCGGCGTGAATGTCCTCCCATTGGGTCGGAGGCGGGCCTGCAGTCCCCACCGCATATAATTTTCCATTAAGGTTGCAGGCATACATCTCACCACGATCATCTTCACCGAAACTGACGAGTTCGCTGATCAGGCCAGTCCCATTAAATGGAAAGGCTTCAAACTCCAAGGGGTCTGATCCGGTCTGTCGAATCATCCAGTAATAGTTACTCACATAATCCGCGCAGATGTAATATCCCTGGAGTGCCGGAAAATCAGATCCACGATAGACAAACCCACCCGTCAGGGAAGCTCCACGGCCTGAAGGACAAGGACTACAGCTATGTGGATATTCAAAGATGGGCTCTACAAAGACCGCATTGCCCGGGCAGTTTTGCGGCTCATAGCCATGCTTGCCTTCCCTACAGTCCCATCCGAAGTTCATCCCCCCAGCGGTACCGGCAGGAATCATGTCGATCTCTTCATAGAGATTCTGGCCTACATCAGCTATCCAGAAATCACCGGTCAGGCGGTCAAAACTGATTCTCCATGGATTGCGTATGCCATTGGCCCAGATTTCATCAAGGCCATTTGTGTCAACAAATGGGTTATCGGCAGGAATGCCATAAGGGGTTGATGGACCAGTGGTATTGACATCGATCCGCATGATTTTTCCCAGGTAGGTTTCATTGTTTTGTCCCGCAGTAGTGGGGTCACCACCACCGCCGCCATCACCCATTCCAAAATAGAGATATCCATCAGGGCCAAATGCGAGATCTCCCGCCTTATGGTTAGTTTCTACACCTTGTTGGGACAGATATTTTACTTCGGTACTCTCATCGATATCATTTGGATTTTCCGGATTGAGCGTAAAACGACTGATTTGATTGATGATAGTACCCTTGATTACATAATTGACGTAGATATAAGGACTATCCGGAAACTGTGGGTGAAAGGCCATGCCGAGCAAGCCGCGTTCACCACTATTGATCACCTGGGTTTGGATGTTGAGGAAGAAATCAGGCAGGACTTCTCCATCTTTTATAATGCGGATCGTGCCTCGCTTTTCGGTGATAAACAACCTGCCTGAGCCGTCTCCACAACCGGTGATATCCAACGGTTGTACAAGCGCCGGGCCGGTGAGGGTGACTGGGGTAAACTTGAGTTCAGGCTGCGCTGATGCTGCTACAGCAAAGAATGAAACGATTAACAAATGGAGTGTCCTCTTCATGATATAAATACTTATTAAAGTGTGCTTCAGATAGTGGGATGAGCGGCAGGGGATAATTGGGGGAGATGCAATAGTGTAAAAATAATCAACCTTTGGCACATAGGCTGTTTTTAACCGGCCAGGCGCTTCAATCCCATCCGAACGAGTAAAAATCCGATCACCAGGATCAGCACCACCACATAGAATGGCATAAATGTGATAGAATAAATGTGGGTCTTGTCAATGATCCACATAAGGATGATCAGGACAGAGAGTATAGTCACCAGGCCGGACAGTCTGTCGAAACCAGGGACAAGATCCAGATCCACTTGTTTACGGATCAGGATAAATGTTGCCATCATGGATACGATGGGGAGGATCTGGGTATAGACATTTGTGTCCATGATAGATCTCCGTTCGAAGAGAAAAAGATAGACACTCAGCGTCACCGCGAATATGCCTGGAATAGCGACCAGGTAGATCAGGATGGAATACAAGTACTTCCATGGAGACAGGTGTCCCTGGCCATTGGAGAAAAGGAGTGCCAGGAGGGCGACTAAAGGGATCAACAGGAAAAATCCAAGCAAAAGGGCTGGATTTTCCCCGCACATGTTGAAAAATTCACCTAATGTCATAGCTAAAGAATTCAGTGCAAGTTAAATAAATATGCAAGAGAACCTCATGGATCGTGGGTTGGCCAGCCATTTCGGAGATAAAAACTTAGGGGCTAAAGCCCTTTCTGTATAGGCTTCTTTGTTTATCTTTGCGCCCCTTTAAGGGATAAAATACAGAACGAAATATAGATTATGGAAAACTTGATTTACCTGGTTCCGGTGATGGGCGTGATAGGACTGATCTACACGTGGATCAAATTTGTATGGGTAGGGAAGCAGGATCCCGGCAATGACCGGATGCAGGAAATAAGCAAGTATATCGGAGAAGGGGCGATGGCTTTCCTTCGTGCCGAATGGAAGATCCTGGGTTATTTTGTAGTCCTTGTAGGCATGTTGCTTGCCGTCATGGCTTCTACCAACCCACATGGCCACTGGAGTATTGCGATTGCTTTTGTAGTAGGAGCTGTATTCAGTGCTACGGCGGGATATATCGGTATGAAAGTGGCCACCAAAGCCAATGTGCGTACTGCACAGGCTGCAAGGACAAGCCTCAGCAAAGCACTCAATGTATCCTTTACCGGTGGTTCGGTGATGGGCATGGGTGTTGCCGGTCTGGCTGTATTGGGTCTTGGGAGCTTATTCATTATCCTCAGGCAGATCTTTGCTCCGGGCGCCGGTGTCAACAGTGCAGAGATGCTCCAGGCGATAGAAGTCCTGACAGGATTTTCACTGGGTGCTGAAAGTATAGCGCTCTTTGCCCGTGTGGGTGGTGGTATATATACCAAAGCCGCTGACGTGGGTGCTGACCTTGTAGGAAAAGTAGAAGCAGGCATCCCTGAAGATGATCCACGCAATCCGGCGACGATAGCAGACAACGTTGGTGACAATGTTGGTGACGTAGCCGGTATGGGTGCTGACTTATTTGGATCGTATGTCGCTACAGTACTTGCGACCATCGTATTGGGTCAGCAGACGATTGTCATGGGTGATGATGGCATAGGTGGAATATCCCCTATACTGTTGCCGATGTTGATCGCCGGTGTAGGTATTTTGTTTTCTATCGTGGCTACCCTCTTTGTCAAAATCACTGATGCTGCCGGCATGACAACACATCATGTACAGAAGGCGCTCAACATGGGCAACTGGGGTTCGATCATCCTCACAGGTATCGCCTCAGCAGCACTTGTGTATTATGTCCTGCCTGAGACAATGCAGTTGCGCGGACATGAATTTACCAAATGGGGAGTGCTCGGCGCCATTGTTGTAGGATTGATTGTAGGAACACTCATCAGTATCATTACGGAGTACTATACAGCGATGGGCAGAAGGCCTGTCAACTCTATCATACAACAATCTTCAACAGGACACGCTACCAATATCATCGGTGGACTCGCTGTGGGTATGGAAAGTACTTTCCTGCCTATCCTTGTCCTGGCTGCGGGTATATATGGTAGTTATTATTTCGCAGGCTTGTATGGTGTGGCTATCGCAGCTGCAGGTATGATGGCGACTACAGCCATGCAGTTGGCTATCGATGCGTTTGGTCCTATTGCAGACAATGCAGGGGGTATCGCAGAGATGAGTGAACTTCCTGCCGACGTACGTGAAAAAACAGACATTCTCGATGCAGTAGGTAATACCACGGCTGCTGCCGGTAAAGGTTTTGCGATCGCTTCTGCGGCGCTTACAGCCCTTGCGCTTTTTGCTGCTTTTGTTGGTGTGGCAGGTATAGAAGGTATTGATATCTACAAGGCAGACGTATTAGCATGTCTCTTTGTCGGAGGCATGATTCCGTATTTGTTTTCTTCCCTCGCTATTCGCGCGGTAGGAGAAGCGGCAATGGCTATGGTCGAAGAGGTGCGTCGCCAGTTCCGTACGATCCCCGGCATCATGGAAGGTACAGGCAAGCCAGAATATGACAAGTGTGTGGCGATTTCCACGGAAGCTTCTATCAAGAAGATGATGCTTCCCGGGGCTATCACCATTATATCCCCGGTGTTGATTGGATTCCTTGTAGGCCCTGAAGCATTAGGTGGATTTCTGGCAGGCGCTACCGTGAGTGGTGTACTCATGGGGATCTTCCAGAACAATGCAGGAGGTGCCTGGGACAATGCCAAGAAGAGCTTTGAGAAAGGCGTGAATATCAACGGTGAAATGTTCTACAAGAAGAGTGAGCCACACAAGGCATCTGTGACCGGTGACACAGTAGGAGATCCATTCAAGGATACCTCAGGTCCATCGATGAACATCCTCATCAAGCTGATGTCTATTGTTTCGTTGGTGATCGCACCGTCATTGTCTCAAATCTATAGCCATGATGGCACGGGCCATGAGATGGGCACTACGATCCAGACGGAAACGAATATGCCAACAGCAGGAGCTGGTGAAAGCAGTGAATACAGTGCATTCCTTGGAGCTCTGCAGGCGGATGGATTATTTACAGATGCGACAGCCAAGATCTCTATCGTCAATGACAGGATTGTGATCGATGGTAAGACTATGGATTCCACAGCAGCAGTCAAGTATCTTCCGCTCCTGGGTGGTGTAACGAATATTGAAATGGAGTTTAAATAGCGAAGAGCAAGGAGCAGGGGGCAAAGAGAAATGCCTGATGTTGATTTGCTGTCAAAAAAAGGGAGACATGTATTTCATGCCTCCCTTTTTTGCGCACCATCACCAAAGTTTAGATCAAAGCCTTCTACTTTATGGTTTCAAGTATGTTATCGATCGCGGATTGGGTGGATACAAACTGATCTATATTGCCATAGTTACTGTTGACGGCGTAAACGATTGTCGTGCTGTCATCGGGAAAATAAATCATGTTGGCATAATATCCGATCGCGTCTCCACTGTGCATGTAGGCAAAGCCTTGAGGGGTTTCAATCTTAAAAATGCCCAGGCCATAATCAATCGGGTAAAATTCTGGATCGGGATCTTTTGGTGTTTGCCAGGTCAGCATTTCATCGAGTGAAGCAGCATTGATAATTTGTCCGTACATCAATGCCTGAAAAAACCGGCTCATGTCATACGGATTGGAGATCAGCCCGCCATCTGCGGTGTAATAATCCCAGCCACTGAAATAGGTACTTTCGAGGACCTGGAGATTGCTGTAGATGTCAATGTATCCCCTGACGATACCATCAGGCACAGGGTCTTTCGCAGCAAAGGAAGTAAGCGTCAAGCCAAGGGGTAAAAACAATTTTTCCTCAAACACATCATAGAACGGTTTCCCTTCAATGGCTTCAATAAGCATCCCGAGCAGGATGTAGTTTGTATTGGAGTATCGTACATCTTCGCCCGGTGCAAAATACGCGCTCTTGTGATATGCATACCTGAGCAGGTCCTCCGGTTTCCATTCTCTGATGAGGTCATTAGTAGAGGCCGTCTGGAATACGAGATTCTGTATATAATTATAGATACCGCTGGAGTGTTGCAGGAGTTGCCGGATGGTGGCTTTGTCTGCATTTTCTAGCTTATCAATGACATCTCCATGCAGGTAGGCTGATACTTTATCATCGAGATTCAGCTTTCCTTCTTCCTGAAGTTTCAGGACGGTCACAGCAGTAAACATTTTAACAGTGGAACCCATCCTGCTGATGTTACATGATTGCATCGCTACCCCATTGTGCAGGTCAGCCATACCAGCCGCTCCGACCCACATGCCGGTTTGAGGTTTGTATACAGACATGGTGATCCCTACCACACCATCGGATATGATTTGATTGAGCAGGTCCTGATATTGCTGATGGTCAGGGTTAGAAAGACTGCTATCCGGAAAATTGAAATCACAGGTATAAAAAGAAGGCCCGATAGTTTCCCCATCCCTGCATGCTGAAAAGACAGCGATTACAACCAGTAATGCGAAGATTTTATTCATGGTTGCCGGAGGGCTTGAGGAGGAAAAATTTTACACCTGCGTGCAGGTTGATATGTGTCAGCACTGGAATAAAGTCAGGAGAATATGGATATTCCGCCCAGGCCTGGTAACGTAAGAATATCTTTGTGCTATAAGGCTCCACAGTGTGCAGATAATACCCGATATCAAAGGAGAGCGATGGAAACAACCGGGCATTTCCCTTGTCTGTTTTCTTCTCATACTGGCCTCCGGAAAATGTAAATTCTTCAGTAGTGGCAAACGTGTGCATATACCCTAGCCCAAAAAGTCCGGCAACAGCAAAGCCGCCACTCATGCGATACTCATATCCCAACTCAGTATTGATGCCTATACCCTGGGTAAGATAGTTGTGATAGAAGTAAGACAGGTTGACGGTCTGAAACCACCTTGTGTGTGGTTTAATACTGTAGTCAAACTCGGTCCCGATCTGGATGCCCGGGTGAATGGGGGTAGTTAAAAACCGGGTGAAAGGGATGGCTGTAGATTCGTTAAACAACGAAATGCTGACTGGAATCGGGCGTTCCTGGCAAAATCCATGCACCTGGGCTATGAATGCGAGAAGGAGGATAAAAAGGGTTTTTCGGGTCACTTCCATATTATTTGGAGCCGCAAGATCGGGGAACATTTGATTCCGGTCAACTATTTACCAAATTCAAAGCCTGGTAAGCTCATTTCGAAAATAGGATTCAAATGGCTGATTTCAAGGGTTATATATATTTCATGAATAGCCCTGCAGGCGGCAATTAACAACATATTAATAAAACGCCAACCATAAACGCCAATAATAGAACCTTTTATGCGTTCTTTGTGTTTATAAATCCGATGAACAAATCCCTGATCATATTATCCATAGGTTTTCTATGCCTGTTTGTGACTGCATCTGCTTACAGTCAGGAGAGGGGAATAGCCAGTTTCTACACTGACGCCCTCAAGGGTAAGAAAATGGCCAATGGTGACCGGTATGATCCGGATGATCTCACATGTGCACATCTTACAGCTCCTCTCGGCAGTATCATCAAGGTAGCCCGCAAGGACAATCCTGATCACTCCGTGATGGTGATCGTCACAGACAGGGGGCCTTATGTAGATGGAAGGATCATCGATCTCTCAAAGCGAGCTGCCGAAGAACTGGGCATCCTTGAAAACGGGGTAACAGAAGTCGTGGTAGCCCTCATCAAAAAGCCGAGGGTATAGCGCGACTGCACGCGACCTGAATTAAATTCCCAAAATCAATTTTGTAGGATCTTCAAGCAATTCCTTGACACGTACAAGGAAGGTCACGCTCGTGCTGCCATCGATCACCCTGTGATCATATGACAGTGCGATATACATCATCGGGCGGATGACGATCTGGCCATTGACCACCATCGGGCGCTCCTGGATATTGTGCATACCGAGTATAGCAGACTGTGGTTCGTTGATGATCGGTGTGCTGAGCAGTGAGCCAAAAATTCCACCGTTGGTGATGGTAAATGTTCCACCTGACATTTCCTCAAGCGTTAGTTTACCGATCCGCGCCTTGTCTGCGAGGTCTTTAATCTTAGTTTCTATCTCATCAAAGCGCAGCGACTCCACATTGTGGATCGGAGGTACTACAAGACCTGTAGGCGTAGAGATGGCAATGGAGATATCGACATAGTCATGATAGATCAGGTCCTCGCCATCGATGTGCGCATTGACATCCGGTTTTTCCAGTAGGGCCTGTGCGCAGGCTTTCGCGAAGATGGACATGAACCCGAGCTTGATGCCGTATTTGGCGACAAACTGGTCCTGGTATTTCTTTCGGAGTTCGAGGATACCGGTCATGTCCACCTCATTGAAGGTGGTGAGCATGGCCGTATTGTTCTTGGCAGACACCAACCTGCGAGCGATGGTCCTCCGCATCCTGGTCATCTTTTCCCTGTGTTCGACGCGACTGAATAAAGCTGTTGCTACAGATGGCGTTGAAACCGGGGATGCAGTGACTGCTGGTGCTGTTGGTGTGACAACAGGAGTTTCTGGTTTTTCAGCTACAGCCTTCAGTGCATCTGCTTTGGTGATACGGCCTTCCTTACCGGAACCTTCTATGTTGGCTGGGTCTACATTTCCTTCGCGGAGTATTTTACCGGCGGAAGGTGAGGGTATGGATTTGGTCTCTTCTGTTTTCTTTGGAGCTGGAGGTGTAGTAGTTGTTGGGGTTTCTACAGGCTTTGTTGGCGTTGCTTCAGCTGCAGGAGCCTTTACGCTGGTATCAATGCGGGCCACAAGTGCTCCGATCGCCAGGTCATCGCCTTCCTTGGCGACATGTATCAGCTTACCTTCTGCCTCAGCCGGAAACTCAAGGGTTGCCTTATCAGATTCGAATTCGCATATCGGCTCATCCAGCTTGACATAGCTGCCATCGGCCTTGAGCCATTGGGACAATGTCACTTCATTGATGGACTCACCAATGACCGGAACCTTCATTTCTACAACGCTCATGCTATTTCTTTTAAATTATTTACGCACTTCCACCTTAAGTGCCAATTCCTTTAGCTGCGCCTCATCAATAGTCGATGGCGCATCTATCATCACATCCCTGCCCTGGTTGTTTTTAGGGAAGGCGATAAAGTCGCGGATGGATGTTTCTCCCTTCATCATGGCACACAGGCGGTCAAAGCCAAACGCGATACCCCCATGAGGTGGTGCTCCATATTCAAACGCGCCCATGAGGAAACCAAATTGATTCTCTGCTTGTTCAGGTGTGAAGCCCAGAAGTTTGAAATTCTTTTCCTGAAGTGCACGATCATGTATACGGATAGATCCACCACCAATCTCTACACCATTGATGACAAGGTCATAGGCATCTGCGCGCAGGCTCTTCATCGTCTCATGATCGCCATCAAGCATGCGGTCTATATCACTTGCCTTTGGTGAAGTGAATGGATGATGCATGGCATGGAAGCGATTGGCTTCTTCATCCCATTCGAGCAGTGCAAAGTCAACGACCCATAGCGGTTTGAATGTGCCAGGTGTGCGCATACCAAGTCGTGTACCCATCTCGAGGCGCAGTTCGTTGAGTTGCTTACGTACTTTATCGGTCTCTCCGGAGAGAATGAGGATCATGTCATTTGCACCAGCCCCTGCTTTTTCTGCCCAGGCCTTCAGTTGGTCGTCAGTATAGTATTTTGAAATAGAACTTTTGATCGAACCATCTGCCTGGAGCTTGATATTGACCAGTCCCTTTGCACCGATCTGGGGACGCTTGACCCATTCGGTCAGGTCATTGAGCATCTTGTTTGAGTAGGTCTCTGCCTGCCCAGACACACATATCCCGACGACAAGCTCAGCATCATCAAATACCTGGAAACCATGTCCTTTGGCCAGGTCATTGAATTCGACAAATTCCATCCCAAAGCGTACATCGGGTTTGTCAGAGCCATAACGTGTCATTGCGTCATCATAAGACATGCGGGGAAATTCCCCAAGGTCGATGTTGAGCACGGTTTGGAACAGGTGACGTGTCAGGCCTTCAAAAGTCTGGAGGATGTCTTCGCGGGTGACAAAGGCCATCTCGCAGTCGATCTGTGTAAATTCAGGTTGGCGGTCAGCGCGGAGGTCTTCATCCCTGAAGCACTTTACGATCTGGAAGTAGCGGTCCATACCGGCCACCATCAGGATTTGCTTGAAGGTCTGAGGGGACTGGGGCAGGGCATAAAACTGTCCCTGGTTGACGCGGCTAGGGACCACAAAATCCCGCGCACCTTCGGGGGTACTCTTGATAAGGTTTGGGGTCTCCACTTCGATAAAGCCGGCTCCGGAGAGATATTTCCTGGTCTCGAGGGCGACGCGGGCGCGGAAGATCAGTTTTTCCTGTACCGGGTTGCGGCGTATGTCGAGATAGCGGTATTTCATGCGCAGCTCATCGCCACCGTCGGTTTCATCTTCGATCGTGAAGGGAGGCACCTTAGATGCATTGAGTGTCTTTAGCGCGGTCACGACTATTTCTATATCACCGGTAGGGCGGTTTGGATTCTTGCTGGTTCGCTCCCTGACCGTGCCTGTAGCCTGGATGACAAATTCTCGTCCCAGTTTGCGCGCCTGCTGGCACAGTGCCGCATCATCCTCCATATTGAATACCAGCTGGGTGATGCCATACCGGTCCCGTAAGTCAATAAAGGTCATACCTCCGAGATCTCTTGAAGCCTGCACCCATCCGCTCAGGGTCACTTCCATGCCTGCATTGCCAAGTCTCAGTTCTCCGCACGTGTTCGTTCTGTACATGTTTATTCCATTTGTTTGGGCTGCAAATGTAAGGTGAAAAGGGCAGAATGCTTCGACCTGCTATCCCTCATCCTCGTGCGACACTTCGACTACCAAACGCTCTACCTCGTGCTCCCGCTCAGTGCGGCGCAGCTCAGCAACCGAGGCTGAAAAGGCGATGCTTCGACCTGCTCACGCTCAGCCAAGTGCTACAGCTCAGCAACCGAGGCTAAAGGGGCGAAAGAGGCGAACAAATTGTTGCGGCGTTGCGGCGTTGCGCGAGAAATATTTTAGAGAGATTCAAAACCAAAAAATATGGCACAGATCAGCATCCAGGGCTGAAGAGGCGATGCTTCGACCTGCTC
>WBZX01001105.1_pt1 | contig 21263 bp, 14 predicted proteins | sample 5204211 | NCBI WGS metagenome assembly WBZX01 (sample SAMN12344362, study PRJNA552823) | activated sludge metagenome | biome: Activated sludge suspended growth; feature: Nitrification reactor; material: Wastewater; isolation source: activated sludge from nitrification reactor of wastewater... | reverse complement strand
GGGTAAGGGGCATACGAAAGCTGTATTGAACACGCTTTCGGCAAAAATCAATGTAAACGTTTACCTTTTATCGGAAATTTGCCCTCGATATTCGCTAAACCTTTCTCAACAAGAATTTCTGATAACAAGCTTCGGAAGGAGCTTGAGGTGCGTTTCAGCCCGTTTCGGGTCCTCGAGGCGCTTCAAGAGCAACTCCGTCGCGGCCTGGCCGACCTCGTAGGCGGGCTGTCGCACGACCGTGAGCGGCGGGTCAAGCGCCTCGGCCCAAGGCAAATCATCAAAGCCAATCACGGCGATATCCCCCGGGATTTTCAGCTTCCGCCGGTGGATCGCCTCCAGCGCGCCCACCGTCATGAGATTGTTGAGCACGAACAGGGCCGTGGGCGGCGACGGCAGATCCAGGAGTTCCTCCGCCATGGCGCGGCCGCTCGCCTGCTTGAAGTCGCCGCCCCGGATGTATTCGGACGCCACCGGCAGCTTGTGCGCGGCCATGGCGTCATCGTAGCCGAGCCGCCGCTCGCGGCTGGTGGAGACATTGAGTCGGCCCGCGATCAGCCCGATGCGCCGGTGGCCCAGCTTGATCAGATGGTCCACGGCCTCGAAGGCGCCGCGGCGGTTGTCCACCTCCACCTTGTCCATTGAGCGGTGCGCCAGGCTGCGATCGACGGTGACCACCGGCACGCCGGACTCCACCAGCTTGAGCACGACGCCGTCGCGCTCGCTGATGGGCGGCAGGATGATGCCGTCCACGGATTCCGACTGCAGGACGTCGATGTAGAATTCCTCCTTCTTCAGGTCCTCATCCGAGTTGCAAAGCATCACGGCGAACTTGTGGGCGTAGGCGACATCCTCCACGCCGCGCGCCATCTCCGCAAAGAAGGGGTTCTGGATGTCCGGGATGATGAGGCCCAGCAGGTGGCGGAAGCCGCCTTTCTGGCGCAGCCGGCGGGCCACGCGGTTGGGCTTGAAGCCGAGCTCGGCCATCGCCTTGTGGACGAGGTCCCGGGTCTCCGGCACGACCTTGTCGGAGTTGTTGATCACGCGCGACACGGTCGCGATCGAGACCTGGGCGTGACGGGCTACATCGGTGAGACTGGCCATGGCGGGCTGTCGGAACAGCGCGCTACGATGCGCGCGGCGGCGGCGGCATGTAAACGACAATCATTTTCCGCCGGGCCGCGCCTCAGCCGGCGTAGGCCGGGTCCAGCCCGAGGCGGAAATAGGCGCGGGCGTTGGCGAAGCAGATGTTCCTCACCATGCCGCCGACGTGCTCGCGATCGAACGGGATTTCGCCGCGCTCGACGAGGCCGCCGAGGAAATTGCAGAGCACGCGGCGGAAATACTCGTGCCGCGTGTAGCTGAGGAAACTGCGCGAGTCCGTGAGCATGCCGACGAAGCGGCTGAGCAGGCCGAGGTTGGCCAGCGCGCTCAGCTGCCACTCCATCGCCTCCTTCTGGTCGAGGAACCACCAGCCGGAGCCGAACTGCATCTTGCCGGCGACGGAGCCGTCCTGGAAATTGCCGATCATCGTCGCGAAGACGTAGTTGTCGGCCGGGTTCAGGTTGTAGAGCACGGTGCGCGGCAGCTCGCCGGACGCGTCGAGGGCGTTGAGGTAGTTGCTGAGCGGGCGGGCCTGGTTAAAGTCGCCGATGGAGTCGAAGCCCGTGTCGGGCCCGAGGGCCTGGAGCAGGCGGGTGTTGTTGTTGCGCAGGGCGCCGAGGTGGAGCTGCTTGGTCCAGCCGGCCTTCGCGTCCCAGCGGCCGAACTCGAGCATGAGGTAGGAGCCGAACTTCGCCCAGTCGGCGGGTGACGCGGCCCGGCCGGCGCGGGCAGCGGCGAAGATCGCGGTCGCCTCGGCGTGCGTGCAGGGTTCGGCCAGCGCGGTTTCCATCCCGTGGTCGGACAAGCGACCGCCGACGGCGTGGAAGTCGGCATGGCGTTTCTTCAGCGCGGTGAGCAGGTCGTCGAAGGTCCTGATGGCGACCTTCGCCTCGCCGCCGAGCTTCTCGAGCCAGGCATTGTAGGCGGCGGGGGAGTTGACGCCGAGTGCCTTGTCGGGCCGGAAGGTCGGGTAAACCTTCGTCCTGATGCCGAGCTGGGCGATCTTCGCGTGGTCGGCGAGCGGATCGGCCGGGTCGTCGGTCGTGCAGATGACGGCGACCTTGTTGGCCGCGAGGATGTCGTGCACCCGCATGCCGGCCAGCTTGGCATTGGCCTGCTGCCAGATGGCGTCCGCCGACTTCGGGCTGATGATCTCGTCGATGCCGAAGTAGCGCTTCAGCTCGAGGTGCGACCAGTGGTAGAGCGGGTTGCCGAGGGTGTTGGGCACGGCGGCGCACCAGGCGTCGAACTTCTCGCGCGGCGGGGCATCCCCGGTGCAGACGCGCTCCGACACGCCGTTGGCGCGCATGGCGCGCCACTTGTAGTGGTCTCCACCCAGCCAGATCTCGGACAGGTCGGCGAACTGGTGGTTGTTCGCGATCAGTGCCTGCGGGAGGTGGCAGTGGTAGTCGTAGATCGGCTCGGCCTTGGCGAAGTGGTGATACAGGTCGCGCGCGGTGTTGGTCTGGAGCAGGAAGTCGTCGTGGATGAAGAGGCGGCTCATGGGAGGAGGGGATAAAATGTGGAACTCAGGAAATCAGGGACGGACGGAAACCAAGTGCCGGCGGGGCTTCGTTTCCTGGCTTCCTGAGTTCCATATTGATCAGATTGTCAGCGGCTGATGTCGTTCAACATCGCTTCGAGCGTGGTGTAGCTCGCCAGCAGCTTGCTCGTGGCGGCGCAGCGTTCCTTGGTCGCCAGGCCGGTGTTTTCGGCGAGGAAGATGAGGTAAGCGGCGATGCGCTTGGAAAAGAGCAGTCGCGTCTCGGCGCTGACGGCGTAGAAGCGGGCGCGCTGCTGGTAGCCGGCAGGCGTGTGGTCGCCGAGGGCGGCCTTCTCCGGTCGGCCGCCGGCGGCGAGCACGTAGAGGAAGTTGTATTCGAAGAAGATCATGTGCTCGGCCGAGGGCGGCAGCGCCTCGAGGGCGGCGCGACAGGCGGCGGGCGAGGCGAAGACGTGTTCGGGTGTAGGCCGGGTGCCCCCACCCGGCGTGGTCCCACCGCGGGGTGAGGGCACCCCGCCCACATCTGCCGCCGCCAGCGACGTGGTGACGAAGAGGCGCGCCATCTTCTGCTCGGTGGCATCGGCGCTGAAGGCACCGGCGACGGCCATGTCCACCGTGAACTGATACCAGTCGCGCCAGAGGGCAGCGTCGGCGGGATGCCTGGATTGCGAGAGTGCCACGCCCATCTCGTAGGTGTAGCGGCCGCTGGTCTTGATCTCGAGCGCGCTGCCCGTGACCGAGCCCATGACCTGGTAGTTCTCCGCCGACTTGCCGGAGCCGGAGTGGAAGCCGATGGAAACGCCGAATTGCTTGCAGACGTCCCACTGGGCCTCGATGAGCTTCTTCAGGGCGGCGTTGTCCGGATACGGCGTGTTTTTCTGGAAGCCGAAGGCCGGGGCCACGAAGTTGACCGGCATGCCGAGCACCTCGCATAGCGCGAGCATGATGGCGGTCGTCTCGGGCGTCGTGAGGCCCGGCAATTCGTCGATGGAAAGTTCGCGGAGATACTTGCGGCCCACGTTGGTGGTGAACGCGGCGGCGCGGGCGGCGGCGTATTTCTCGTCGCGGAGCTTCATCTTTTGCAGCGGCGTCCAGACGGTCGCGAGCAGCTGGTTAAATTCCTCATCTTGCAGGGGCGCGCCTTGGGCGCGCCCGCGGGCGGCGTCTAGCGCCGCCCCTACACGAGCCCTTGTCTGCTTCACCACTTCAGCGGGGATCGTGGCCAGATCCGCCTTCTGGTTGAGCGCGAGCTCGGGCGAGAGGTCGAAGGTGATGTAGCTGGCGAGCAGGCAGCCCTTGACCAGCGCGTCCTCGCGCACATCGAACTTGCCGCCGATGGGCTGGTGGTCGGCGTTGAAGGACCAGGCGATGCGGCGGCGATGGAACCCCGTCTTGAGTTTCGAGAGCACGCAGCCGTGGCTCATGCCCTCGACGCTCTGGCCTTGGTGGCCCTCGGGCACGCTGGTGCCGATGAAGGGGAACGGCACGGTGTCGAGCCGGTTGCCGAGCATGGCGTCCACGTCATAGACGAGCTCGCGCGGGATGGAGTTCTGGTTGGCGGTGAGGCCGATCTCGAGGGCGCTCATCGCCCACTCGACCGCCGGCCAGTGCAGCGTGGTGAAACGCGCGCCGACGCCGAGCGTGCTGCGGCCGAGCCGGGCGCCGGCGGTCGGGAAGATCGTCGAGCCCGCGTCATGTTCCTGGATGAGGTTCTTCAGCTTGAGCAGATTGAGCCAGGTGGCGGGAAAGGCCGCCCGGCCGGGCTTGGTGGACACGCCCTCCGCGAGCACCCGGCTCGGGTCAGTGAGCGTCTTGGACTCCAAACGCCACGCGCAGTCGCCAGTCGCGGCCTGCTCGACCAGCGTCCAGGTGCCAGCGGCCGTCTCGAAGGTGGACTTCGGATGAAAGACCAGCCCGGTGGCGGCCGGGTCGGCAAAGGATTTTTGCAGCGACGGCCAGTCGAGGCAAAAGTCGGGCGAGACGCAGGGATTCTGCGCGATGCGCAGATGGTGCTTCAGCAGGAATTCGTTGATGGCGGACACGGGGACGGAGGTTCAGCCGCAGTCGTTTCACCCATGAAACAGCGGGCCAACATGGAATTATCTTCGCCCGAAAACGGCAAGCCCCGAGCCCGCCGCAGCCGCGAAAACCGGTCAGAAACTGACCCGCGCCGAGAAGCCCAGGTCGCGGCCGGCGCCGACGCGGGCGTTGGTCGCCAGCAGATCGCGATCGAGGGCATTGCGCAGGTTGAGCGCGACATTGAACTGCCGCGGCCCGCGCTTCCAGGCATACCCGGCGTTCAGACCCAGCAGGCCGTAGCCGGGGTAGGCGAGGTAGGCGCGCTTGGCGTCCTCGTAGTGGGCGACGTAGGCGCCGATGTAGCTGAGGCTCGCGCCCCAGTTGAAGCCCGCGCCCTTCGGCGGGTTGCGGCGAAACTGGGCGGTCGCGGTGTCCTGCGGCAGCCGCGCGATCTGCCGGCCCACTTCCGGCCCGAGCGCGGGCGACTGGGTCGTGATGGCTTCGAGGTGAACCCCGCGAAAGGCGAGGTTGCAGGTGGCCGACAGCCGGTAGCGGAACTCCGCGCGGACTCCGGCGAAACGCTCCTCGCCGGCCGCGACGAGCTGCGGCTGGGTCTGGTTGGCGTCGAACACCGGATCATCGTAGAGCGGATTGCGGCGGGCGATGTGGCGGTTGTAGAGCAGGAAGGCCGAGGCGGAATAGTCCACCAGGCCGTCGCGGCTGCGGCCCTTCACCCCGCCCTCGTAGCCGAGCGTCGTCTCGTTCTCCTGGATGCGGCCGGTGCGCGCATCCACCGGCGTGGAAGGATCGAAGGCCGTGCTCACGGTCGCGAAGACCAGCACGCGGTTGCGGACGACCTGGTGATTCACGCCGACGTGGTAACTCAGTTGCGCCGTGCGATCGCGGGTGTGCGGGAGCGGGGCCGTGGCCCGCCGGTCGTCCACCGTGAGGGCCACCTCGTCGGAGCGCAGGCCCGCCGTCAGCACCGTGCGGCCCCGGGCGAACGCCACGCGGTCGCTGATCTCGGCCGAGGTGTAGCGGGCGGTCTCGCCGCGATCCGTCAGGACCCGCGAGTAGAGGGCCTCGCTGAACTCCGGGAAAAAATAGTCCGGCGCGGCCGGGTTGAACCGGCGCACGGCCAGCGGCAGCGCGTTGCGGTCGGCGATGGACAGCGCCCGCTCGCCGCGGTCGTAATCGCCCCAGGTCATGCCGGCGTAGCCGAGGAGCTTGTGCTCCAGCGTGCCGGTGCGGAAACGCGCGGTCAGCTCAAGGTGCGTGGCCAGCGCGTGCTGCCGCTGTTCCACATGGCGCGGCTCGCGCGTGCCCTCGAAGAGTCCGGTGGCGAGCACCAGCTGCGAGGTGGTGAACCGGTCCTGGTCGATCGAGCGCCACCAGCCCTCGGCGGCGGCCCGCAGCGCCAGCGTGCGGCTGAGCTGGCCCTCGAACTGCGCGCCGACCACCAGGCTCTGGCGCAACACGCCGGCGTCCGGGCCGTTGGCGTTGAAATGTGCGAGCGGCAGGTAGGGGCCGAGCACCTTCTGCCCGGCGGCCAGCTTGTATTCGGGGATGCCGGGCGTCACCCCGGCGTCGAGACGCCGGTAATCCACGCTGAGCAGGCTGCTGGCGGCGCGGCTGTGTTTCACCGTCAGCGCCCCGCTGATGAACAGGTCCTGCTCGCGCACAAATTCCTCGGGGCCGGTCCGGCGCGACCAATCCACGGCGAGGCGGTGCCAGAGCCGGTTCTTGCGCAGGGTGCCGGTGGCCTCGGCCGAGACTTTCTGCCGGTGCCGCGTGCTGGCCGAGAGGTCCAGCCGGTTGCGGTTCTTCGCCTGCGGCCGCGTGGTGATGAAATCCTGGATGCCGCCGGGAGCCGCTCGCCCCAGCACCGGCACGAGCGGCCCCTGGATGACGATGGTCTTGCCGACGTTCAGCGTCTCGAGGATGCCGATCTGGATGAAGCCGTTGCGCAGGACCGGCGTCGGGAAGCCGCGCAGGTTGAGCCGCTCCTCGCCGGCCGCGACGGCGGCGGGCGACGTGGTGCTGATGGCGGACAATTCCGCCGCCGTCTCCAGGCTGAGGCCCTCCTCGGCGTCAATGTCCACCATCGTCAGCTCGTTGGCGAACGGCGCGCTGCGCAACTCCTCCTCGTGTGAGCCCAGGCCGGTGGCGTCGTAGGTCTCGTCCGCCGCATGCTCCTTCACCTCAAACTTGGGCAAGGCAACCGCCGGATCCACCGCCGGGGCGGTCTGGGCCGGCAGTCCGGCACCGGACAGGCCGGCCAGCAGCAGGCACCGGCGGAAAAAAGATGGGGACAGCGGGCGCAAAGATAAATCGGATAGCCGCCGAGACGCCGCTGGCCAGCCCGGATTACACCGGAAGCGCAAATCCACAACCCGCGCAGCGCCGAACCGATCGTATTAACCCAAACCCCAAGGCCTGGCCCTCTCAGTTTTGCTGACTCTCTCAGTTTTGCCTGAACTTGACGGGCACAACTCAGGCGAAAAAAGAGTGTTCCTCTTATTAGCGGCCCGTTTGACAGCGATGACCCGGCGGTGTTCTGTTTGGCGCCATGAAACAACGCTTGGATTATGCTTCCGCCTCCCCCAAAGCCCTTGAGGCCATGCTCGGACTGGAATCCCACGTGCGCCAGTCCGGCCTCGACCGCAAGCTGCTGCACTTGATCAAAACCCGCGCCTCCCAGCTCAACGGCTGTGCGTTCTGCCTCGATATGCACACCAAGGACGCCCGCGCCATCGGCGAGACCGAACAGCGTCTCTACGGCCTCAGCGCCTGGCGCGAAGCGCCCTACTACACTGACACCGAACGCGCCGCGCTCGCCTGGACCGAGGCTGTCACCTTGGTCAGCGAGTCCCATGTGCCCGACGAGGTTTACCGGGAGGTGCACAAGCACTTCAGCGAACAGCAGCTCGTGGATCTCACGCTGGCGATCGTCGCCATCAACAGCTGGAACCGCCTCGCCGTGGCCTTCCGCACCGAAGCTGGCAACTACCGGCCGCCCGCCAAGGCCTGACGACCCGTTGGCGCGCCGCCGCCCCGCGCCAGATTGCGCGTTAATTCGACCCAGTTCGTCGGGGAGAACGCATGAGGTTAGGTTGGGCTTGCCCCGATTTCGCGGACAGTGATTCGGGGATGATTTAGTTTAGCTGAAATTCAAAGTTGCCTGGGCTCATGCAGCCAAGACTCGAGTGAAGCCTCGTGCGCTTGTAGAAGCTCTCGATGTAATCGAAGAGTGCGGCGGCGAGGGCTTCGCGGGTTGTGAGCTGTTCGGTGGCCACGCGCCGGCTCTGGCCCACGTGGCCCTGATGCTCCTTGAGCATGGCTTGGGCGAAGCCGGTCGTGCCGATGATCCCGCCTTGGGACATGCCTTCGAAGCGCGCGGCGACATGGAAATGGCCGAAATCCGCGTAGCCGCGCTCGCCGGCGGCGAAGAGGCCCACCTTGGCGCCGACCCAGTGGCCGGCGGTGGCGGTGAAAGTGTCGCCGAGGGGCGTGAAGATTTTTCCGTCGCGACTGTAGCTGAAGCGGCAGTGGCCGCCCTCGGCCACGTCAACCCGCAGATGCACGGGGCCGGTGAACTTTTCGCGGGCGACCTGCCCGGTCGTGAGCGGGTGGTCGGCGGCCTGGCGAACCGTGACCTGCACGAGCTGGCCATCGCGCCAGCCGATCCAGGCATAGTCCCGGCCGAAGACGATCAGGCCGGCCTGCGCCGCCGTCGCGTCCGTGAGCAGCGTCGTCACGCTGAAGGCCGGTGCCGGGAACTTCTGCAGCAACAGCGCCGGCGAGTCATAGAGGTTGCCGGGCTTGGGTTCGGGCTGCGCGAAGAGGCGGAGCGCGCCGGGCCGGGCCGTGAGCGAGAGCCAGCCGGCTTGCGGGTTGGCCTGCCACTGCCACTGGAGGCCGAGGGCGGGCGAGTTGAAGTCGTCCGAGGTCGCCGGCACGGCGGCGGGTTGCGGCGGGAGCGCGGGCTTCCGGTGCATCAGCACGGGCTCGCCCGGCGTGGCCCCGGTCGCGGCGCCCGTGCCCATGAGCGGCCAGTCGTTCTCCCAGCGCACCGGCTGCAGGTGCACGATGCGGCCATAGGCGGCCTTGTCCTGAAAATGCAGGAACCACGGCTCGCCGGCGGGCGTGTCCACGAGCGCGCCCTGGTGCGGGCCGTTGACCGGCGACTGGCCCTGCGCGAGCACGATGCGCTCCTCATAGGGGCCGCGGATGTTGCGCGCGCGGAACACCGACTGCCAGCCGGTGGCGACGCCGCCGGCGGGGGCGAAGACATAATACCAGCCGTGGCGCTGGTAGAGTTTCGGCCCCTCGAGCGTCGTGTAGTTGGGCAGCTTGTCGCCGTTGATGATGTAGCCGAAATCGTCGATGACCCCGGTGCCCTCGGCGTTCAGTTCGAGCAGCGTGAGGACGTTCTTCACCCGGGCGCGGCTGTTGGCCCAGCCGTGGACGAGGTAGACGCGCCCGTCGTTGTCCCACAGCGGGCATGGATCGATGAGGCCGCGGCCGCCCTTCACGAGCACCGGCGCGCTCCACGGGCCGCGCGGATCGGTGGCGGTGACGAGGTAGATGCCGAAATCGGGGTCGGGATAATAAATCCAGAACTTGCCCGCATGATGACGGATGGCCGGAGCCCACACGCCCTTGCCGTGCTGCGGGGTGCGGAAGGCGTCCTCCGGCACGAGCCGGGGCAACGCGTGCGCCACGAGCGTCCAGTTGACGAGGTCGCGCGAGTGCAGGATGGGCAGGCCGGGCACATGGCTGAAACTCGAGGCCGTCATCCAGTAATCGTCCCCCACCCGCACGACGTCGGGATCGGAGTAATCGGCGTGCAGGACTGGATTCAGATAAGTGCCGTCGCCGCGATCGGGCTGCCAGGCCGGCGCGTCCGCCGCGTGAGGGGCCGCGCGCAAATAGGGGCGCAGCGCCGGCACGGCCTCGCGGAGTCCGTCAACGACCAGCCGGGCGAAGACCACGCGCCCCTCGCCCTGCAGGTGCGTGGTGTCGGGCTTGCCCTCGACCACGGGATTCAGCGCTGCCGTCCCGGCCGGGCCGAGGCGCTCACACCAGGCCAGACTGAGGGCGTGCAGGTCAACGAGCGGCACCTGCTCGGCGCGGGCGAGTTGTTGCACCGCCTCGACGTAAGGCCCGAGGCTGGATGCGATGCGACCGGGGTGGGCCGGGTCGAAATTCCGCCGGACCAGGGAGGTGACGAGGACGGGCTGGCCGCCCTGCGCGCGGACCTCGGCGACGTAGCGCGCCAAGTTCTCGCGATAGGTCGTGGCCGGGTCGGTTTCGCGATCGGGGCCCTTGCCCGGCTGGTCGTTGTGGCCGAATTGGATCAGGTAATAGTCGCCCTGCGCCGCCAGCGCCCCGGCCCAATGTCCCTCGGCCCGGAAGCTCTTCGAGCTGCGGCCGTTTTGTGCGGTGTTGATGACGACCACCCCGTCGGTCACGAACTGCCGAAAACCGTAGCCCCATCCGCCGGCGTCATTCACGGTCGAGTCGCCCACGAGGACGATGCGCAGCGGTTTCGCTGCCGGCTCGGCGGCCAGGCTCAGTGCGGGCAGCACGGCCAACAGGAGGAGGCGGCGGAGCCTCGGAATCATGGCGTGGCGGGATTCCAGCCGTCGGCCCCGCCCAGCACGGCGGCGGGCGTGAGCGCGGCGGCTGCGGCGGCGGTGAGCGGCCGGGCCCACGGGACACGCGCGGCATCGTTGGCACCGGGGCCCGTGCTGCCGAACTCGGCGTAGAACGTCGTCCGCTCGGCGGCGGGCTTGTGCCAGTTGTGCCAGCCCTCGGCGCGAACGGCGGCGGACATCGTTGTGCGGAGGAACACGGTCCGGGCGAATTCGCGCCACGGGCGGCCGAGGTAGGTCTTCACGCCATCATCCCCGGTGACGGTGCAATCGGCGAAGACATAGCCTTGCGGCTGGTCCTTCGGCGTGGAGGCCGCCGTGATGTAGCCGTCGGCGAGGCAATGCACACGGCAACGGTCAAAATAAGCCGCCGCGCCGCCGAAGATGAAATCCACGCTGCCCTCGATGGAACAGTCCGCGAAGTAGTGCCGGCCGCGGTTGACGAGGATCGTGTCCTGCCAGCCGAGGAAGCGGCAGTGGCGGAACACGAGGCGGTCGCCGTCGGCGCGGAGGGCGACGGCCTGGGCGACGGCGGGACCGCTGGCGCGCGGGCCGGGGCGGCCGGCGGTGTTGGCGATGGTGAGATTTTCCCACACCATGCCGTCGCCGTCGATCTGCACGGTGGCCGTGCGGAAGGTGCCGATGGGCTTGCCGTCGGGACCGGGGAGATTGGCGTGCTGGTCGCAGGCGATGACCGTGCGGGACGCGTCCTCGCCGACCACGCGGAGGTGGCCGCGTTCGCGCTGAACGTAGATGCGCTCGCGGTAGGTGCCGGCCTTGACGAAAATGACCCAGCGCGGCGCGGCGGGATCGGTCTGCATCGGGGCGGCGTTGATGGCCGCCTGCAGCGAGGTGTATTGGCCGGAGCCGTCGGCGGCGACGATGGCATCGGGCGGCGGCGCAGCGCGGGCGGCAAGTGCCAGGCAGGCGAACACTAATACTGTAGGAGCGGCTTTACGCCGCGACCGAACGCCTTTGTCGCGGCGTAAAGCCGCTCCTACAAGAAAACCCCTCATGGTCGCTGGTGCTTCGCCTGCCAGCGGGGATAATCCTTGGCGAGCAGGCGCGCGGGCCAGTCGCCGAGGTAATGATAACCGGTGCGGCGCTCGCGCTCGATGGCGTTGTAGTCGTAGCGGATGACCTGGTCGCGGCCGGTGAAGAGCGGCCGGTTCGTGCCCAGCTCATAGAAGCGGGCCCAGACCGCCGGGGCCGCCGGGTCGGCGGCGGTGCGGCGATCCGGCCGGCCGTCGGCGGCGGTGAATTCCTCGTAGCGCAAGCCGTGAAGGGTGACGGCGCGCAGCCAGGCCACCGCGCCCTCGATGGCGGCGATGACCTCCGGCGCGGGAGACTCGATGCCCATCAGGAAGCGCACGAGGCCGACGGTCTCGTCGCCGGATAGGGCGGCGGGCTCGAACTTGCGGGCCGGGGCCGGCGCGAGGGTGGTCTCGTCGTGCTGCGCGCACCAGGCGGTGAGCCGGCCGTCCTGCCGGACCTGGGTGCGCAGGATGCAGGCGATGCCCCGCTCCACGGCGGCGGCGGCCTGCGCGCGGCGGTCGGTGTCCACAAAGGCGTAGGGCGCGCGCCCCCGGGCCGCGTCGCGCAGCAGGGTGAGCACGTTGGCCATGGCGTCGTCGTTGTAGGTGATGTGGGTGTAGTAGCCCTTGATCAGCGGGAAATACTGGGGCCAGCCGCCGTTGGGGTATTGGGCCGCGAGCAGGTAATCGAAGCCGCGGGCGAAGGCGGTGCGCAGCTCCGCGTCATCGTGCGCCGTGATGACCAGCGCCAGGTAGTGCAGCTGGGTGGTGGTGGCTTCGTTGTCGATGGTCGGGGCGCGGTGGTCGAACTTGGGGTCGGCGAGGAAGGCGGCCGTGGGCGGCGCCGTCATGTCGGTGTTTTTCGGCCAGCCGCCCTCCTTCGTCTGGTATTGAAGAATGCTGGCGGCGACGGCGCGCGCCTCCCCGCCGGCATACCACGCCGCCGGCTGGCGGTTGATCTCGCTCCAGCGCACCGCGGCCGCCTGTCCATTCGACAGGCTCAGGGCCAGCAGGAGCAGGGCGGCCGGGCGAATCATGGCGGGTTCAGTCCAGCTTCACCTGCGAAAACCGCGGCACCAGCAGGTGCATGATGAACCACGCGATCAGATACGCGGAGCCGCAGGCGACGAAGAGGATGGCGTAGCCGGCCTCGACGTGGCCTTGCGCCGTGTAGTGGGCCAGCAGCACGCCGGCGGACCGGGCGATCAGGATGCCGCCCAATGCGCCCGCCATGCCGCCGATGCCGGTGACGGACGCCACCGCGCGCTTCGGGAACATATCGGAGACGGTGGTGAAGATGTTGGCCGACCACGCCTGGTGGGCGGAGCACGCGATCGCGATGCAGCCGACGGCCAGCCAGGTGTTGATGGCGCCGAGCCGGGAGGCCGCCAGCACCGCGAGCGGCAGGAGCGCGAAGAGGAACATCGAGGTCTTGCGCGCCCGGTTGGCGTCCATGCCGCCGGTCATGAATTTCTTCGGCAGCCAGCCGCCGAAGATCGAGCCGCCGGTGGCGATGGTGTAGATGATGGCGACGGCCAGGGTCCAGCTGATCACGCCCGGGATCGCAGCCTTGTCGCCCGTGAACCCGGGGTGGGCGCCCAGGTAGGCGTCCACCTTGCGCGCGTTTTCCCCGGCGAGGTAGGACGGCAGCCAGAAGAGGAAGAACCACCAGATGCCGTCGGTCATGAACTTGCCGACGACGAACGCCCAGGTCTGGCGGAACTTGAGCAGGCTGAACCAGGAGACCTTCGCGCCGGTGTTGGCCGCCTGCTCGTCGCGGTCGCTGTGGATGTGGTCGTATTCCGCCTGCGTGAGCCGGCCGGCCCTGAGCTTCGCGTCCGGGGAGTCGTAGCCGCGATACCAGAAGACCAGCCAGAGCAGGCCGACGGCGCCGGTGAGGATGAAGGCCCACTCCCAGCCCCAGGCGGCGGCGATCTGCGGCACGCAGAGGGGCGCGACGATGGCGCCGACATTGGCGCCGGAATTGTAGAGGCCGGTGGCGAAGGCGCGCTCGCGCTTGGGGAACCACTCGGCGATCGTCTTGTTGGCCGCCGGGAAGTTGCCGGATTCCGCCAGCCCGAGGGCGGCGCGCCAGAAGCCGAAGCTCCAGGTGTGGTGGCCGAAGGCATGGCCGATGGCGGCGAGGCTCCAGCCGATGAGCGAATACGCGTAACCCTGCTTCGTGCCCAGCCAGTCGATGAGCCGCCCGGCCAGCACCATGCCGATGGCGTAGGCCAGCGTGAAGCAGATGACGACGGTCGAATAGTTGATTTCCTGGGCGGCGGGATCGGCCCCGAACACGCCCTGCGCCTTCAGGATCGGGTTGAGGAGGCCGAGGACGTTGCGATCAAGGTAGTTGATCGTGGTGGCGAAGAACACCAGGGCGCAGATGGTCCAGCGGTATTTGCCGATCTGTTCGTTGACTGCGTTGAGCTTGCTCATCGTGGACGGGGCGGGGGTGGTCATTTTCGATTTTCGATTTTTGATTCTCGATTGGGGGCGGATCCGGCCCGCAAACCGGGGCGGCGGTTATTGGTTCTTCGGGGCTTCAGGGCGGGGGCCGGCGGGCGAGCCGACGGAGTTGAGGCCGCGGACCTCCCGGGCGGGCTCGATGGTGACGTTCCGGAGGCTGACGGAACCGGTGTGGGTGACAACCTCCGTGTCGGTCACGCCGCGGAAGGTGGAGTTGCTGATGCGGATGTTGTCGATGATCGCGCCCGCGAAGCCGCGGATGAACATGACGCGCGGACTGGCGGAGCTGGTGATGTGGTCCAGCTGCACGTTGCGGACGACGGGCGGGAAGGCGCCCTGCGCGCCCTCCTCGTAAAGCAGGTCAATGGTGAGGACGGCCTCCCCCACCCGGCCGATCCGCACGTGGCGCATGAAGACGTTCTCGAGGGTGCCGCCGCGCACGGCGTTGTTCTTGAAGCGGAGCGCGCGGTCGAGCTCGGGGCTGTCCATCTCGCAGTGCTCGATGAAGACGTTGCGGATGCCGCCGGTGCACTCGGAGCCGAGCACGACGCCGCCGTGGCCGTCCTTCATGACGCAGCGGCGGATGACGATGTTCTCGGACGGCACGTTGACGCGGCGGCCGTCGCCGTTGCGGCCGGACTTGATGGCGATGCAGTCGTCGCCCGTGTCGAAGAGGGTGTCCTCGACGAGGATGTCGCGGGAGGACTCGGGATCGAAGCCGTCGTTGTTCGGACCGTGGCTGGTGATCTTCACGCCGCGCACGGTGATGTTCGACGAGAGCACGGGGTGGATCTCCCACATCGGCGAGCGGAGGATGGTCACGCCCTCGATGAGGATGTTTTTGCACTGATACGGCTGGATGAAGTTCGGGCGGAGAAAATGGCCGGGGCCGAAGACGCGCTGCTCGACCGGCACGTTGGCCTCGCCCAGTTCGATGAGCTTGTCGCGGTCGGCCTTCTGCTTGCGCGGGTTGTCGGTGCGGAGGTTCCACGACCACCAGGTCTCCCAGGTGGCGCCGCCGTCGAGCGTGCCCGGACCGGTGATGGCGAGGTTCTCCTCGCCGTAGGCGTAGATGAAGGGCGAGTAGTTCATGCACTCGACGCCCTCCCAGCGCGTGAAGACGACCGGATACTTGCCGAGGTCGAAGGTCCAGCGGAGCGTGGCGCCCGCAGCGACGTGGAGGTTGACGTTGCTCTTGAGGCGGAGGGCACCGGTGAGCCACTCGCCGGCCGGCACGACGACGCGGCCGCCGCCGGCCTGGGTGCAGGCGTCGATCGCGGCCTGGATGGCGGCGGTCGAGTCGGCGCCGGGCCGGGCACCGTAGCTCGTGATGGGGAAATCGCGGTCCGGGAACGTCGGGGCCTTGATGCGGGCGAGCACCGTCTCGCAGTCGCCCCAGCCGCGGGCGTGGAAGGTCGTTTCCTTCGTGCCGAGCAGTTGCTCGAGCTCGAGGCCGGCGAGAATGAAGGCCGGGATGCCCTTCAGGTCGTTGTCCACGATGGGCTCGCCGACGTAATACTCGAACGAGCCGTCGCGCGGCCGGCCCTGGGCGTTGGTGTAATCGAGGCCGGCGACCTGGCAGCAGCGCGTGAGGTCGATCGTGTTGTTCGCGTTCTGGCGGATGAAGTCGCGGACGATGCCCTCATAGCCCTTGAGGAGGGCGGGCAGGTATTTGTCGCGCGGGAGGTAGCCGCGGTTGATGCCCTTCGCGAGAGTGTAGACATACATGCAGGAGGCGGTGGCCTCGAGGTAGTTGCCCTTGCGGTCGCCCTGGTCGAGCACCTGCCACCAGAGGCCGCTCGACGGATCCTGCCAGCGGACGATGCCGTCGGCGACCTTGCGCAGGATCCCGTTGATGTGCTCCACCTCCGGATGCGTGGGCGGGAAGAAATCGAGCGAGTCCACGATGGCCATGGCATACCAGCCGACGGCGCGGCCCCAGAAGTTGGGCGACTGGCCGGTCAGCGGGTTGGCCCACGGGCGCGAGCGGGTCTCCTCCCACGCGTGGTAATAGAGGCCGGTCCTCGCGTCGTAGCCGTGCCGGTCCATCAGCGTGATCTGCCGCGCGACCTCGTCGAACGCGGCGGGCTCCGCGAAGACCTTGCCGTAGTGCGCGAGGAAGGGCGAGGCCATGAACAGGCCGTCGAGCCACATTTGATTCGGATACCTGAGCTTGTGCCAGAAGCCGCCGTCGCTCGTGCGCGGGTGCGTCTGCATCTGCGCGTAGAGCGTGTCGATGGCTTGCTTCAAGGCCGGCGAGCGGTCGCCGCGTTCCCAGGCGAGCAGCAGCACCTTCCCGGGCGGGATGTTGTCGATGTTGTAGTCCTCGCGCTGGTAGGTGCGGATGGAACCGTCGGCCGCGACGAAGGAGGTGCCGAACTTCAGGCCGTAGTCCGCGTAGGCCGCCTTGCCCGTGCGGTCGGCGAGCCTGACCAGCGCGGTGCCGAAGAACGACGTGGTGTAATCGATGCGGGCGCGGGGGTTGGAGCCGCCGAAGAAATGCTGGTCGCCGGTGCGGGCCATTTCCGAATCCGCCAGCTTGACCGACCACTCGAGCGGCGTGGCGCCGCGGAAACGGGGAACGTCCCGGGCGCCGGCGGGAATCAGCAGCACCGCAGTCAGCAGGAGGATGCGGGCGAGGGAGTGGGCACCGGGGGTCATGGGAAAATGAATCAGGGCTGGAGGCGGATCATCTCACTGCCCGCGAGCAGGAAGGCGCCGACGCCATACGGCTCGGTGTGGTTCTCGTCGAAGGTCACGGGAGTGGAACCGACCGGCTGCACATGCGTGAGCCGGCCATCGGGCTGGACAAAGGCGGCGAGCGCCGCCCAGGCCCGGTGCGCGGCGGCGGCATAGGGCTCGCGCGGCAGCAGGCCGGCGTTCACGCCCCAGGCGAAGGCGTAGCAAAAGAAACCGGAGCCGCTCGCCTCCTTCATCGGGTAGCTGGCGGGATCGAGGAGACTCGCGCGCCACAGGCCGTCGGCCTGCTGGCAGGCGAGCACGGCGGCGGCCATCTCGCGGAACTGCCGCTCGAAGCGCGGGCGGGACGGATGGTCCGGCGGCAGCAGCTGCAGCATGCGCACGAGCCCGCCCATCACCCAGCCGTTGCCCCGGCTCCAGTGGACGCTGCGGCCGTTGGCCTCGCGCCGGGGGAAGAACGAGCTGTCGCGCCAGTAGAGGCGCTCCTCCCGGTTATAGAGAAAATCCGAGGTGGCCCACCACTCCTCGACGGCGAAGTCGAGGTAGCGCCGGTCGCCGGTGGCCTGCCACAGGCGGAGGAAGGCCGGGGGCGACATGAAGAGGGCGTCGCACCACGACCAGCGCTCCTGCCGCTTCGGGTTCTTCACCCGGTCGAAGTCGAGGCTGTTGGCCGGGCGGTTCGCCAGGATGTGGTCGAAGCGCTCGCGCAGCGGGCCGATTTTCCGCGCGTCGTGGTCCTGGAAAAAAAGCTCGGCATACATCTGACCGATGCAGTGGTCGTCGGCGTGGTAGGGGCGCGGGCCGAGTTGCCAGTGCTCCTTCTCGCCGACGGCGACCATCGCCTCGCGGAACCGCGGGCTCTTCGAGACGCCGGCCAGCGCCATCACGCCGGCATAAAACGCGCCGTTGTGCCATTCGTGGGCCTGCCACTTCGCGGGATGCGCGAGCTGCCAGTCCGCCACGCGTTCCATGAGGCCGGTGATCTCCGGCCGGGCAGGCTCCGCGTGCAGCGCGGGCGGCAGGATCAGGGCGAGCGCTGACAGCAGGCGGCGCATCATGGCGTGGGCGCGAGCGCGACCCGGAGGGGCGCCTTGAGCCGGGCGGCGAAGGCGGCGACGTAGGCGCTCCAAGCCTCGGCGGTGGTGAACTCGCCGGCTTGGGACCAGCCGGCGCCGGCGTAGTAGCGGAGCGGCGTGCCGGAAGCGGCCCGGGCGAGGACGAGGTGGTTGCGCTCGTCGGCGGCGAAGCCGGCGAAACCGTCCGGCACGATGACCGCCGTGCCGAGCGCGCCGTTGGACTTCTGCGCGACCCACTGGGTGAGCGAGCCGTCGGCCGCGACGGGCGAGAGGGCGATGACGGGCTCCTGGCCCTTGTCGGCGGGATTCTTGTTCAGGCCGATGCCGACGGTGAACTCCCGGGCGCTGCCCGCGGCGGTGAAGGTGCTGTCGATGCGATCGAGGTTGCTGCCGGCATCCACGGTGAAGCGCTTGGTCTCGGTGACGTAGATGCCGTTGGCCGACCAGGTGTCGTAGGTGAGCTCGAAGATCGCGCGGATCGGGCCGTTGGCGAGGACGCGCCAGGTCTGGTAATTGCGGCCGACCCAGAGCGTCTGGCCGTCCCAGATGCCGGTGCCGCCGCAGCCGCGGGTGATGCCGACCTGATACATGTCCATGCCCTCGCCCTCGTCCTTGTGGTAGTGGTCGTGGCCCTTGTTATACCAGCGGTCCACGATGGGATAGGCGACGCGCTTGCTCCAGACATCGAGCCCGCTCGTGACGAGGACCTCCTTGCCGGAGCCGGGCGCCGCCGGGGCGGCGAGCGCGGGGCCGTAGGTGCGGTGGGCGACCTTGTCGTTTTCCCAGGCGAAGTCGTCGAGGCGCTCGCCGACGTAGCGGGCGAAGACCTTGGACGGGAACACCGGCGCGACGCTGTCGGTCATCTCGACCGTGAACGTGGCGGATTTCTCACCGGCGGCGAAGTCGTGCTGGAAGAGGAGCTCGCCGTAGGCGATGCCCTCGCCCTTGGGGTCCTTGGCCTGCGGGGCGACGTTGGTAACCTGGTAGGGCAGCACGGCGCCCTGCGCGTCCTTGACGGCGATGCGCTGGAGCAGCGCGCCGGGCAGGGCCTTGTTCACTTCGCTCCACGGGATGGAGATGGTCTCGGCCGGGCGCGCGCCGGCGTAGTCGTGGGTGACGGTGACGGTGAGGCGCCCGGCGGCGGGGAGCGAGCCGGCGAGACCGAGGACGAGGAGCAGGAGGCGGAGCTTCATGGCCGGAGATCTTGAATTTTTTCTGTCATGCTGAGCGTAGCGAAGCATCCATCACGATATCCGCCAGCGGCCATGTTGATGGATTCTTCACTGCGTTCAGAATGACAAAAGGGTGGGGCTCACCGCACGAGCCAGCCGCCGTCCACCGCGAGGACGTGGCCCTGCATGTAGTCGGAGGCCGGGGCGGCGAGGAAGACCGCGGCGCCGGCCAGGTCGGCCGGGGTGCCCCAGCGGCCGGCGGGGATGCGGTCGAGGATGGCCCGGTTGCGCACCGGGTCGGCCTGCAGGGCGGCGGTGTTGTCGGTCGCCATGTAGCCCGGGGCGATGGCGTTGACGTTGATGCCGGAGGGCGCGAGTTCGTTGGCCATGGCGCGGGTGAGGCCGGCGAGCGCGCTCTTGGCGGCGGTGTAGGAGACGACGCGCACGCCGCCCTGGAAGGACAGCATCGAGGCGATGTTGATGATCTTGCCCGGTGACTGGCGCGCCACCAACTCGGCGGCGAAGCGCTGGCTGAGGCGGAAGGCGCCGGTGAGGTTGACGTTGAGCACCTCGCTCCAGTCCGCCTCGGAGAACTCGAGCAGGTTGGCGCGGCGGATGATGCCGGCGTTGTTGACGAGGATGTCGGCGCGGCCGAAGGCCGCATATGCGGCGGCCACGATCGGCGCGGCGGCGGCGGGCTGGCCTACGTCGGCGGCCACGACCACGCTGCGGCGACCGGCGGCGGCAATGGTCTTTTGCAGGGCGCTCATGTCGCCCCGGGCCACGAGCACGAGGTCGGCGCCGGTCTCGGCATAGGCCTGCGCCATGGCGGCGCCGAGGCCGCGGGAGGCGCCGGTGACGATGGCGACTTTGCCGTCGAGGCGGAAGCTATCGAGAATGTTGGTCATGGTTCTGGAGTAGGGGCGCCGCTTGACGGCGCCCGTGGGCGTCCACAAGGGACGCCCCTACAGGTTGCGGACGGGAATTCATCGCAGGGAGGCGACCGGGGCGGGATCCATGTCGGCGAATTCCTGGTTCTCGCCGCCCATGCCCCAGACGAAGGCGTAGGCTGCGGTGCCGCAGCCGCTGTGGATGGACCACGGCGGCGAGAGCACGACCTCGAGGTCGCGGACGACGAGGTGGCGGGTGGCGGACGGCTCGCCCATGAAATGAAACACCGCGCCGTCGGCGGGGACGTTGAAATAGCAATAGACCTCGGAGCGGCGGAGGTGCGTGTGCGGCGGCATGGTGTTCCAGACGCAGCCGGGCTCGAGGCGGGTGAAGCCCATGACGAGCTGGCAGGTGGGAAACGCGCCGGGATGGAAATACTTGAAGATGGTGCGGTCGTTCGCCGTGGCGGCGGCGCCGAGCCGGGTGCCGGTCACGGCGGCGTGCGCGACGTGCCGCACGGGATGGGCCGCGTGGGCCGGATAGGAGAGGAAATAAAACCGCGCCGGCTGGCTGGCGGAGAGCGAGCGGAACGCGACGGCCCGCGTGCCGCGCCCGAGGTAGAGGCCGTCGAGCGGAGCCATGGCGTGCTCGGTGCCATCCACCGTGATGCGGCCCGGGCCGCCGAGGTTGATCACGCCGGCCTCGCGGCGCTCGAGGAAGAACGCGCTGCGGACCTCCGCGGGATTCGGCAGGTCAAGCGGCCCGGTGCCGGGCTCGATGCCGCCGACGATGGTGCGGTCGGTTTCCCAATACCGGAAGTTGGCCGCGCCGGGCGCGAAGAGGCCGGCGACGAGGAACTCCGCGCGGAGCTGTTCGGGCGGCAGGGCGGCGGCGAGGCGGGGATAGCTGGTGGTGTGGACGTGCATCGGGAGGAGGAGTGGTGCGGTGGCGTGGTTCTCGGGTGGCGATCATTAGACCGCCACCGAGAGCGAGGCGATGAGAATGGCGGGCGGCAGCGCCGCCCACCGGCAGGCGGGGCGGCGGGCGCCTCAGAACGTGCCCTTGACGCCGACGGCGATCTGCACGCCGAACTCCTCAATGCGATATTGGTGGGTGTAGGCGGGGGACACGTCGTTGTAGCGCTCGAGGGTCTGGGGCACGTTCAGGATGTTGCGCGCGTTGGCGAAGGCGGTGAAGCGCTTGGAGAACTGATACTCGGCGTTCACATCGAGGAAGGTGCGCGGCGCATAGTATTCGCGGAACCCGGCATCCACGCCCGTCGGCTGGAAGGCCGTGCCGGTCTGCGCGCCGAGGCGCTGCCGGCCGCGGTAGTTCCACTTGAGGGAGAGCACGACGGGCTTGCGGCTGTAGGTGACGCCCCAGCTGGCGGATTCCTCGATGAACTTGGCGAAGTCGGCGCTCTTGGGCCCGGAGAGGTCGAGCTTGGTGGCGTTGGCGAAGACGCTGAAATCCCGCGCGATGCCGGGGAGGAAATCGAGGGACTTCTGGAAGTTGAACTCGAAGCCGGTGATCTTGGCGTTGCCGACGTTGACGGTGGTCTGGAGGTTGAGGCCGAGGGCCGAGGCATCGAGATCGAAGTCCGCGATGTCCTGGGCGCTCACGATCCGGTTGGCGGT
>WBZX01000354.1_pt1 | contig 21274 bp, 21 predicted proteins | sample 5204211 | NCBI WGS metagenome assembly WBZX01 (sample SAMN12344362, study PRJNA552823) | activated sludge metagenome | biome: Activated sludge suspended growth; feature: Nitrification reactor; material: Wastewater; isolation source: activated sludge from nitrification reactor of wastewater... | reverse complement strand
AGGGCGTCTAGAGCAAACCCAGACAGACCGAGGGAGTCGAGGTCGGTGTCGTCGGGGAGCACCAGCAGGTCGATGCGTCGCTCCCAGCCCTGAAGGGAAGCGAACAGATCGCCGTGATGGGCCAGAACGGAGTCGAGCCTGGCCTTCTCGGTGAGCGACAGCTGACCGACCAATGACAACCTCACAATGGTGCGGGCCTTGTCTGCCAGGGTGTCCAGGAAGGAATCCAACAGGTCGACATCGCTGTGCCCGGTGAGGTTGGCCTCGTGACGAACGAAGTGCCACGTGCCCACGCGATGTGCCTCTACCGCTACCCGTCCGCTCTCGTCGAGCTCCACCACCAGCACCTGGCCCGGGTCCACCTCACGGAAGTCGGTGGGTTCGGGCGCCCCCGAGTACCGCACGCATCCGGTACGGCCGACCGAGGTAGCCGAGTGGCGGTCTCCCAGAGCTAGGTAGTGGATCCGGCCGTCCGCCAGGGCGGCTTCCACGCCCGCAAGGGCCACCAGCGCTGGATTGGTGTCGTCCGGTGAGAGCACGTCCAACGCGCCATGGCCCACCACGATCCGCCGGGTATCGCCAGGAACCAGGTCTGCTACTGCTCCACCCACGAGGTCTGTGAGCGGCCGCTTGGAGGTCCAAGGCGCGGGCACCAATTCAACACCAGGAACCGGCGAGATCAGGTCGGTCGACTCGAGCACCACCACGTTGGCGGGGCGATGGGAGACGAAGGTCTGAGACCGGAATACCGACGACGCGTCGAGCGGGTCGTGGTTTCCGGGCAGTAGGTAGAACGTGATCTGCGGTGTGGTGGCCATGGCGTCCAGGGCTCTCACCACCACCTGGCGCTCGACGTGGTTCGTCTCGAACACGTCTCCGCACACGACCACGAACGGGCAGCCTTGGTCTAGCGCCAAGGCCCCGATAGAGCGGATCACGTCGATCCGGGCCGCGGAGAAGCGCGGCTGGGCGTCGCCACCCAGATAGTGCCTGGTCATTCCGAGTTGCCAGTCGGCGGTGTGGATGAAGCGGACCATGCATCGACCGTACCGAGGGGGTGTGACAAAGAAGCGGACCTGTCCCGGTCGCCACCGATACCGAAAGGGAGGGGTGGGGGGTACCAGGCTGTCGGGGTCACGACGGAGCCCGTGCTGGATGTTGCCGGCACGCCGAACCGGGTTCCCCTACCCTGCCCGATCGGGTATCTGAAAGGGGACCGAGGTGTCCAGCACTCGAATTTCCATTCCACGTCGACGCCGTCTGGCCGCGGCCCTGGCCGTCGCAGTGGCGACCGGTGCCGTAGTGGCTCCCCTTGCGGCTGGGGCCGGACCGTCCTCGACGATTGCCACCGCTCTCGATTCTCTCCCGACCTTCTCGCCCACGGTTAGGGCCGTGCTGGCCTCGGCGCAAGGGGCTGCGGCTGGAGCGCAGACCCCGTTCCTGTGCACCACTGAGTACAACGATCTCGGCCAACCAACGGTGGACAACCAGGAGAAGCGGGGCACCCCGGTGTACCCCCTCGACGGCGCAGGAGCGCCCGATCGAACCAAGGACCCGCTGGGCTGGAGCGAACGCTGCCAGGTGGAAGAGGTGGTCCAGTACCGCTACCGCACCACCGGAGGTCAGACGAAGATCCTCGCCCCCGGGTCCGCCGAGCTGCCCAGCGATATCGCCATGTTGACCGTGACGAACATGATCGGTGCCGACCGGATGAACACCGATGGCGCCGACCAGATCCCATACCTGATCCGTTATCAGCGCGGCACCCTGCCCGGAACCAGGTTCATCTACAGCATCGCCATGCTCGTGCCCTTCTCGGAGTATCAGGCCACCGGCTCGGGCCACACGTGGAACCACGACCACTGGAACGGGCGCCTCCTCTACAACTTCGGTGGCGGAGTGGGCATCGGGCACAGTCAGGGTGATCTGAGCACCGGCGCCTCTCTCATGCACGAAGCTCTTCGCCTCGGCCATGCCGTGGTGTACTCCAGCGGAACCCGGACCTCGAACCACTACAACCTCATGCTCGGCGGTCGTACCGCAGTGGAGCTCAAAGCCAGGTTCGTGGCCGACCACGGCGCGCCGCTGTACACGGTCGGCATCGGAGGATCGGGCGGAGGGATCCAGCAGTACGTGTACGGCCAGAACCACCCCGGGCTGCTCGACGCCGCCATCCCCCAGTACTCCTATCCCGACATGACCACCCAGACCATCAACGTGGGTGACTGCGAACTGCTCGAGCGGTACATGGATGTGACCGATGCCGACAATCCCCGGTGGCAGAACTGGGACAACCGCAAGATCATCCAAGGCCAGAACACCATCGAAGGCTTCACCTCGGATTGGCAGGCCCGCACCGGCGACACCGGAAGCAGCGAGTGCATCGAAGGCTGGCGGGGAGCCACCCCCTTGGCCATGAACCCGACGTTCGGCCTAGCCACCGGCATGGACGAGGCGATCATGCCCTACCTCGGTGAGCTCCTGGCCAAGCTCGGCGCTGGTCAGCCCGTCTACCCCGATGACTTCCCCGATCTGGGGCGGCTGCTGCGAACCCACGAAGACCCGGCCCAATGGGTTCAGTGGACCCACTGGGCCGACGTGGAGGAGGTCTACGGAGTCGACCCAGCCAGCGGGTTAGCCCGGGTGCCATGGGACAACGTCGGCATCCAATATGGGCTGAGAGCGGTGGCCGACGGCACCCTCACCCCCGAGGAGTTCTTGGACCTCAACGCCAACATCGGATCGTGGAAGGAGCCCGAAGACAACGTTCCCGAGAGCTGTGGAATGGTCAAAGCCATGGTCGGCGACGACCTTGGGGTGTTCGCATCCATGATCGGTCTGTGCCAGGGAGACGAACTCGACCAGTACTCGTCACGGCAGATGAACCTGGCCCCCGACGACGACACCCCGGCACCTCGCCGTTCCGCCGACGTGGCGGCCATCACCGCTGCCTTCTCCAGCGGTTTGGTGTTCGACGGAAAGATGGCGCGCGAGATCCCGATCATCGACGCCCGTCACTACCTCGAAGACCAGCTCGACATGCACAACGTGCACCAGTCGTTCGTGATCCGTGAACGGATCCGTCGAGCCCAAGGCGACGCCGACAACCAGGTCATCTGGTTCCTCGATGCCCGACCCGAGGAGAGCGATGAGGCCACCGACGCCCTCCACGACGAGGGGTTCCGGGTCATGGACCAATGGGTGCTCAACATCGTGTCGAACCCGTCGGCCGGCGTGGCCGCCAATCGTCCCGAAGAGGCGGTTGACCGTTGTTGGAACACCGACGGCACCGAGATCGCCCGAGGGGACGACGTGTGGAGCGGCGCGGTAGAGCTCGTGACCACTGGCGCCGGAGCCTGGACGGACACCGCCCCTACCCAAGTCGACGGGGTACCAGTAGGTGAGTGCTCGGCAGCGTTCCCGATGCACTCCACTTCTCGGGTGGTGGCCGGTGGGCCCATCACCAACGATGTCTACAAGTGCCACACCAAGTCGGTGGCCCAGGCCATCGACGATGGCGACTACGGCGAATGGGAACCGACCGCCGACCAGCAGGCCCGGTTGGAGGAGATCCATCCCGAGGGCGTGTGCGATTGGACCAAGCGCAGCGTGGGCTACCCGGGAGCGGGACCGGTCCTCCCGCCGGACCCCGAGACCACGACAACGACAACGACAACCCGGCCCGGGTCGTCCTCGACGGTGTCCACCTCCACCACCCTCGAGCCTGGTTCGACCACGATTCCCTCGACCCCGCCGTCCACCGCCGTGCCCGCTACCAGCACGCCCAACCCGACCCCACAGGACCGAGACCCGGGCTACACCTACGGCGGCAACGCCCTTGCCCGCACCGGGTTGGGAGTCGTGGGCCTGGTGGTCACCGGCCTGCTCCTTACCGGTGGAGGATCGGTGCTGAGACGGGGCACCGGCCGGCGTCGCCGGAGCTGAACGGTCCCACCTACCGTCTAGGTCGTGCTCCCATCATCATCAGACATCGGGCCCGAACTGCCCGCACCTCTGCCGGCGCCAGCCGGAGGACGCTCCTACGCCGGGCGCCAGCGGGTCCGGTGGGGAGACGTGGACACTGGAGGCCGGCTTCGACTCGACGGCACGGCCCGATACCTCCAGGACCTGAGCCACGACGACACCCTGGCGAGCGGGACGGGACGAACCGGCCCGTGGGTAGTGCGTCGGACAACCATCGACGTAGTCACGCCCGCGGTCGGGGATGAGGACCTGGAGCTGGTCACGTTCTGCGGCGGTCTGGGCTCACGTTGGGCGGAACGACGCACCAGCATCACCGGCAGCGAAGGTGCTCGCATCGAGGCCATGTCGCTGTGGATCCGCATCGACGGGACCACCGGTCGCCCCACCAGGTTGGATCCGGCGTTCTTGGATCTCTACGCCGACTTCACCGGAGATCGCAAGGTGGGTGCATCGCTGACCCACGGAGATCCGCCCGCCTCGTTGGAACGAAGGCCGTGGCCCCTGCGGGTGACCGATCTGGACCCTATGAACCACGTCAACAACGCCGCCACGTGGGAGCCAGTAGTGGAGGAGTTGGCCCGCCACCATCTGAAGGCTCGCCGAGCGCAGGTCGAGTACCGCGCCGGGATAGACCCTGGTGACGATGTCGAGGTGGTGACCATGGTGGCAGGCGGAATGATGCGGGTCTGGCTCGAGGTAGACCGCAAGGTCCGCGCCTCTGCCGTCATCCACCCTCGTCCCAGCGACCAAGCGTAAGAAGGCCACCGAACGCCGCCGGAAGGCTCAGCCTTTCGGCGGATCCAGGATTAGACCGAGGTGGTGACCTGACCGAGGAGGTTGGCGGGCAACAGGTCGTAGTGATCGTGGGTCGCGGTGAAGCGACCACGGCCGCCGGTGATGGCCCGGAGGTCCACGGCATAGCGGGTCATCTCCGCGGCCGGGACCAGCGCCACGATCTCATGATCGCCATCAGGCCGCGCATCGGTGCTCTGCACCCGGCCCCGCCTGGCGTTGAGGTCACCGAGGACCTCGCCCTGCAAGTCGGTGGGCATCACCACGTTCACCCGGTCGATCGGTTCCAGGACGGTCGAACCGGCCTGATCCAGCGCGGCCCGAAGGGCGAGGCGGCCTGCGGTCTTGAACGCCATCTCCGATGAGTCGACGGAGTGCTCTTTGCCGTCCACCAGTTCGATCTCCAGGTCCACCACCGGAAACCCGTAGCAGCCGCCGGTGGCCATGGCCTCCTCGATGCCCTTCTCGACGGCAGGGATGTACCCCCTCGAGATTGCGCCACCCACGATTCGGTCGACGAAACGGAAGCCGCCGCCACGCTCCAGCGGACGAGCCACCACGTTGCACACGCCGAACTGGCCGTGACCGCCGGACTGCTTCTTGTGCCGACCCTCCACCGCGGCCTCACCCGAGATCGTCTCCCTGTAGCCGATCCGCACCGGCTCGATGTCGACGTGAACCCCGAAGCGGTTCTCCAGTCGGTCGAGCGCCAACGACAGGTGGGCTTCGCCGATCCCGTACAGGACGGTCTGGTTGGTATCTGACCGTCGAAGCACGGCTAGGGCGGGGTCCTCGTCGAGGAGCCGGTGGAGCGCTTCGGCCATCTTGTCTTCGTCGGCTTGGGTTCGGGCGCTGATCCCGATTCCCAACGACGGCTGAGGTGGGTCGAACCCTTGGACCCGAACCGGTCGACCCTTGACGCTCAACGTGTCGCCGGTGGTGGTGCCCGCCAACTTGGCAACCGCCGCAATGTCACCGGCCACCACGTCGGAGACCACCTGATGCTCGGACCCGCGCAGGTTGAACAGTCCGTGGAGGCGTTCATCTGTGCCCGAACGCGAGTTCACCAGGTGATCGTCGGCCCGCACCGTGCCCGAGAGAACTCGAAACACGTTGACGTGTCCTACGAACTGATCGGCCAACGTCTTGAACACGAACACCAACGGATCTGCGGCGGGGTCCGGAGACACCCCGACCACGGTTCCTCCGGCCTCGACCTCGACGGGGGGACGATCCAGGGGCGACGGCCCGATCTCACAGATGAAGTCGAGGAGGCGATCGATGCCTATCTCCTTCAGCGCCGACCCGCACACCACCGGGAACACGGTGGCGTCATCGACTCCAAGCGCCATGGTCCGCTCCAGTTCCTCGATGGAGGGGATGTCTCCATCGAGGTACCGAGCCATCAGTGCCTCGTCGGCGACCACGATCCCCTCGACCAGGTTGTCGTGGACCTGGTGCTCGAGGTCGGCCATGTCGTCGGGCACCTCGGTGTGGGTGGCGACGCCGGCGTCGTAGATCCATGCCGTGTCCGAGAGGAGGTCTGCCACCCCTCGGAACCCGTGTTCCTCTCCGACCGGGAGTTCCAGAGGGGCTACTCCGGCCCCGAAACGGTTCCGCAGGTCATCGAGCGTGGCGGTGAAATCGGCGCGCTCGCGGTCCAGCTTGTTGATGAAGACCATCCGGGGTAGGTCGAGTTCCACGGCCTGGCGCCACGCCGCTTCGGTCCCCACCTCCACGCCTGCCACCGCCGACACCACGAATACCGCCATGTCGGCGACGCGCATGGCAGCGTGCACCTCGCCGACGAAGTCGGGCTCGCCGGGCGTGTCGATCAGATTGACCTTGTGGCCCTTCCACTCGAAGGGGAGGACCGCCAGCGAAAGCGACGAACCCCTGGTCTTCTCGGCAGGGTCGAAGTCGCTGACCGTGGTTCCATCCTCCACCCGCCCGACGCGGGAGGTGGCTCCGGCCACGTGCAACGCCACTTCGGCCAGGGTGGTCTTGCCCGACCCGCCGTGGCCCACCAGTACGACGTTGCGGAGCTTGTCGGTCTGGACTGCGGTCATGCCTACCTCCTGGGGTGGCGTCGACGGCGCCAACCTACCGAGCCGTACCGGCTCGTGCCCGGGGAACTGCGACTCGATCCCCGCTAAGGACCCGAGCGGATAAGTCCGGTCCTATGCCGTGATCACGGCGGCCACGGCGGCATCGAGTCGGCGACGAACCGCTGGGTCCTCAGCCCCCGACGCCGACTCGGCTCGGGCCGCTCCCAACACCAGACCGGCCAGCAGGTCGACGCTTCCCTGAACCTGGTCGGCAGGGGTACCGGCCTCTGCCACCACGCGGGCCACCACGTCCATCATTGATCGGTGGAGCTGGGCCACGTCGGCCCTGGTGGCGTCATCCAACCCGGCCAGAGCATCGGTGAGCGGCGACACGAGCTGGTGCTCTGGACTCCGAGCCCAGGAGAGGTAGGTCCGAGCCCATCGTTCGAGCTTCAGCTCAGGGGGATCATCACCAGCCACCGATGCCTCCCAGGACTCGATGATCCGGGGGATGGTGGCCTGGAACCACTCCACTAGAAGGTGGGCCTTGTCGGGCACGTAGCGGTAGATGGAGTTGCGGGCCAGTCCCACCTCGGCCGCGATGTCGGCCAGCCCGACCTCTCCGTAACCCCGCTCTATGAACAGGCGTACGGCGGCGTCGAGCACCGCGGCCCGTTGTTGGGCCACGTGGTCGGCGATGTTGTCGGCCTTGATCCGAGGCACCATGTCAGCCTGTCACGGGTGTGCTCTCACCAGAAAGAGGGCCAGCGCCACTCGGTGATGAGTCCGGCTCAACCGGATCGAGGCGACCTCCTTGGAGTCGAAGGTGGCGATCGGCGTGGCGGAGAGCGGCGGCGTCGTGGGCCACCACCAATGTGGCGATGCCGTGGCCGTGAGCCGCTTCGGCCAGGATCGCAGCCACGCTGGCCGCCCGCTCTGGGTCCAAGGACGCCGTGGGTTCATCGGCGATGAGGACCGTGGGCGCCGCCATCAGGGCCCGAGCGATGCCAACCCGCTGGCGCTCACCGCCCGAGAGCTGAGCTGGTAGCTGGTTGGCGCGGTTCTCGATGCCCAGCTCGGCCAGTAGGTCCATGGCCCGGTCCCGGGTGGCGGAGGGTCGCTCGCCTCTGAGGTGGCCGACCAGTTGGAGCTGCTCTACCGCGGTCAGCGATGGCAGAAGGTTGGCCGACTGGTAGACGAAGGAGATGTGGTCTCGACGCAGCGTCGTGCGTCGTCGGTCGTTCAACCCGCCCGACGCGGTTCCGGCCACGGTGACCTCCCCGGAGTCGGGTCGACGCAGCAGGCCGACCACGGTGAGCAGGGTGGATTTGCCGGCGCCAGATTCTCCGCTGACGACCACCATCTCGCCGGACGCCAACGACAGGTCCAACCGGTCCAGGACTACCCGTCGATCGGGGCCATCGACGTAGGAGACGACGACTTCGTTGGCAATGAGAGCATCGGTGCTCACGATTCAACCCCCAGGGCAATAGCTGGTTCGACCTGGGTGATCCGTCGCAGGGCGACGAGGCTCCCCAGGATTCCCGAGACGATCAAGGACAGGGCGACGGTGGCCACCGCCGATGGCGACAACTCGACTGGGGCGGCGCCGCTGCTCAAGAAGGCGACGATCATCGATCCCAGAGCCACACCGGCCCCGGTGGCCATCACCACCAGGATCGTCATCTGACCGACGCTGTCCCTGACGATGTATGAGTTGCTGGCTCCCATGGCCTTGAGGAGACCGATCTGGCGGGTTCGTTGCACGGTGAGGACCGTGAAGAAGGCGCCGATCACCAGAGCAGATATGACCAACAGGAACACCCGGATGAGGGTCATCGTGGTGGTTTCGGCGGTGTAGCCCGGTGAACCGGCGTAGGCCTGGGACTTGGTGAGCAGGGTCAGGTCGTGCTCGGTGGCCACCTTCTCCAAGTCGGACGACGAGCCGCCCTTGATGGCCACCGCCGAGAAGCGACCTTCCGGTGTGGCTCCGAACTGGATCTGCTGCCAGGTCTCGAGGGAGACGAACCCGATGGGGGCGTGTCCGTAGGTGCCAGCGAAGGTGAACCCGAGAACGGGGAGCTCCACGTTGGACCCACCCAAGGTGTAGCGGTCTCCGACTTCGACCCCTTCTTCCTCCAGTTCGCTGGCCAGCACCAGCCCGGGCGGGCCGGCCAGGGCGGCTCGGGCGTCGTCTCGTTCGACCAGGAAACTGTCGGCTGAGACACCGAACAAGGCGAGGTCCAGGCTCGGTCCACCGTCGGTGGATGCAGCGTTGGCGAAGCTGGCGCCGAGGGGGGTGACCTCCGCGCCGGGAACGGAGCGGAAAGCAGCCAGCTGCTCGTCTCGAAGGGTGGATCGACTGAACGTCGCTTCGGATCCGTCCTGGAGAGCCAGGCGCTGAAGGGGTAGGGCCCGCAGACCCGAGATCCCATCTGTCACCAGGCCGGTGGCCAGACCGGAAAGGACGGTGGAGAGAAGACCGACCAGCGCGATCACCACCCCGAGAAGGACGAAGCGCCGGGCGCCCCGCCGAAGATCACGAAGGGCGAGGAACATCGCTTCTCCAAGTTGTCGACGTCATGTCCCCATCATAGAGACAGCGTGTCGATAAAACCACCCAAGTGGCCGCCCGTCCCTAGGACCCTGGGTCAGGCCCCGTTCACACCCGAGAAAACGTGACCTTCCAGTCACCACCCTCGAGCTCGTCGGCCACATAGGTGAAGCCCTGTTCACCCAGCACGCCCTCCAGGGGAACCGGCTCGAACGGGGCGTAGACCACCAGCTCCTCGCCGACCTCGACCAGGCCAGCGGCCTCCATGATCTCGTTGAACGGTTCGCCGCCAGCGGCCAACGTTGGTCGAGCATCCACCATCTGGTTCATGACTTCCTCCTCTACCGCACCAACCGCGGGGTGATATTCTTCTAGCTCACGGTAGAGAAATAACCAAGTGAGGTCCCGTGGCCGCACCGACCACCCAACACAGGCCGACACCACCCCTGGCCGCACCGTTCATGCCCGGTGCCAGGGGTACGACACCACCTCCCTCCATTCCGTTGGGGTTCCTGGCCCTGTCGGGGCTGGGACTTTGGGCCTTCGGAGTCGCTGGCGGTCTGGCTGCCGACCGACTCGTGAGCACGCCGTCGCACCCCGGCGCCCTCGCCGCCGTGCACGTGGGCATGCTCGCATTCCTCACCACCGCGGTGCTCGGGGCAATCCACCAGTTCGCTCCGGTCGTCGGCCGCCGACCACTGCGATCGATCCCGGCCGCCCGCTTCACCCTGGTGGGCATGGCCATCACCGGGTGGCTGATCCCGAGCGGGTTCGCCCACGGCCCCGAAGCGTTGGTGGCCACAGGCGGGGTCATCGGTGCCCTAACCGTGGCACTGGCCGCCTGGAACCTGTCCGGACCGCTGTCGGCTCGCGACGGTGGCGTACCGCTAAACGGTCTACGTCTGTCCGTCGGCTATCTGATGGTCACGGTCGCCTTCGGTGTGGTCTACGCCTTCAACCGCCAGACCGGATGGTTCCCGCTACTCCCCAACCGGGTGCTGGCTCACGCCCACCTCGGCCTGCTGGGCTGGCTCGGGCTCACCTACGTGGCCGTGGCCGAGAAGCTCTGGCCGATGTTCCTTCTGGCCCACCGACCCCGGGCCCGAGCTGGTGCCTGGGCCGTGGGCCTGCTCGCCGCTGGCACCCCGATCTTGGCCACCGGGCTCCTCTTCGCCGTACCCATCCTGGGATGGCTGGGCGGACTGGCAGCTGCGGCCGGCATCGGCTTCCACCTCACCTCGCTCTACACGGCGGTGCGTCACCGAAGACGGGCCCTGGAGCTGCTACACGGCTACCTGTTCACTTCGGCCGCCTTCGCCGTCATCGGCGTTGGCTTGGCCGCCACCGCCGCGGTCGCCGACGTGGACTACACCACCCGCTCCACCCTGGTGGTCGCCGAGGTGACAGCCCTGGCTGCATGGCTGTCACTCGCGGTCATAGGCCATGCCCACAAGATCGTTCCGTTCATCGGCTACACCGTGTTGCGGTCCCGCGGCATCGCCACCGGGCCAACGGGTCGGCCGCTTATGTTCGGCGACCTCTTCCACCATCGGACAGCACAGGTCAGCCTCATCGCCGCCACCGCCGGGTTCGATGCCGTCATGGTCGGAGTGCTCATCAGATCCGCTGCGGTGGTTTCTGTCGGTGGTTTGCTGATCTCGCTCACCGGGCTGATCGTGACCGCCAACCTGGTCCATGGTCCGCGTCGCGCAATCCGCGCCCACCGCTCCGCCGTGACCGTGCCCGAAGTTCACCCAATGGTCGCGACCCGCCCGGCATCATGACGTCAGCGCCACCCGTCTCCTGCTCCACCTTCTCGTTGTCGAGGTGATCCGAAATGATCAGACCCCCCGTATCGGACTGGACTGAACAGACCCCAGACGAGAAGGCATACGGCGCCCTCTCCAAGGTGTGGGACCCCGAACTGGGTCTCGACATCGTGGCGCTGGGCCTGGTCTACGACGTGATCGCCGACGAGACCTCGGTCAAGGTGATCATGACCCTCACCACCCCTGGCTGCCCGGTTTCCGAGCAGCTCCCGGCAGAGGCCGAGGCGGCGGTGCGGCTTGCGATGCCTGACCACGACGTTCAGGTGGAGCTGGTGTGGGACCCACCGTGGACACCCGAGATGCTCACCCCGATGGCACTCGAGCGCCTCGGCTTCAACCGCTACCGCTGACGCAGTTCTCCCTGTCTAGTAGCAGCGAAGGCGACGGCCGGTTTCCAGGCTTCGCCAGGGCCGTGCGGCAAAGGAATCGGTACTGGCTTGGCCCCAAACCCCCCTATCTCTATATTTCCGACCTACTTAGTCGGATATAAGGGACACCGATGAGACCTCTCAGGTCACTGCTCACAACCCTCGTCGCACCACTCGCCCTCACCGCCGCCATCGCGGGCTGCGGTTCGAGCAACGACACATCAACGTCCACCACCACTACTGCCACCGGCGCCACGGCCTCCAGCGCCATCGACGTCGACATCGAGACCGACACCGGTCCGGTCACCGTCCGTCTCGGATACTTCCCCAACGTGACCCACGCACCCGCCATCGTGGGCGTAGAGAACGGCCTGTTCACCGATCACCCTCGGCGACAACAAGCTGGAGACCAAGACATTCAACGCCGGGCCCGAAGCCGTTGAGGCGCTGTTCGCCGAAGCCCTCGACATCACCTACATCGGCCCCAACCCAGCGATCAACGCCTACGCCAAGTCCAAGGCCGACGGAGGAGCAATCCGGATCATCTCCGGATCGACCTCGGGCGGAGCGGCCCTGGTGGTGAGGCCCGAGATCAGGACCGCATCTGACCTGAAGGGTCGCAAGGTCGCTACGCCTCAGCTCGGAAATACCCAGGACGTCGCCCTGAGGGCCTGGCTGAAGGATCAGGAGCTCACCTCGGACACGTCGGGAGGAGGCGACGTGTCGATCGTTCCCCAAGCCAACGCCGACACCCTCGCCGCCTTCAAGGCCGGCGACATCGACGGCGCCTGGGTCCCCGAGCCATGGGTTTCGCGGCTCGTCCAGGAAGGCAACGGAACCGTTCTGGTCGACGAGGCCGACCTGTGGCCCGATGGACAGTTCGTGACCACCCACATTGTGGTTCGCACCGCGTTCCTCGAAGACCATCCAGACGTGGTCGCCGCCTTCCTCCGCGGTCACCTCGCTGCCCTCGACGCCATCGAGACCGACCCCGCGGCTGCCCGAACCGTCACCAACACCGGCATCGAGAAGCTCACCGACAAGGCCCTCCCAACCGAGGTCATCGATTCCGCTTGGAAGAACCTCACCTTCACCGCCGACCCCGTCGCATCCAGCCTGTCGAAGTCCGCCCGCGACGCCGAGCAGGCCGGCCTGTTGGAACCGGTCGAGCTCGAAGGCATCTACGACCTGGAGGTACTCAACCAGCTCCTCGCCTCCGTCGGAAGCGCCGAGGTGGAAGGCCTGTGAGCACGGCCGACACCCACCATCTCCCGGCCAACGTCCAAGCCATGACCGACGCTCCCCCGGCCATCCGTGCCCAGCGGGTCAGCAAGGTTTTCGGTCACGGGACCCACGCCGTCACAGCACTCGACGGAGTCGACCTGACGGTCAGAGCCAGCGAGTTCGTGTGCATCGTGGGTGCATCCGGATGCGGAAAGACCACCCTGTTGAACCTCGCCAGCAGCCTCGATGCGCCGACCTCGGGGCGCTTCGAGACCCATGGGCAGGTCGCGGTCATGTTCCAGCAGGATGCCCTGTTCCCTTGGCTCACCGTCAGCGGAAACATCGAGTTGGCTCTCGAACTGCGCGGCATCAACAAGGCTGCCCGTAAAGCCCGGGCCGACGAGTTACTGGCTTCTGTGCGCCTCGAGGGGTACGGCCACCGTCGCCCCCACGAGCTGTCCGGCGGCATGCGTCAACGGGTGGCCTTGGCCCGGGCGTTGGCCCAGGACGCCGACGTCTTGTTGATGGACGAGCCTTTCGGTGCTCTGGATGCCATGACCCGGGATCTGATGCACGATGAGCTGGAGCGGGTGTGGTCAGACCGTCATCTCGCCATCCTCTTCGTGACCCACAACGTTCGAGAAGCCGTCCGGCTCGGAGACCGGGTTCTCCTCCTCTCGTCACGTCCCGGCCGAGTCGTGGAGGAGTTCGCGGTACCGATCGATCGGCCCCGTCGCATCGAGGCCGCCGATGTCAGCGAGCTGGCCGGTGAGATCACGGCCCGACTTCGCGAGGAGGTTCGCCGTCATGCCCGGACCTGATATCGCAGCCGCTCTGTACTCCACGACAGAGGAGCCGGACCGCCGGATCCGTCTCGACGATGAACTGGCGGGGCTCGACGCCCTCGAGCTTGCCACCAGCTCCAGACCGAGCCTGACTCGACGAACCTGGGCGGCCACGTGGCCCAAACTGGCCGCCCTGGTGGTCGCCATCGGACTCTGGCAGATCGTCACCTGGACCCAGTGGAAGCCGAGCTACGTCCTACCGGGGCCGGGTCCCGTCTTCGCCGAGCTCACACAGCGAGTCGGCGATGGGACCATCCCCAACGCACTAACCCGAACCATGCGTCGGGCCGGAACCGGCTTTGCCCTGGCCACCCTCATCGGTGGCACCACCGGGCTGTTGGTGGCCCGCAGCTGGATACTCCGCACCGCGGTCGGGTCGCTCATCACCGGCCTCCAGACGATGCCATCCATCGCCTGGTTCCCGTTGGCCATCCTCCTCTTCAAACTCTCCGAGGCCGCCATCTTGTTCGTCGTGGTCCTCGGGGCGGCTCCGTCGATCGCCAACGGCATCATCGCCGGCGTCGACCACGTCCCCCCTTTGCTCGACCGCGTCGGCACCGTGCTGGGCGCGAAGGGGATCAGTCGAGTTCGACACATCGTCCTGCCGGCGGCCATGCCCCAGGTGGTTGCCGGCCTCAAGCAGGGTTGGGCTTTCGCGTGGCGGTCACTCATGGCCGGTGAGCTATTGGTGATCATCGCCAACCAGCCTTCGATCGGCGCCCAACTCCAGATCGCTTGAGACTTGGCGGATGCCGCGTGGCTGCTCTCGACGATGGTGGTCATACTCGCCATCGGCATTGCCGTCGACGCCGCGTTCGCCGTGGTGGAACGGTCCATCCTTCGCCGGCGGGGTCTGGGCGTCCGCTGAGCTGAAGTCCAGCCTTTGATCACCGCGAACGCGGGCGGGTGAGATCGCCACTCACCGACGGAGTTCAGTCGACTCGGGTGTCGGACTCGAGCAGCCGGCCCGAGGCTCGGATCATCGGGATCATCAGGGCCACCACCGCAGCAAGCCACAGGGGACGGGTGATCCACCAGGCCACCGTCGGAACATCGCTCAAGCCCAGCCCGGTCGCTTCGAGCGCCAGCACCATCGCCACCACCACGATCATGTGCAACAGGTAGGCAGGAAGCGCGTAGCCACCCAGCGCGTCGAGGCGGCCCCTCATTTGGTCACGGTCCAACCAGGCCGCCAGACGGGGGCGGAACACCAGCAGCAGCCCGCATTGCAGTAAGGCCAGCATCATGACCGGAACGGTGGTGGGCAACAGGTTGGACATCGAGTCGGTGGTGGTTGCCACCATCGGGCGGGGATACACGTCGATGTTGGTGGTCACTACGAGACCTACGAAACCAACCGAGGCCAGAACTCGCCCGGTTCCACGGGTCGCCTCAGCGCCCTGGGCCACCGCTGCCCGGTACACCCAACCAAGCTGGTAGGCCACCAGCCAGACCCCGATGGTGGAGACGGTCTGGGCCACGGCGGCCAGGTCCGAACCTGCTCGGAACCGCACCAGATCCGACAGCACCACAATCGACCCCAGCCAGACGGTGGTGGTCGTCCCGAAACGGCGCCAAGCCCGGTCCAACATCGCAGTCGCCGGGGCGTAAGCCATCAGTAGACCCAACGTCCAAAGCGGGACGAGGATCACCAGGTGCCTGGTAATGAAGGGTTGACCGTTCAAGGCTCGACCGGTCAATTCGGCCACCGCGCAGAGGGCCACCAGCATCGCCAACGGCGCAGTGAACCGACCCACTCGACGCCTCACGAACGCAGTGAGACCACCCCCTCTTTGGTGATGTCGGTTCCACGCTTCGGCGTTCACCGAACCCGAGACGATGAAGAAGAGCGGCATGACCTGGAGCACCCAGGTCAGCATCCACAACCCCCGATAGGACCCGACCGGGTTGGGCATCGTCAACACCCCCTCGGAGTTGCGGTGGAACAGCGACAGCGTCGAGTGCCACACGATCACCACCCCAAGAGAACCCACCCGCACAAGGTCCGCTACCCGGTCACGGTCAGGTGGTGTCGCGAGGTTCCCATCGAGGTCATGGGAATCCACGGTGGACGCCGGGCCGGGGGCAACGGTTTCGATCATGGGGAGAGGATCACCTAGCGAAAGCCTCCCGGGAATGGGGGGAACCCCTCATCTGGTCCTGGGGAGCGACGGTGCCGAGACGTTTCCGCAAACGAAGGTTCCCGTTAACCGTCGGCCCGATACCTTGCCGGCATGGAACTGGTGCTGGTCCGCCATGGACAACCTCGATGGGTGGTCGATGGGCGGAACCGAAACGACCCGGAACTGACCGAACGCGGCCACCTTCAAGCCCAGCGCGTCGCCCAGCGGCTCGGGGACCCCGCGTCGGACCCCCTCGATGGCCCGGTCGACCACCTCATCGTGTCACCAGCCCGGCGCGCCGCAGAGACCGCGTCGCCGATCGCCACCGCGCTCGACGTCGGCTCGACCACCTTGGATTGGTTGGTCGAGGTCAAGATGCCCGACGCCTGGGACGACCAGCCCATCGAGGTGGTGGAAGAGGCCTTCGCTGCCCAACAGAACAAGCCCCGAGTGGAATGGTGGGACGGCTTGGCTGGCGCCGAACCGATGCAGGCCTTCCATGACCGTGTGGCCAACGGCATCGACTCGACCCTCACCGACTGGGGAGTCGAACCCCTCGGCGAAAATCTCTGGCGTGTGGATCCAGACGCCCCCAGGAGGGTCGTGGCCGTGGCCCACGGTGGAACCAACAGCACCGTGATCGCCCACCTTCTCGGCGTCGAGAAGGAGCCGTGGGATTGGCACCGGTTCGCCATGGGTCACGCGTCGGTGGCGGTGCTCCGAACTCAGCGCATCGCCGGTGCCGCCATCTGGTCTCTCACTGCCCTCGGTGATGTGGCCCACATCGATCCAGGCGACCGAACGGCCTAGCCCGGGAACGTCGACTTCAAGACGCCCATCGGCCATGTTGCCGATTGGTGGCGACTCGTCGGGCTCATCCCTACGCTCCGGTCATGGCCCACGAGATCATGTTCGATGAGGATGACCCGGTGTTGGCTCAGGTGCGGACCCTGGCGCTGGCGCTCCCCGATAGCGACGAGAAGGTCTCCCACGGTCGACCTGCGTTCTTCACCAAGAAGGTGTTCGCGTACTACGGCGGATCGGTCAAGAACGCCGACGGGTGGGTCCGTCACGACCAATGCCTGGTGTTCCTACCCGACCCCGAAGATCAGCGAGCGTTGGAGGAGGACCCACGCAGCTTCAGCCCCGCCTACCTCGGTCCCTACGGATGGATGGGACTCGACCTCGATGAAGCCACCGACTGGACCGAGATCGCCGAACTGCTCGAGTCGTCGTTCCGGCTGACCGCCCCCAAGCGCACAATTGCCCGCCTTGACCAGGCCCGGAACCAGGACGCTTCCACACCGCACTGATGGCCCTCGGCACTCCTTAGGTGATCTAGGATGGACGAGCAGGTTGCCTGACTTCCGTCCGCTGTCGACCTCACCGAAGCGAACCTTCCGTTCGAACCTGGTGAGAGTGCTGCGGACTTCGTCGATCACATCAGCGAATTCATGCCCGTTGAGCGTTATCCACACATGCACGAGCTGATCGCCGAACAGGACGCGGGCCAGGCTGTACGGTCACCGCCCATCACCAGCAACGCTCCAGCCGGGGTCGATCCCCCGTACCCTCCCGGCGGTGTCGGGCCGTTCTCTTTCAGCCGACCGCCCCGATTGGTGTTCCACCTGGTTCTGGCCCTCGCGACCGCGCCGCTGTTGCTCGCCGCCAGCTCCCCCGCCGGCGGACGGTTCCTGTGGATGTTGGGATCCGTGCTGATCTTGGCCGCCGCCGGCCTGCTCTGGCTGGTGTGGGTGGGACTGTGGTTCTCGGCCCGACGACGAAATTTCGCGGTCGGGTCGTCCCGCTGGTTCATTCTTGCCCCTGTGGCCGGAGCCGTTGTGGTCGCCATGTTGGCCTTCGACGTCCCCCTTCACCTCCGGTGGTCCCAGGCCCGACCCGCCTTTGACCGGTTCGTGGAGGAGTCAGCGACTCAGGGTCGGGTGGAACCCATCGAACTCGACACCCCTTCGAGGATGGGCACCTACGTGATCGATCGGGCCGAGCGGCTCGACGGTCAGACGTTCGTGTTCCTCGACACGTCGTCATCCCCTCGCCCGTTCCTGACCTCAGCCGGCTTCGCCCACCTGCCCGACGGTCCTCGCCACGATCTCCCGGTAATGAACGTGCTCGGAGGGGAGCGGGTCGAGTACCGCCACCTCGTCGGAGACTGGTACACGTTCTCGGCCTACTGGTAACCGGAAATCCATTCAGGACCCGTAGCTGCCTCGCTTCGAAGTCGCTCGTGGGTCGTTGCCGCAACATGAGGTCAGCACGGACTGGGATGGCGTCAGCGTGTCCAACGTGAGTAGGTGACCGTCAACCCGCCAACCCGAGACCCCGGCTCGGCGGCGGCCGATCACGAGGTAATGGGCGGCGTCGGTCCGGCGGGCTAGACCGTCGGCGCACCCCACGATGGCGTTCTCGGTGTCGAGCACCGCCACGGAGCGCCCACGACCGGTTGCGGGCGCCAGGTTGGCCGATCAGCGCGACCGCATCACCCGACCAGCCCGGCCACCGAACATTGCCGGTACCAAGACCCGCTGATACGCCTCGTGAGTCGCCACGGCCACGTCAACGACGTGCCGGACTCCAGCGATCGATCACGATCACGCCGAGGATCCTGGATCAGTCGTCGAGGTGACAGCCGCCGCCAAGCAGCGGATCGTCGTCGCTGATCGCAGCCAGGCCAGCTGCGAACTCCTCGACAAGGTCACTCGTGGTGATCCGCTCGAGGATGGCGCGATCGGCTTCCGTCAGCCGTGGATCACCGGCGCGACGCTGGCGCTCCAGGTCTTCGAGCAGTTGCTGACCAAGAGTCATGCGCACAGTCTGCCGCGGCTAGCACCGGTTCGGTAGCCCCAGTTCCTCCCGCGTTGGGCACGAACCTGAGACGGCCCGCAGGGAGCCAGCTCGGCGCGGTCAGCGATCAGCTGATCGGCTTCGTGTCGCCCTTCGGCGCCCACTGCTTCGAGCAAGCCGAGGGCGGCGGCGACTAGTCCGTTCGGTGCATATCAAGCACCAGCGGCACCCTATCGGTGTACTCCAGGAAACGACCACCGCTCAGGCCCCTGAGCGGCCCACGGACGATGCCCACCTCCGCGACCTTTGATGAGCCGACTCGCCACTCGAAGACAGTGTGCGGCTTCCCGTAAGGGGAAAAGAACCACCAGCTGTCGCCAAGCTGAGTGACAGCGCTCGCTCCACGCACCGTGCCCGGAACGACGTGGGTTCGTTCGGCGCCTGTCGTGAAACTCCACTCGGTCAATCTCCACGAAGTGTAGGGCCAGAACCCGATCGTCTGGGAACCGACCTTGACCGCCGCGTAGCAATCCATGATCGGCTCGCCACCGGATGACACAAAGCCCCGGTGAAGGGTGCCGTCGACGCCGAGAATCGCCACCCCTTCCTCGGACAGTGGTTCACCGATTCCCTCATCGAAGTAGGTCACTGCCACCTTGTCAGGTCCGAGGGCGATGAGATCCTGGACAGCGTCGCCCACGAAGAACTTGTGACCTGAACCGGTCGGGCCGACCACCCATGCGTTCGGGGTCTGACGTGGCGTTCGGGGCACGACGGCAAGAACTCGATCCGCGTCCAGGACCGCGACCTCTAGGGAACCGTGATTCTGACGGAGCACCACCTCGAGTCCGCTCGAGAACCGCACCACGGTGCGCTGTCCATCATCCACGGCCAACGCCCAGACTCCATCGTCGGCGAGGTCGCACGACAACACTCGCTCTCGGCGGCGCACAACAGCGCCAAACTCCTCGCCAGCCAATCGCCGCGTCACCACTCACCTCCTCGCCAGTCGTCCATGCACCACCGTGCCCGATTCGGACACGGTTCGCCCGATCGAAAAGGGCACATAGTGGGCATGCCGCCCGATCCGCCTACGGCCGAGGCCGGGCCGCAGGGCCCTGACCTGCACCTTCTTGGTGGGGCGTTCGCAAAACTCACCTGGCCTGGGACGACGACCCCATGGCCTGTTCTGGATCCCTCGCTAACGAACCGAAAATCCCGCCTGGCTAGGCGGTACTGGCGACACGCCCGCCTCGTCCGACGAGTTCAGGGCCTCTCGCCTAGAACTCTCTGAGCGGACGTCTCACCCTCCGGATTTTTCTGCTTTGGGTCTCCGCTGCTGGAGGTATCCAACAGACCTCAACCGTGGGAGGAATCCGATGAGACTGGCTAGGAGCATGATCGACTGGACGGTGTTCCGCTTGGAGAACTGACGAGCTGACACAGCGTGAACGGTCGCATGTCGTGAATAGGTTGTTGGAATCCGGTCACCGTTGCTGACACGGAACTGCCGATGGCATTTCCACACCGGAACGAACACACAGACAACCTCGAAAAGCTCATCCGCCAATGCTTCTGGTGGGTTCTCCTTGGCGTTCTTCGAATAGCTCGCCAGAACGGAGTCGATAGGAGCTAGCTGAAGGGAGATAACGGAGTCGAGAGCGTTGGTGGCGAGAGCTTGGGCTGCTGCATGGTGACCTTCCCGTGCCGCTGCCACGGCGTCCAAGGCGAACTTGGCAAACTGGTCAGAGCTGCATCCGTTGAGGACGGCTTCGCAGTCTTCCAGAATTGCATCGAACTTCCGGGTCAGGACTGCACGCTGAGACTCAGGTGTCTTGGCGCGGATGAGAGATCTAGCGATTGAAGCTCGTGGCACCAGGTAGAGCGGGATGCCCGAAACCTCTGACGCCTGAAGGACATCTGCCAGCCCAACATCATCCAGTTCCCTAAGGTTCGGCGGAAGCAGAATCCGCTGGATGCTTCTTGATGAACGATCCAACCAGCTCCTACGCCAGTCCGCCAAGGTGCGGCTGAACGCCTCATCCCGGTAGGCATCCAGCGCTTCCTCGTACTTGGTGCCCTTACGGAGCTGGCCGAGAAGAGCACGGCAAGACTCCACTGAGTCACTCAAGGCCGGGACGGCGAGCCGGGTTAGGTCGAGATCGACGACTGCCGCCTGGAGCGCCTGGCTCACTCCGCTCCGGTTGTAGAACTCGGCGAGAACCTCTTCTCGAAGCCCAGGTAGCTGTTCCCTCGCCGCTCCCAGGGCGTCGACGCAGAGCGGTTCGTAGCCACCAACGAAAAACCTGCCGCCATTCAGAGAATCCCGCTCCGCCCCCCCATCATCCTGATCGGGTCCATCCCTCTCAGAGCGCGGGTCCTTGGTCATCGGATCCACCTACACCGACGTAAGAGATTCATCATCAACAGCCACCACGGTGTCGTAGAGTCCGTAGCGGCGGAGGCCCTGGTGAGACTCGATACCGGTGTAGGACAACGAGGCGTCCTCGTAGCGGCGAAACGCGAACACGGCCTGGTTCATGTGCGTGGAGTTGAACACGCCGAGCGAGACAAGGAGTTCGAAGTCTTCGACTGTGAGGCCGGTGACCGACTTGAACAGGCCGGGTTCGATCTTCGTGATGACGTCCTTGAGGGTGTGCTCCCGGTAGTCGGTGAGGTACATGAAGGCGGGGATCCGGGTGGCG